>OGXC01000219.1_pt1 | contig 50137 bp, 52 predicted proteins | sample 1576201 | NCBI WGS metagenome assembly OGXC01 (sample SAMEA3541562, study PRJEB24748) | human gut metagenome | biome: human gut; feature: human-associated habitat; material: faeces | place: China | collected 2012 | reverse complement strand
TGGCAATCAAATCTTCGAATGTAGAAGGCTGCAATTCGCGCAGGTACTTCTGCATACCAGCAGATTCAAACTGGAATGTACCAATCGTACGTCCGTCACTATATAATTTATAAGTAGCCGGATCAGAAATATCTATCGCATCGACATCTACTTCAACATTACGACTTAAACGGATATTTTCAACAGCTTCTTTGATGATAGACAAAGTTTTCAGACCGAGGAAGTCCATCTTAATCAACCCAGTATCTTCAATCACCGAGCCTTCATACTGGGTAACAAGCATCTTTTCGCCCGTTTCCTTATCATCAGCAGTGCTGACAGGTACCCAGTCAGTAATATCATCACGGCAAATAATCGTACCGCAAGCATGTACACCTGTACCACGCACGTTGCCTTCAAGCATTTTGGCATACTTGATCGTATCCCGCAATAGAGGATCAGATGACGCTTCCGCTGCTTGCAATTCGGGAACATAAGCAATGGCATTCGGCAAATTAAGTTTCTTGTCAGGAATCTTGTCAGGAACCAGTTTACACAAACGATCGGATTCTGACAAAGGTAGCTTTTGTACACGCGCGACATCCTTGATAGCCATCTTTGTCGCCATAGTACCATACGTAATAATATGAGCAACTTTTTCCTGACCATATTTATTTGTCACCCAACGAAGTACCTCACCACGACCGTCATCATCAAAGTCCACATCAATATCGGGCAAGGAAATACGGTCTGGATTCAAGAAACGTTCAAACAGCAAATCATATTGGATAGGGTCTATCTTCGTAATACCCAAACAATAAGCCACTGCTGAACCTGCTGCCGAACCACGTCCCGGACCTACCGACACACCCAGTTCCTTACGTGCCGCATTGATAAAGTCCTGTACAATCAAGAAGTATCCGGGGAAACCCATCGTTTTCATGATGTACAATTCGAAGTTCATTCGTTCTTTGACTTCTTCCGTTAGAGGTTCACCATAAATTCTTTTAGCTCCGTCAAAAGCCAGTTTTGCCAAATAATCTCCTTCAAGTTTTATACGATAAAGTTTATCATAACCACCCAAGCGTTTAATTTTTGCTTTCGCATCCTCTTCACTTAATACCACATTACCATGTTCATCTTGAGTAAACTCGTCGAACAAGTCTTTTTCTGTAAACTTCGCCCGATACCCCTCCTCTGTTCCGAAATCTTCGGGAATGGCGAAAGTCGGCATGATAGGTGCATGGTCGATCGAGTAGTATTCTACCTTATCAAGAATCTCCAGTGTATTGCTCAATGCTTCGGGCACGTCGGCAAAGAGTTCGTTCATCTCTTCGCGTGTCTTCATCCATTCTTGTTTGGTGTAAAGCATACGGGTAGGATCATCCAAATCCTTACCGGTACTCAAACAGATCAAACGGTCGTGCGCTTCCGCATTCTCTTCATCTACAAAGTGAACATCATTCGTACAAATCAGTTTGACATTGAATTTCTTAGCATATTCTATCAAATGTTTGTTCACATTCACCTGCAACGGATAACACTCATGATTGGCACGGGGAACAGTCGCTTTATGGCGTTGTAACTCCAGATAGTAGTCATCGCCAAACAAATTCTTATACCATTGTATTGCTTCCTCCGCTTCGGCAAATTGCCCGGCAGTAATCCGCTTCGGCACCTCACCACCGAGACAGGCTGAACAAATAATAAGTCCTTCGTGATATTTTTCGAGTTCGCTACGGTCAGTACGCGGACGCATATAATAACCGCGCGTCCACGCGTGCGATACTAATTTAATAAGGTTGTGATAACCAGTTTCATTCTTAGCCAATACGATCAGGTGATAACCACTCTGGTCGGGCTTGCCTTCTTTCAGGTCCATGGTACGGCGTGCCACATACATTTCACAACCGATGATCGGTTTGAATAGTTTGTTTTCCGCTTCCACGATCTTAGCTTTGCAAGCATCCATGCGGTTATTCGTCGTCGACGGATTGCCGTCGCATAGTTCCGTCACTTCGCCAGTAGCGACGTTGCAGGCGACGACGGCCCAGCCACCGGGGCCATCGGGGTTGCGCAGGCATGAGCCATCGGTATAGATGACGAAATCCTGTTCTTCGTCAGGCCGCAAGGGCTGGGACGGCGCCGCGGTCTTTGTCGTCTGGCGGGATTTTTTGGGAGCTCCTGTCCTTTTCGGCGCCGCCGTTTCTTCGCCATTGAGCCATTTCCAGGCTTCCGTCGCATCGGTGAAGCTCTTGAAGCGGGCTCTCGGGAAGCCGTCTACTTGTTTTTGGCAGTCTGCCCAGGACAGGAACAGACCGGTCGTGCGGCCGCGCCGTACGGCATATATTTTCTTTTGCATAGGACACCTCATTTTTATAGTAAAATCATACTGTATTCTAACACAAAAGGGAAAAAGAAAACAGACGCGAACTATGACTTTCGCGCCTGTTTGGTATATAATATAAGCAAAAGATGCGGCCGGAGTTTTTACGATCGAGGTGGTCTTTATGCATATCCAACACGTGTATGCCATTTATTTCAGCCCCACTGGGAATACCAAGCGCATCGTCTGTCAAGGTGCTTCCGAAGCGGCACGGCTCTTCCAGGTACCGTGCCGGGCTATTTCCCTGAACCTGCCGAAGGACCGGGAAACGGTGCATACTTTTTCAGCCGGTGACCTGGTCATCGTCGGTGGTCCGACGTATGCCGGGAAACTGCCCAATAAGATTTTGCCGACATATCAGGAAAAACTCATCGGCAAGGGCGCCCTGGCCCTGGCTGTCGTGACCTATGGTAACCGGTCTTTCGATAATTCCCTGGCCGAGCTCTGTGCGACACTCGACGGCAACGGCTTCCGTACCGTCGCAGCCGGGGCTTTCGTCGGGACCCATGCTTTTTCCGATGTCCTGGCCCCTGACCGGCCCGATAAGGACGACCTGGCCCTCATGGTCCGCCTGACGGACATGGCCGTATCGAAAATCCGTCAGACCGATGGCATGGTACCGCGTCTCGTCGTCGATGGCGATGCCAGGGCTCCGTATTACGTCCCCAAAGGCGTCGACGGCCAGCCGGCCAAGTTCCTCAAAGCCAAGCCCAAGACAGACCTGGAAAAATGCGTATCCTGCGGCCTCTGCGCCCGCCAGTGTCCCATGGGCTCCATCGACCCGGACCAGCCGTTCGTCGTCAATGGCATCTGCATCAAGTGCCAGCGCTGCGTGCGCAACTGCCCGCATGGCGCCAAGTATTTCGACGACCCTGCCTTTTTATCCCATGTCAAGATGTTAGAGACGACCTATCAGGGCCGGGCTGACAATAAAATATTTATTTAGGAAGTGATTATCATGGATTTACAGGAAGTAAGGAACAAAGCACGCGAAAAAATGAAAGGCTGCCATGTCTGTCCCCAGTGCAACGGCAAAGCCTGCGTCGGCATGATTCCCGGTTTCGGCGGCCTGCGCACGGGACGGTCTTTCATGCGTAACGTCGAAGCGCTCCAGGAATACGGCCTGGTCATGCGCAGCATGTCTGGCGTCGACGACCCGGATACGGCTGTGACCCTTATGGGAAAACGGCTCAGTATGCCGGTACTCCTGGCGCCGGTTGGCGGCATCGTCCTCAATGCCCAGGTAGACGGCGACCCGGCTGAAGTAGAACAAGAGTATGACGAAGCCGTCACTCAGGCAGCCCTGGATGCGGGTACGCTGTGCTTTACCGGTGACAGCGGTGCCCCGTACTGATTTTTCGTCATCAAATTTGAGTGATGGGGCTAATTTTAATGCTGTTACGATTACGCTTGAATCTATGATTCTAAGCGGAGGAAAATCTTTAATTAGTTTATATTCTCCAAAACGCTTTTTAGCTTTAGATATAAGATAATAAAATATATCTTCAAAAATCCGACTATCTCTAGATGCATTCTTTCTACTAAATTGAGAAACACTTGGTATATTAATAAATTTTTTCAATTTATTATTATGAGATATTTGAGTTTGTAACTCTCTTAAACTTTTACAGTTCATAAAATTAGAATAAAGTAATGCATATAAATGTGATTTGGTATCAAAATGCTGACTTCTAAAATTTCCATCATATTTTGAAATAACTCTTTCTAGAAAAGTTCCTTGAATTTCCGCTATTAATTTATTAAAAACTAATTTATTATTAGTATTGGACATAATAAAAAACCTCCATGTGAATAGTTTATAGCAAGACTATTAAATCACATGGGGGTTTATTTTTTTAGTTGTAAATTATTCCTTAGACATAGTACATTCGTGTCAACAAGTAAGTTTTACTTAGATGCAACACTAAAACTTCTATACCGCCTCATTTATATTTTTTTACTTCTAATAAGTATATCTTAAATAAGCAACTTTATAGTTATAAATACAATATCGACCTGAAATTTAATTTATACTTTACATCAATACTACTGATATCATTGATATTACACAGAGAACTATATATAAAATCATCCCTACATTCAAATAAATAGTTTTAGCAACTGTACCTTTTTCTAGTTTTATTTCACCTTCTGATAAATGTATATTCTTTCTATTATTGATTAATAAAACTATTCCTATAATAGTAATTGCTATTAAAACTAATCCTGCTACTCCAATTAACGCTATATTACTACCATCTCCAACTATAGATGGCATAATTACACTTCCAACAATGTTAATTACTATATGTAATATTATTGAATATTTTATAGTACCAGTCTTTAATGTTACATAAGCAAATATAACTCCTAATCCGACTGCATAAAAAAACTGAGAAAAATTTGCATGAAATAATCCAAACATAATTGCTGTTGTAATTATAGCTACTTTATCACCATACATTCTTATCTTATTAAGCATTATCCCCCTAAATAACATTTCTTCAACAATAGGAGATAATATTCCTGCAAAAATCAAACTCCAAATCCAATTGCTTGTCCCTACTACATTAGCTATTGGATTCATTATCTCGCTACCCTTTATTGCAGCAATTATCATTAGTAAAATAGTAGTTAAAAAGTTAACCACATATAATATTGCATAAGACATAAAAAATAGTAAAATCATTTTTCCTACACTTAAACTTTTACTTTCCTTTTTCTCACCATCAGGAAGCTTTCTAACCATTACATAAAATATAGGAAAGCCTATAAAGTAAAAACTAATTGCAATAGCTATATAATTTACCCAAGGTTGTTCTAACAATGATGGCCTAATTACATTAATAGCTGAATAATAAATTGTTTGTATAACATTTACTACTATCATACAAACTAAGATAGCTAATCCAATTTTAGCAAATACTTTTTTGTCATTTACCTTAGTCTTTAATTCCATTTTTTCTCCTCCAATCAATAATTAAATATACTTTGAAAACTAAGTTTATCTATTAAATTTTAACATTTATACCATTATTTAAAAAATATACTATTTCATAACTTATTACTTTTGTGAACTTATACAAAAATAAGGAATTACATCTCAATTATTAGCTGTAATTCCTTTTATTAAATCTGTTTAATTCAAAAAGTTGTGATTATTAATCTAAGTTCTTAGTATCAATCCAAGACATCATTTCTCTTAACTCTTTACCAACCTTTTCAATTGGATGTTCTGCTTCCATTCTTCTCATAGCATTAAATTGTGGTCTTCCAACTTGGTTTTCCATTAACCAATTTCTTGCAAAAGTACCATCTTGAATTTCAGTTAATACTTTTTTCATTTCTTTCTTAGTTTCATCAGTAACTATTCTGTTACCAATCATGTAATCACCATATTCAGCAGTATCAGATATAGAATATCTCATTGCAGCCATACCACCTTGGTATATTAAATCAACAATAAGCTTCATTTCATGTAAACATTCAAAATAAGCATTTTCTGGGGCATATCCACCTTCTACTAAAGTTTCAAATCCAGCTTTGATAAGTGCTGTAACACCTCCACAAAGGACTGCTTGTTCACCAAATAAATCTGTTTCAGTTTCATCTTTGAATGTAGTTTCTAATACACCAGCTCTAGCTCCACCAATTCCATTGGCATAAGCTAATGCAAATTCTTTAGCTTTTCCTGTGTAATCTTGTTGAACTGCTATTAAGCAAGGAACTCCTGAACCTTCAGTATAAGTTCTTCTTACCATATGTCCTGGTCCTTTTGGAGCAACCATGAATACATCAACATCTGCAGGAGGAACTATTTGTCCATAATGAATGTTAAATCCATGAGCAAATACTAAAGCATTTCCTTCTTCTAAATATGGAGCGATTTCTTCTCTATATAATTTAGCTTGTTTCTCATCTGGTACTAAAACCATAACAACATCAGCAGCCTTAACAGCATTTGCAACTGTAGCAACTTCTAATCCGGCTTCCTTAACTCTATTCCATGATTTACTTCCTTCATATAATCCAACAACTACATCAATTCCACTTTCATGAAGGTTTAATGCGTGAGCATGTCCTTGGCTACCATAACCGATAACTGCAACCTTCTTTCCCTTTAATAAACCTAGATTTGTGTCCTTTTCATAAAACATCTTTGCCATTTTTTATACCCCCGACTTATTTATTTTTATTTATAAAAATTCACTACCAAATTCTTATGATAGAAATTTAAATTAACTTTTTATTATTAACTAATAGATGTAAAGTAAAAACTTTTCGCTTTTGCTTTTTATCTATTCATTTTTATCTATTACTTATTGCCTATTCCTCTACAACATCTTCTTCATTAATTATTTGATGAATTGGTGCTCCCGGAGCAACCATAGGGAATACTTTTTTATCACTATCAATTCTATAATCAATTATTACTGGTCTATCTACAGCTAAAGCCTCTTCTAATACAGAATCAAGTTCTTCTCTTTTTTCTACCCTAAATCCAACGCCTCCAAAAGCTTCAGCAAGCTTAACAAAATCAGTAGCTCTATCTAAAGTAGTTTGAGAATATCTAGCCTCATAAAATAAACTTTGCCATTGTCTAACCATTCCTAATGCATTGTTATTCATTACAATAATTTTAATTGGAATATTATATTTAACAGCTGTTGCAAATTCATTGCAGTTCATTCCAAAGCTTCCATCACCAGCAATGTTAAATACAGTTTTATCAGGATTAGCAACTTTAACTCCAATTGCCGCACCTAAACCAAATCCCATAGTTCCAAGTCCTCCAGATGAAATTAAAGTTCTTGGTGTTTTAAAATTAAAATACTGTGCTGTCCACATTTGATGCTGTCCAACTTCAGTCGTCATAATAAAATCACCTTTATCTAATTCACTAAGCTTTTCAAATAAAAATCTTGGTGTTAATTGCTCACCATCATCCTTATTATTTTTTGTAATAGCTAAAAGCTTTAATTCATCTACTTTTTTTAACCACTTATCATTTTTCTTATAATCTATTAAAGGCATTAATCTTTGTAATGCTACCTTAATATCACCTATAATAAATGAATCTACTTTAACATTCTTATTTACTTCTGCCGGATCCACATCTATTTGAATTACCTTAGCATTATTAATAAATTCTCTATCGCTAATTACCCTGTCACTAAACCTTGCACCTAATGCAATTATTAAATCGCACTTAGTTGCTAAAATATTTGATGCATTACTTCCATGCATCCCTATCATTCCAGTATTTAACCTATGTTCTGAAGGAATTGCACCTCTACACATTAATGTTGTTGCAACTGGTGCATTAATTTTTTCTGCAAAATTAACTAGTTCTTCAGTAGCACCTGAATTAATAACTCCTCCACCTGCATAAATAAGTGGTTGTTCTGAATCATTAATATATTTAGCTACTTCATTTAATGAATCAACAGTAATATGCTTACTTTTTGGTTCCACTGGTAATGGCTTTAAATTTTTATATTCTGTTTTATCAGATGTAATATCCTTTGGAATATCAATTAATACCGGCCCTGGTCTTCCTTCTCTAGCAATATAAAATGCCTTTCTAACAGTTTCCTCTAACTCATTAACATCTTTAACAATAAAATTATGTTTTGTTATTGGCATTGTTATTCCAGTAATATCAACCTCTTGAAAGCTATCTCTTCCAAGCAGACTTTTTTGAACATTACCTGTTATTGCAACTAATGGAACAGAATCCATATATGCAGTTGCAATTCCCGTTACAAGATTTGTTGCTCCTGGACCTGATGTAGCAATACATACCCCAACTTTTCCTGATGACCTTGCATAACCATCAGCTGCATGAGCTGCACCTTGTTCATGGCAAGTCAAATAATGTTTAAGCTGATCTCTGTATTTATACAAATAGTCATAAATATTTAATACAGCTCCTCCAGGATATCCAAAAACAGTGTCAACACCTTCATTTAATAAAGTCTTAACAAGAATCTCAGCACCTGTTAATAACATTGAAAATAACCCCCTTTATATTAGTTAACTTATAACTATTTAAATACTGCCCCTGAGCTTGCTGAGCTAACTAATTTAGCATATCTTGCTAAATATCCCTCTTTAACTTTTGGCTCAACTGGCTTTAAATTTGATCTACGCTTTGCTAGTTCTTCATCGCTAACAAGCAAATCTAAATTACCATTTGTAATATCAATAGAAATAATATCTCCATCTTCTACTAACGCAATATTTCCACCTTCAGCTGCTTCAGGAGAAACATGTCCTATTGCTGCACCTTTAGTTGCCCCACTAAATCTTCCATCTGTAATAAGTGCAACAGATGTATCAAGTCCCATTCCACATATTGCAGATGTAGGTGATAACATTTCTCTCATTCCTGGTCCACCTTTTGGACCTTCATATCTAATAACTACAACATCGCCTTCAACAATTTTCTTACCCATAATTGCTTCAATAGCCTCTTCTTCAGAGTTAAAAACTTTAGCTGGCCCTTTATGAACTAACATTTCTTTTAAAACTGCTGATCTCTTAACAACAGCTCCATCTGGTGCTAAATTTCCTTTTAAAACTGCAATTCCACCAGTTTGACTATATGGTTCTTCTATATGTTTTATTACTGAATAATCTAAAACTTTTGCATTTTCAATATTTTCTCCAACAGTTTTACCAGTTGCAGTAATACAATTTAAATTTAATAAATTCTTCTTATTTAATTCACTCATTACAGCTCTAATTCCACCAGCTGCATATAAATCTTCTATATGAGTATCAGATGCTGGAGCTAGTTTACATAAGTTAGGCACCTTTGCTGACATCCCATTTATAATATCAAGATTTATAGGTAGTTTAGCTTCATTTGCAATTGCTGTTAAATGAAGAACACTATTTGTTGAGCATCCAAGTGCCATATCTACTGTTAATGCATTTTTAATGGCATCTTCTGTTACTATATCTCTTGGCTTAATATCTTTTTCTAAAAGCTTCATTACAGCCATCCCTGCATACTTAGCAAGTCTTATTCTTTCGGAATAAACAGCTGGTATTGTTCCATTGCCTGGTAATGCTAATCCTAAAACTTCACATAGACAATTCATAGAATTTGCAGTAAACATACCTGAACATGATCCACAAGTCGGACATACTTTTTCTTCTAATTCTGCTAAATCTGATTCAAGCATTAATCCACTTTCAACTGATCCAACAGCTTCAAACATTGTAGATAAAGATACTTCCTTACCTTTAAATTTACCAGCTAGCATTGGTCCACCACTAACTATTACTGATGGAACATTTACTCTTAATGCAGCCATGACCATTCCTGGAACTATCTTGTCACAGTTTGGTATAAATACTAAAGCATCAAATGCATGAGCATTTGCCATACATTCAACAGAATCAGCAATAAGTTCTCTAGTTACTAAAGAATATTTCATTCCTTGATGTCCCATTGCAATTCCATCACATACACCTATTGTTGGAAATACTAATGGTGTTCCTCCAGACATTAATACTCCTTTTTTAACACCTTCAACAATTTTATCTAAGTTAACATGACCAGGAATTATATCATTTTGAGATGTTACAATTCCTATTAATGGTTTATTTATTTCCTCATCAGTTAATCCTGATGCTTTAAACAACGATCTATGAGGAGCCTTTGCTACTCCCTTTTTAACTACATCACTTCTCATTTATATCACCCCATTAAATTAGTTAGTAGTTCTTAGTTTTTAGTTAGTAGTTACTAAGAATATATAATTCAATAAACTCCCTAAGGAGTTTCAAGCTTAACTCCTAACTTATAACTTCTAACTATCTAAATTCTTTCTAAAACAAGTTGTCCCATTTCTTTGGTTCCAACAAGTGTAGTTCCTTCACTTGTTATATCACCAGTTCTATATCCTTCTTCTAATACTTTAACTACTGAATCTTCAATATCTTTTGCTTCATTTTCTAAGTTAAAGCTATATCTTAACATCATTGCAGTTGAAAGAATTGTTGCTAATGGGTTTGCTATTCCCTTTCCAGCAATATCAGGTGCAGAACCATGAATTGGCTCGTACATCCCTAAAGTTCCTTCTCCTAATGATGCAGATGGAAGCATACCAATTGATCCTGTTATCATTGAAGCCTCATCTGATAAAATATCACCAAACATATTTGAAGTAACAATTACGTCAAATTGTCTTGGATCTCTTACTAATTGCATCGAAGCATTATCAATATATAAATGATTTACTTCAACCTCTGGATAATCTTTAGACATTTCTTCAACAACGCTTCTCCAAAGTCTTGAACTTTCTAATATATTAGCTTTATCAACACTAGTAAGCTTCTTACTTCTCTTCATTGCAGTATCAAAGCCTATTCTTACTATCCTTTCAATTTCTTCCATATTATATCTTTCTGTATCGTAAGCTGAAATAACTCCATCAATTACTTCTCTTCCTCTTTCACCAAAGTAAATTCCCCCAGTAAGCTCTCTTACAACACAAATATCAATTCCATCACCAATTATGCTATCCTTTAATGGAGATGCTTCTTTTAGTGGTTTATATAAAAGTGCAGGTCTTAAATTACAATATAAATTTAAACCTCCCCTTAATCCTAATAAGGCCTGTTCAGGTCTTACTTTTGCATTAGGATTATCCCATTTAGGTCCTCCAACAGCACCTAAAAGAACTGCATCACTTTTCTTGCAAGCTTCTAAAGTTTTTTCAGGAAGTGACGTTCCCATTGAATCTATTGCACATCCTCCAGCTTGTAAAAACTCAAATTCAAATGTATGATTGTATTTTTCCCCAATTTTATTTAAGACTTTTATTGATTCATCGATAACTTCTGGTCCTATTCCATCTCCTGGTATAACTGCTATATTAAAATTCATGATTCTTCCCCCTTAAAATTTGCCCATTGCCTTTTATTTTATTTATTCTTATTTTTTATATAACCTATAAGTCCATTATTATTTATAATATTTTGCATAAACTCTGGGAACGCTTCTCCTTGATATTCTTCATCCTTAGTTAAATTTTTAATAACCCCTGTATCAAAATTAACCTCTAACTCATCCCCTGCTTCAATAGATTTAACTGCTTCATCACATTCTAATATTGGTAATCCAATATTAATTGCATTTCTATAAAATATTCTTGCAAAAGTTGATGCTATAACACAGCTAATTCCACTTTCTTTTATTGCTATTGGTGCATGTTCTCTAGATGAACCACATCCAAAATTCTTATTTGCAACAATTATATCTCCTGGTTTAACATTATTAGCAAAATTTAAATCAATATCCTCCATACAATGACTTGCTAGTTCCTTTGGATCTGATGTATTTAAGTATCTTGCTGGTATAATTACATCTGTATCTACGTTATCTCCATATTTAAAAACTTTTCCCGTTGATTTCATATTTATTTACCCCCTTAAAGTGTTTCCGGATTAGTTATTTTTCCTGTTATTGCTGAAGCTGCTGCAACTGCTGGACTAGCTAAATAAACTTCTGATTCAACATGCCCCATTCTTCCAACGAAGTTTCTATTTGTAGTTGAAATAGCTCTTTCACCTTTAGCTAATATACCCATATGTCCACCTAAGCATGGTCCACAAGTTGGAGTTGAAACAACTGCCCCTGCTTCTACTAAATCCTTAATTATTCCTTCTTCTAACGCCTGTAAATAAATTTTTTGAGTTCCTGGGAATACTATACATCTAACTCTCTTATTTACTTTTTTACCCTTAAGAATATCTCTTGCTACTCTCAAATCTGATATTCTTCCATTTGTACATGAACCTATAACCGCTTGATCAATTTCAATTTCTCCAACCTCATCTATAGTTCTTGTATTATCAGGTAAATGTGGGAATGATACTGTTGGTCTTAAAGTAGATAAATCTATTTCATAGACCTCATCATACTCTGCATCTTCATCTGCTTCGTATACTTTCCATTCTTTCTTTCCATGCTCTTTTAAGTATTCAATAGTTTTTTCATCCACTGGGAAAATACCATTCTTTCCACCAGCTTCAATAGCCATATTTGCCATTGTGAATCTATCATCCATTGATAAGTACTTTAATCCTTCACCAACAAATTCCATTGATTTATATAAAGCTCCATCAACCCCTATCATTCCAATGATATGAAGTATAACGTCTTTACCACTTACCCATTTTGAAGGTTTTCCCTTTAATACGAATTTTAATGCTGATGGAACCTTAAACCAACATTTCCCTGTAGCCATTCCTGCTGCCATATCTGTTGAACCAATTCCTGTTGAAAAAGCTCCTAATGCTCCATATGTGCAAGTATGCGAGTCTGCCCCTATAACAACATCACCTGCAACTACTAATCCTTTTTCAGGTAATAGACAATGTTCAATTCCCATTTCTCCTATTTCAAAAAAATTAACTATTCCTTTTTCTCTTGAGAATTCTCTTATAAATTTACATTGTTCTGCTGCTTTTATATCTTTATTTGGAGTAAAGTGATCAGGTACTATTGCTATTTTTTCCTTATCAAAAACTTTTTTAACTCCAAACTTTTCAAATTCCTTTACTGCAACTGGTGAAGTAATATCGTTACCTAGCACCAAATCTAAATTTGCTTCAATTAATTGGCCTGCCTTTACACTTTCTAATCCTGCATGAGCAGCTAATATTTTTTGAGTCATTGTCATTGCCATTGTTTTTTCCCCCTTTAAAAATATGCTTTTGCTTTTCTTTCAATATCTTTAATAAGTTTATATTCAATCGAATCAACTAATGCAATCCAGCTTGCTTGAATTACGTCCCTAGAGACCCCAACTGTACTCCAGCTTTCATTACCATCAGTACTTTCAATTAAAACTCTAACTTTTGCACCTGTTGTGCTTTCTGAATCTAAAACTCTAACCTTATAATCAACTAACTTTACATTTTTTATCTCAGGATAAAAAACTTCTACTGCTTTTCTTAATGCTTTATCTAATGCATTTACTGGTCCATCACCTTCTGCTGCTGTCATTTCTGTCATTCCATCAACTGTTATATTAATTAAAGCTGTTGAGCTAAATTCACCATTGTTCCAAGGAGTTTCTCCCATAGTTTTAAAATGATTTAATTTGAAGAAAGGTTTATACTTTCCAATTGTCTTTCTTATTAATAGTTCTACAGTTCCTTCTGCTCCTTCAAATTGATAACCTTCATATTCCAATTCTTTTAATCTTTTAGTTACCTTTTTAACTTCATCTCCATCTTTTTTGACATTAGGAAAAATCTTGTGTATCTCTTGCAAAACTGTACTTTTACCACTTACCTCTGATAATAAAAATCTTCTCTTATTCCCAACTATTTCTGGATTTATATGCTCATAAGATTGTGGTGTTTTACAAATTGCATCTATATGCATTCCTCCTTTATGAGCAAATGCTGATTTACCCACATAAGGAGTTGAATCCTCTAATTGAATATTAGATATTTCTGAAATATATCTAGCCTTTGCAGTCAATTCTTGCAAGTAATTTTCTGCTTTTAAATTGCAATCCATTTTTAAGGCTATAGTTGGAATTATTGTACTTAAGTTAGTATTCCCACATCTTTCTCCAACTCCTATAAATGTGCCTTGAATATGTATCGCCCCTGACTCTATTGCCATAATAGAGTTTGCTACTGCCATACCTATATCGTTATGACAATGAATTCCTATTTTACAATCAAAATTCTTAACTACTTCACTAGTTATTTCTTTAATTTCGCTTGGTAATGTTCCACCATTTGTATCGCATAAAACTAGTGTTTTTGCTCCAGCCTCTCTAGCAGCTTTTAAAGTTAACATAGAATATTCTTTATTTTCTTTATAACCATCAAAAAAATGTTCTGCATCAAAAATTACTTGTTTATTTTTTTTAGTTAAATATTCTATAGTTTCTTTTATCATAAGTAGATTTTCATCTAAGGTTGTCTTTAATATATCTGTTACTTGAAATGTCCATGACTTACCAAATATAGATACAACACTTGTTTCTGCATCCAATAAGCTTTTTATATTAACATCATCACCAATCTTTGAATTTGGCTTTCTTGTTGATCCAAAAGCAACTAACTTCGAATTTTTAAGTTCTATTTCTTTTACTACCTTAAAGAACTCCATATCCTTAGGATTAGATCCTGGATTACCAGCTTCAATATAGTCAATCCCTATGTCATCCAATACCTTAACTATTTTTGTCTTATCCTCTAAAGAAAATGATATTCCCTGACCCTGAGCACCATCTCTTAAAGTAGAATCAAAAATTTCAATGGTTCTATTCAAACTTCCACCCCCAATTTTGCAAGTGACAAGTTTCAAGTGGTAAGTGACAAATCATTGCCTGTTATTTGATTTATTGAAGAACCCTTAACTCCAATAATCTTAAAGTTATAAATTAACTTTCTTACTTATACTAGCCACTATAGCTTGTCATAATTTAAATGCTTATTACCGCTTTGTTAGTTACGAGCTTTATTAGTTACGAGTTTTAAGTTAATAGTTAAGGAAAAATTTCAGCTGATTTGAATTTTAAAAATATATTTTTAGAAACTCATAAAAGTTCCCTCATTAAACTCTTAACTATTAACTTTTAACTTTTAACTAATTAATCGCTATTACCTAATTAAAGATTTCGCAGTAATCTGTAATATCATTAGAGCCCCTTTCTAATGCACAGACCCCTGTTCTAACTAGTTCTTTAATTTCATACTCTTCCATTAGTTTTATATGAGCATTAATTTTACTTTCATCTCCAGTAAGTTCAATCGTTAGTGTTTCAGGCGAAATATCCACTATCTTACTTCTAAAAATTCTAACAACTTCATTAATTGCTGCTCTTTGCTCTGAATCTGCCTTAACTTTAATTAGTACTAATTCTCTATAAACAGAGTTTTCTGGTTTTAATCTTAATACCCTTAGAACATCTTCTAATTTATTTAATTGCTTCATAAATTGCTCTAATACTTCTTCGCTTCCATTTAACGCAATAGTCATTCTTGATATTTCTGGATTTTCTGTTCTTCCAACTGTTAAACTATCAATGTTAAATCCCCTTCTTGCAAATAAACCCGAAACTCTTGTTAATACTCCTGAAGAATTTCTAACTAAAACCGACAAAACATGTCTTTCCATTTATATAACCCCCAAAATCAAATAATTTCAAATTATTGAATAAAACGGAATGAATTTAGGTTAAAAAAATCCCACCCTTAATGATAAAATCATAACGGTGGGATAACATTCCTCATCATTAAATATCACTAGGCTCCAACAAACCCTTGCATATAACGGTGCTTACCGGTAATTCCCTACTTATAAATTGAATTCTTAGTTTAAGGTTTAGTTTTAACTACACCTTAAGGTTATAATTCATTATCTAGAGGCATGTCCGTTGTTATCCACCACAAAAGAGTTGGAGTGTTCCAAAAACTAGCCATCAGATAAATTTACTAATGTTCAGGATACAGCTCAAGAGTGATTATTATTTAGTAAAAGTATCCATTCACACCTAACATGGACTCTCTGAAACTTTTTTATTCTAAATAAATGTCTCTATCACAGCTTTTATTCCTTAAAAAGGACCTTCCAAAATATTCTATTGTTAATATATTACTCTTTACTTTAATACACTGTCAATAGAATCTCTTAAAATTTACCAAATTAATTATAATTAGGATTTTACTTCATTTACTTTTAACATATAGTTAATATTTTTATTATTTTCTTAGTAATTTAATAGATTTATTTCAAACTTATTAATTTATTAATAACTTATCTATTTTTTATGTTTACAATTTAAATCCCTTGTTTTTAACACTTCTCTTTATTTTTAATCTTGTTTTTATTAATTTATTACAAAAAAATTTGGCGTATTAAAATTAATTTTACTCTTAATTTTAATACGCCATTATAATTTAATACTTATACTTTACTTAATATTAAATTTGCAATTCTATTTGCCATTTCATTTATTTCTTCTTGATTTTCACCTTCAAGCATAACTCTAACTAATGGTTCAGTTCCAGATGGTCTTATAAGCACCCTTCCAACTCCATTTAGCTTAGCTTCAACTTCTTGTATGGCAGCAATTATTTCTGCATCCTCTAAATATATATTCTTTTTTTCATTTGGTACTTTAGCATTAACTAATACCTGTGGTAATTCTTTCATAACTCCAGCTAGTTCACTGAAAGTTTTTCCACTTTCTTTAAGAATAGCAGCTACTTGAAGTGCTGTTACTAATCCATCTCCTGTAGTATTATGATCTAAAAATATTATATGTCCTGATTGCTCTCCACCTAATACATAATTATCCTTAAGCATTTCTTCAAGAACATATCTATCTCCAACCTTAGTTTTAACTAAATTAATTCCTTCTCTTTTAGCAGCAATATCTAATCCTAAGTTACTCATTACAGTTACTACTAAAGTATCATCTTTTAATTGTCCTGATTCTTTTAATGCCTTAGCACATATTGTTAATAAGAAGTCTCCATTAATCATGTTTCCTTTTTCATCTACAGCTAAACATCTATCAGCATCACCATCAAATGCAAAACCAATATCACAATTTTTTCTTACAACATAATCCATTAACTCTTCCATATGAGTTGAGCCACAATTTTCATTTATGTTATTTCCATCTGGATTATCATTTATTACATATACTCTTGCACCTAAAGATCTGAAAGCTTTTACTGCAGCTTTATATGCAGCACCATTTGCACAGTCTAAAGCAACTCTTAATCCCTTTAAATCTGTATTTATAGTACTTAATGCATAATCAATATATTCTCTTAATGCTGTTTCTTCAGTGTACGATCTACCAACATTCCCACCTATTGGACTAGGTACGCCTTCGAATCCTCCCTCTATTACAGCTTGTATTTGATCTTCTAAACTATCTGATAATTTGTATCCTTTTCCATCAAAAAATTTAATTCCGTTATATTCTACTGGATTATGAGATGCTGAAATCATTACTCCTGCATCTGCTTTATATTCTCTAGTTAAATGAGCTACTGCTGGTGTTGGTACTACTCCTAAAATTACTGCTTCTGCCCCTACTGAAAGTATACCTGCAACTAAAGCAGCTTCAAGCATATCTCCTGATATTCTAGTATCTTTTGCTACTAAAATCTTTGGCTTATGAGTACCCTCAGTTAATACAAAAGCTCCTGCTCTTCCTAAGCTATAAGCTAATTCTGCAGTTAATTCAGTATTTGCTATCCCTCTAACACCATCTGTTCCAAACATTCTACTCATATATAATACCTCGCTTATATAAATAATTAATTATAGACATTATCTTTTATAGTATATTACTTATTCCGATTTTTTACAATATATCGTACTTTATAGCTATATATTCATTAATCTTGTTTATCTTTAGGATACATTCTTTCTAATACTAAATTATATCCTCCCTGTCCATAATTAAGACATTTATTTACTCTACTAATAGTTGCTGTACTTGCCCCTGTTGCATCAGCTATTTCTGTATATACCTTTTTATCTGTAAGCATTTTTGCAACATATATTCTTTGAGAAATTGCCCTTAATTCATTTATTGTTGCAATATCTTCAAAAAACTTATAGCACTCATCTATATTATTTAACTCTAAAACAGCTTTAAATAGCATATCTAAATCTTTTTTAAATTCTAAATTCTGTAGGCTCATATTATCACTCCTATTATCTCTCTACATCATAATTTTAACACTTTAGTGTGCTAAATTTAAGATATACTTTAAATTTTTCTTTATCTAATTAATTTTCTTCATCATTTTCAAAACAATTAGTTTCTATATATTTATCATAAATGCTTTTTGTTGGTAAAATCCATACTTCACCTATACCAATATAAACATTATTTACTTCTTCTACAAGTTCTTCGTCAATTATTCTTTCATACTTCTCTTGAGCTAATTTTATATTAGCACTTCTTAGTACTATAAAATCACCATTAACTACTAATCTATCCTTATATAATTTACACCTTATAATCTCTTCTTCGGGTACAGATAACTTCAATGCAACAACTCCAGATCCACTTAATTTTATTTTATTATTATCATTTGGAATTAAAGAAATATCAATCTCATTGTCACAAGCATAAAACATATCTTCGTTTATTATTATTTCTTCATCAACTAATTCAATTAATGTAAAATCATTAAAGCTAGGCTCTAATAATATTTCACCACTTCCACTAAAAACAGTTTTCAATCCAAAATGCCTCATATGAGTAGCACCAAAAATAACCTTTTTAATTCCTTTGTAGTCGTTTACTACATCACTTCTTTCGATAAAGCCTTTCATATAGCTTAGAGCATTTTGTTGAATCTTAACAGCGCTGTCATTAAGTAATATTCTGACCTGCTTTAATCTTTTACCATTACCTTCAATCGTCCTAATAGCGCTAGCTACATTTAACTCACTTGCGCCATTAAGAGATGCATATTTCAAAATTTGAAAACAAGATTCATTACCCATTTGCGAAACTAAAGTAAGCTTATTTTTAACTTCTATATTGCTTCTCATCTTAACTACCCACACCTTTATATTCCATAAATATTATACCTTAATTCTATCCAAATTTAATATTCATTAAACACTTCATGTTTGATGATGAGTAAATAAAAAGTAAGAATTAATAGTTAAGTTGTTTTCCTAACTCTTACTTCTTACTTTTTACTCTTATATCAAATTTTTTTCTTATTTCAAGCTATTTACTAATTCTTCTGACTCTAAAACACTTGTAATTTTAATTCCAAAATTTTGTTGAGAAATAACAACTTGTCCATATGCTATTTTTTTACCATTAACAAGTATTTCTACCTCTTGATTTTCTAAAGTATCAAGCTCAACTAAGGAACCTTTACCAAGCTCTAAAATTTCATTCAAAGGCATTCTAGTTTTACCTAAAACAGCAGTTATCTCTATTGGTATATCTAAAATTCTAGATATCTTCTCATTCATTAATATCTCCCCTTACCTAATTATATCAATAATTTCTATTCCTTTTTTCATTCCTATAACACCAGGCTTTGCTTTATAAATATTTGCTTCACCAATATCTACTGTAATATTTTCATTTATTTTTTGATCTAAAAGAATAACATCCCCAACCTCTAGATTTAATAAATCACTAATACTCACTTTTGCACAGCCTAATTTTGCAGTCACATCTACATCAATATTTTTGATATACGGAAATATCTCACTACAAGATATATCTTTGCATTTTTCCTCTTCAAAATTATCTTCATGTTTTAACTTATCACTACCAAAATCATCTATGATATCTTTCATGCTTTCATATGGAATGCAAAATCTTATGTGTCCAACAACTTCATTTTGTAATAATACATTTATTAATGAACTAAAAATCATATCTTTTGTATTAAGCTTTTGATATTGAATTTTATTAGGATATATTCTATTAACTTCAATTTTTTCATGTGTTGCAGGCATATATATTCTCTTTAATAAATTATCAAATAGATATTTCAACAATTCTAAATCTATATTAGTTGGCTCTCTATTTAAATCTTCAACTTGACCATTGCCACCTAATAATAAATCAACAACAGTTAAAACTGCACCTTTATCCACAAATAAAACTAAATTATCCACTATAGGAAGTATACTATATTCAATTACAACATTATCTCCATTTATACTTTCTATAAATTCTCCATAAGTTGTTTGAATACATTTATTTAATGCCATTCTAAATCCATCATTTTTAGTTTCATAATTTATTTGCATATTAGAAGTTTTACAAAACTCTTCACATACAAGTGCCAAATTTCTTATATTTTCTAAAGAGAACTTCTCACTTTTTTTGAAATCATATAATCTTATATCTTCCATCTTTTATCCTCTTTCTTATCTAGATTGTAGATTGTTAATCATTGACCACATTTCATCAGCAACAGTAAATCCTTTACTATTTAACTGAAATGCCCTTTGCATTGCAATTAAATCAGTAAATTCTTGAGAAATCTCTACATTAGACATTTCAGTATATCCTTGATATATATCCCCATCTGCAGCAATTAACTCTATTCCATCATTAGCAATAAATAAATTACCACTTGCTGATAAAACATCATTATCTCCTGTAGGTTTATATAAATTAATATTTCCTATCTTTTCATCATTAACAAAGACTTCACCTTGTTTATTAACACTTAAATTATCTGATGTTATTCCTGAATTGTTATAATTTTTTTCATCCTCAAATTGTATATCAAGAATATTTCCAGCATCATCAACTAATGTTCCATTTGCATCAACTGAAAATTCACCATTTCTTGTATATGCATAAGTATTATCCGATCTAATCACTCTAAAAAGTCCTTCACCATCAATTGCTAAATTGGTAGATATTTTAGTATTTTTTAATGATCCCTGAGTAAAATTTCTTACCTCTGTCGTACTTTTAATTCCAGTTCCTGTTGTAGCATTGACATCATTGGTAGGGTAAGAATTATTTGAAAGCCCTGCCCTAACTAAATCTTGAAATTCAACATCCAATTTTTTATAACCAGCTGTATTAGAATTTACAATATTATTTGAAATAACATTTATCTTATTTTGAGTAGAACTCATACCACTTTTACTTACATTTAAAATCCCATACATATATTTACCTCTACCTTACTGTTCCTATTTCATTTGCTATTTTACTTAAAGTAGAATCCATAGCTTGCACTACCTTTTGGTTCGCTTCAAATGCTCTTAAATTAGACATTAAAGCAGCTGTTGATTCAATAATATCAACGTTTGAACTTTCTTTCTGCATATTTTGTACTCTATAATTATTTGTAGCTATCGCGCCTTCACCACTATAAAGATTTTGTCCAACTTTATTTAAACTACTATAATCATCAAAATCTACAATATTAAATTTATGTACTGCACCAGATGATAAAACAACATTATTGTTACTATCTACACTTATACTACTTCCTCCAACATACATTGGTTGATTATTCGAATTTAATACTTGTGCACCAGATGATGTAACTAAGTATCCATCACCATTTATATTAAATCCCCCATCTCTAGTGTAAAAAACATTTCCTTGTTCATCTCTAACTGTAAAAAATCCTTTCCCATTTAAAGCAAAGTCTGTTTCATTTTCAGTTTCAACTATTACGCCTTGTTCATAATTAGTCGTAACCTCATCTATTTTCACACCTAAATTTAAAGTACCTAACTCTTGAGTTGTACCTTTTCCATTAACATACTTATCATTATTTTTAATTAATACATCATCAAATGTTTTAGATATTAATGTCTCCGATTTAAAACCAGTAGTATTAGCATTTGCAATATTATTACTTATTACTGTTTGACTACTTTGTAAATTTATCATAGCCGATACTGATGTATACATTCCTCTTAACATGTTAAACCTCTCTCCTTAAGCTATATTGTAATTTAGCCTCTTCATTGCATTTCTTAAATTTACTATTGCCCTACTATGTAATTGGCACACTCTTGATTCAGAAACCTCTAATACCCTACCAATTTCCTTTAGTGTTAGCTCTTCATAATAATATAGTGATAAAACAAGCTTATCCTTCTCTTTAAGCATATCAATCGCTCTTGTTAATATATTAAGCTTTTCATCTTCTTCTATTATATTTTCAGGTAATAAGGACTCATCTTCTTTTATAGTATCTATAATACTTACATCAGTATTTCCCTCGAAAATAACTGTATCTAAAGAAGTAGTACTCATTATATTAATTCTACTTTCTATCTTGCTTATTTCAGATTTTGATACTTTTAAATACTTTGATATTTCTTCTCCAGTAGGCTCCCTTAATAATTTATTTTGCAAATTCTCTACAGCTGAATTATATTCATTTATTTTAGCAACATCATTTCTTGAAATTGGAGAATGTCTTCTTATTTCATCAACAATTGCTGCTCTTATTTTAAGAGAAGCATAAGTTGAAAATTTGCAGTTTTTATCATCTCTATAGCTGTTTGCTGCATCTATAAGTCCTATAGTCCCATAGCTAACTAAATCCTCATATTCAATTCCAATATTCTTAGTAAAATACTTTGAAGCTATAAATTTTACTAAATTCATATTCTCCAATACATATTCCTCATTTTGGATATCAACCACTTTAACTCCCCCCAATTATAGATTAACTACCGCTTGTGCTCTTATTTGAACATCATTTGGTATTTCATTTAATGATAGAATTGCTACATTAGGAAATACCATTTCAACAAGTTTCCTAAATGGTGCTCTTATTTTAGGTGAAACTAAAATAACAGGTCTATTATTAGCAAATGCTATGCTCTCAGTAATTTCTTTTATACTATTAAAAATTCTATTAGTGTTATCAGGGTCAACTGCTGGATAAGTACCATTAACAGACTTTTGAAGATTATTAGCAATTAATCTTTCAACTTCATTAGATAATGTTGCAACTGTTATCGTATTTTCATCATCTATAAAAGCCTCACAAATACCTTTGTTTAATGCCATTCTTACATATTCAGTTAACAACTCAATATCCTTAGTATTTATAGCATTATCTGCTAAAGTTTCTAATATCGTAACCCTATCTTTAATTGCTACTTTTTCTCTAAGCAAGTTTTGTAATACCTTTTGAACTTCACCTAAAGTCATAATATCAGGTATTAACTCATCAACTATTACACTATACTTTTCTTTAGTTGCATCCATTATTGCTTTAACTTCTTCTCTTCCCATAAGCTCATGAGATTTATCTTTTACTATCTCTAACAAATGAGTAACTAATATAGTAGATGGATCTACTATTGTATATCCTCTTAATTCTGCTTCTTCTATTTTATCTTTACTTATCCATAATGCTTCTAAACCAAAACTTGGCTCAATAGCCTTTATTCCCTCTAGTTCTAATCCTAATCCCATCGGATCCATACATAAAACCATAGTTGGCATAAGAGTATATGTTGCAACTCTATTTCCTTTTATTTTTATACAATATTGATTAGGTTCTAGTTGAAGATTATCTCTAATTCTTATAGGTTGTACTATTATTCCCATATCTATTGCACATTGTCTTCTTATTGAAGAAATTCTTTGCAGTAAATCTCCTCCACTACTTTCATCAGCTAAAGGTATTAAGCCGTATCCAATTTCAACCTCTAATGCTTCAATATTAAGTAATTCACTTACATCTTCAACTTCATTGGTAACTGCAGTTTCTTCTACTGCTAAATCTTCACTAATACTTTCTGTCTTTTCTTTTTCTTCGCCCTTTTTTAGCGTCATTCCAATTAGTACACATCCTACACCTAATGAAAAGAATGATAGCGTTGGTAATCCTGGCATAATTCCTAAAATAAATAACACTACACCTGTTATCATTATAGCTTTTGGAATTGCTGTTAACTGTTGACCTGCTAAGCTAGCGACACTATCGTCACTATCAGCTCTTGTTACTAAAATACCTGACGCAGTTGAAATAAGTAATGCTGGAATCTGACTTACAAGTCCATCTCCTATTGTTAATCTTATATATGTCTGAGCAGCTTCTCCAAAATCCATATCAAGCATCATTACTCCCATTATAATTCCGGCAAATATATTTACTGCTGTTACTATAATTCCTGCAATTGCATCACCTTTAACGAATTTAGAGGCACCATCCATTGACCCATAAAAGTCAGCCTCTTGTTGTAATTCTCTTCTTCGTCTTCGTGCTGTTTTTTCATCAATCATACCTGAATTCAAATCAGCATCTATGCTCATTTGTTTTCCTGGCATAGCATCTAATGTAAATCTTGCCGATACTTCTGATACTCTTCCTGACCCATTAGTAATTACAACAAATTGAATAATTATGATTATTAAAAATATAATTACACCTAATACATAATTTCCTCCAACAACAAAATTACCAAAAGATTCAATTATATTTCCTGCATAACCCTCACCTAAAATAAGTCTAGTAGATGAAAGATTTAATCCTAACCTAAATAGTGTTGTAACTAGTAATAAAGTCGGAAATATTGATAATTGTAATACATTAGTTGAAAATAATGTCATGAGTAAAATTAATACTGATAATGCTATATTTACGACTAATAATATATCTAATAAAAATGAAGGTAGCGGAATAATAATCATCAAGATTATTCCCATAACACCAAAGGCAACTAATACGTCAAACCTATTTTTTAATTTCCCCATCTTTAAATTCCTTTACTTGTTTTTCTTATATCTATTTTTGATTTTATATACAGCTACCAGTACTTCTGCAACTTCTTGGTACATTTCAGCTGGTATCTCTTGTTCTACTTCAACTTCTCTATAAAGCATTCTCGCTAAAGGCACATTTTCAATCATTGGAATATCATTTTCCTTAGCTATCTCTCTAATTTTCATAGCTAATACATCTGCTCCTTTTGCAATAACTATTGGAGCTGAATCCCTTTCTCTCTCATACCTAATTGCTATTGAAATATGAGTTGGATTTGTTATAATTGCTGTTGCATCCTTAGTATTTTGAATCATTCTCTGAGAAGCTATTTGTCTTTGCTTTTGTTTAATTTGAGACTTAACATGAGGATCCCCTTCTGCTTGTTTAAATTCTTCCTTTACCTCTTGCTTAGTCATTTTCATTCCTTTTTTATGTGAATACAACTGATAAGCAAAATCTATTGCTCCAATTGTAACTGCAATCATTATTGCAATATTAAGCAGTTTTTTTACTATATCAAATATTGAATATATTAAATGTGGGAAATATATATCTCCTATTTTTAAAATATCAACATAGTTTTTCTTAACAAATGAATACCCAATATAAGATAATAAAATTAAAAGTATTGTGTTCTTTAAAGCTGCAACAAATGACTTTTGTGAAAACATATTTTTTAATCCCTTCATAGGATTTAGTTTTGAAAACTTTGGTTTCATTGACTCTTTACTTATTACAACTCCACTTTGTACAATATTTGAAATAACACCTAAGCAAAGTATTATCATTCCCATTGGTAAAAATAATTTTAAATATGTAAATAATCCATCTGCAAATAATCCATGAGCCATTTTGCCATTTAAAGTTCCACTAAAATCCATAGTTAAAGCTGAAGCTATATATGTTTTTAAATTTTTAATTAAACCATTAGTCGTGGTGTAAATGCATATTACTGCACCTATTAATGTAAAGGCATTTGATACTTCTTTACTTTTTGCTAAATTACCCTTCTTCCGCTCATCCTTCTTCTTTTTGGCTGTGGGTTGTTCTGTCTTATCCGATGCCGACAAAATAATCTCTCCCCTTTATCCTATTAGCGTATTTAAAATAGTCTATTTATTAACGCAATCATTATATCTTGATATACAAGAGTTCCTTCAATAACATTCTTTAACTGCTTAAGAATATCTTTAATTGTATTTACCATAAATGGCAGTGAACTCATAAAAAATAAAATTCCAACTAACATTTTAAGTGGCATTCCTACAATCATTACATTTAATCCAGAAATGCTTCTTGAAATTATTCCAGTAATTAAATCTGTTAATATTAGTACAACTAAAATTGGAATTGCTATTTTTATTCCCATCATAAAATACTCTGTAAATACTTTTAAAATATAAGTAAAGTTATAATCAATTATTGAGTATCCTATTGGTATTATCTTAAAACTATTTTGCATGGAATTTATTATTATGTAATGTGCATTAATGCTGAAAAACACAACTACTCCTACAAAATATATTAAATTTTCCATTATTGTAGCTTGTGATTGAGTATTAGCATCATATGTACTTGCCATAGATAATCCCATTTGTCCATCTATTAATTTCCCTGCCATTTTTAAACTATAAAAACAAATTGTAACCATGTATCCCATAGTTAATCCATTTACCGTTTCTAATACTCCATATCTAATTAATTCATAAAAATTTTCAATTGGTATATTTATCTCTAAATTAATTGCAATCATTGCCGATAATAATAATGAGAAACAAATTTTAAATAACTTTGGTGTACCATTTGGGAAAATAATACTAGTAGCTAAAAAAAATGCTGTTATTCTAAAAAATACGTATATCATGCTTATTTAACTATTGTTGATATACTTTGGAATAGCTCATTTGTAAGCATTACAAGCTTATTTAACATCCAAGGTCCACCCAAAACTAAAACTAATATTATTGCAATTAACTTTGGTACAAATGTTAATGTTTGTTCTTGAATTTGTGTTGTTGCTTGAAAAATACTTATTATAAGTCCTACAACTAAAGATATAATAAGTATTGGGCCCGCTATTAAAAGACCTGTAACCAATGCTTTTTTTACTATTGTCATTATTGCTAATTCGCTCATTATATCTATCCCCTATCCTGTAAAACTTTCTATTAATGATTTAATCAGCAAATTCCATCCGTCTACCATAACAAATAAAAGTAATTTAAATGGTAATGATATCATTGCTGGTGGAAGCATAAACATCCCCATTGACATCAATGTACTTGAAACTACTAAATCAATTACTAAAAATGGTATGTATATTATAAAACCTATTTGGAATGCCGTTTTAAGCTCACTTATTGCAAAAGCTGGAACTACAATACTTAATGGTAAATCCTCTCTTGTTATATTTGTTACATCTATTGATGAATTCTTTACAAACAATTCTAAATCTGCTTCTCTTGTTTGTTTAAGTAAGAATTCTGTTATTGGTTTTCTTAACTCTTCATAAGCTTCTTCCATTGTTATTTCTTTATTTATGTAAGGCTCTATTGAATTTTCAGTAATTTTCCCCACAACTGGACTCATTATAAACATAGTTATACATAATGCTAATCCAACTAGTATTTGATTTGGAATAGCTTGTTGAGCCCCTAATGCAGATTTTATAAATGAAAATGTAATTATCACTCTTACAAAGCTTGTCATCATAAAAATTATTGTTGGCAAAAACATAAGAGCAGTCATTAACAAGAACATCTGCATGTTTGGTGTTAATTCTGAACTATTACTTAAAATCTGACTTAATATGTCCATTATCTTTTTCCCTTGTTAATTTATTATTTAGTAATTTGCTAAAGTTTAATTGATTTAAATAAGCTGAATCATTTTTTTCTTTTTTCAATTTTACTATCTCATTTATTTCGTTTTCATCTAGCTCTTTAATTACTTGTGTATTGTTATTTGACGATACTATTACACAGCCTACTTTCCCTGTTTTTATTACATATATACATATATCTTTGTTTAAATTTAATCTCTCTAACACCTTAACATAAGAACCTGATGATAATTTATTCAGGCTCCCTTTGCTAAGTTTTAAAGATATAACTATTAATAGTATGACAATTGGAACTAACACAATTAAGTTTATAATAAACTCTAAAAATGTATTTTCCATTTATTCCTTCACAATCTCCTTTTGTTGAACTATTAATATATCAACTCTTCTATTAATAGCTCGGTTTTCTTCTGTTGCATTATCTACTAATGGCCTATACTCACCATATCCTGTTGCTGAAAATCTTGTAGGATCAAACCCTTTTGTTTCAATAAAATATTTAACTACATTAACTGCCCTTGAAGTTGATAACTCCCAATTCGATTTATATGTTCCTGAACTAATAGGTATATTATCTGTATGACCTTGTACCATTATTTCATTTTCTATGGCTGGAATTAATCCACTTATTACTTCTAATACAGGAGTGCTATCTGCTTTTAAATCTGCTTTTCCTAAATCAAAAAGTATACTCTCACTTAATTGTAGAACAACTCCAGCATCTTCTTCTCTTATTTTCACTGTATCTGTTAACCCATTTTTATCTATTATTTCTTGTATATCTTCTAATAAAATTTGATATGGACTTTTTTCTCCGATACCTTGTTCTTTTTCTTCATCTTCAATATCAGGAACATCCTCTAATTTCATTGGTATTCCAGTTATTTGCCCTTTAAGTGCAGCTGCTATTAATTTTAGTTTTTCATTATCTGTAGTTGAAAATGAGTAAAGTAGTATAAAAAATGTTAATAATAATGTTATCGTATCTGCATATGTATCCATCCAAGAATTAGGATTAATATCATCTGGTTTTCTTCTTTTACGCGACATTCTTTTCTATACCATCTACATTTCCATCTTTATTGTATTTGGCTTTCTCCTTTTCATTTAAAAAGCTTGTTAGCTTTTCTTCTAAAATTCTTGTTGAATCACCATTCTTTATACTTAAAATTCCTACTAACATCATTTCCCTATCTTCTACTTCTCTTTGTCCTTTATTTTCAAGATTAAATCCTAATGGATTTAAAATTAAGTTTGCTAATAATGCACCATAAAAAGTAGTTATAAGTGCAGCTGCCATACCACTTGCTATATTATCTGGATTATCAAGCTCTGCAAGCATTTGTATAAGACCTACAAGTGTACCTATCATACCGAATGCTGGAGCATATGAACCCCATGTCTTATACATCTTTGCTCCCTTCATGTATCTTCCTTCAATTTCGGAAATATTATTATTTAAAATTTCAATTATTAAATCTGTTTCTATTCCATCAACAACTAGCTCTAATCCTGTTTTCATAAAGCTATCATTTATTTCTTCAATATCTGATTCTATTGCCAGTAATCCATCTTTTCTTGCCTTCATTGAAATTTCTTTAAATATATGTATTACTTCTACCTTATCTAATGCTGGAGTCTTGAATAATACCTTAGAAATACTCCCCATCATCTTTACTTCATCAAACGAAAATGTAATTAGAAGTGCTGCAAATGATCCACCAATAGTAATGATTACAGAAATTAAATCATAAAATCCTGATAGTCCAACATTTCCTTGTGATATTGCAAATACTATAAGACTTATTCCTAGTAGTATACCTATTGGTGTTAATATGTCATTTCTTTTCATTGTTAACCTCTTATTTATCTCTTAAGATTTATTATTTCTTGTAATAACTCATCACTTGTTGTTATTACTTTACTTGATGCTTGGAAAGCTCTTGTTGTAACTATCATTTCTGTAAATTCCTCTGATAAATCAACATTAGACATTTCTAATGCCCCTTGTGTGATAAGTCCATGTTTTGCACCCACCTTATCATCAGGATTTGATGATGCATTATATACTGGCGCTCCAGAGTTTGCTGAATCTAAGTAAATATTACTTCCATTAGCTTCTAAACCACTTTCATTCATAAATGTTGCTATCTTTAAAGTCTGATCTGGAGCATCACCATCTCCATTCCCACCATTAACCTTGCTTCCATCTTCAAGTACATATGATATCTTTCCTTCTTTTGAAATGTTATATGATATAACCCTCATAAAATTTCCATCCGTATTTTTTGCTTCCTCTGGTATATATACCGGATTATTATCTGTAGTTAATACATAATACCCATCAGAAGTCACTAATTTACCTTCTGAATCTAAAGTAAATGAACCATCTCTTGTATATCCTTCAGATGGAGTCCCATCACCTTTTTCTCCAATTTGAACTACAAAAAATCCATCTCCATCTATAGCAATATCACTTGCAATTCCAGTTTGCTGCAATGATCCTTGCAACATATTTTTTGCAATGGCTGAAACCTTAACACCTATACCAACTTGTCCCGGGTTAACACCTCCCATAGAATTACTAGGCTGACTTGAATAGATAACTGTTTGATTTAATGTATCACTAAATCTTACACTAGATTTTTTAAAAGCTGTTGTACTAGCATTAGCCACATTATTCCCTACTACATCCATTTTAGTTTGATTTGATTTCATACCACTTATTCCTGAATACATTGACTTTAACATTTCATCTATCTCCCTTTTATATATTTAATTTAATAATTTTAATCTGTAACCTTAACTAAAGATGAATATTCTACTTCTTTCATTTCTCCAGTACCTTTTAACTCTAGCTCTAAACACACAATTCCATCTTTTATTGATGCACTTTTAACTTGACCAATTAAGTTTTCATATTCACCTGCTTCATTATCAACAGCTACTTCAACATTTTTACCTATTAAAGAAGCTGCAGAACCCATTGCATTATTTACTAGCATTGCATTATTTAAATTTACTAAATACTCCATTGAGTCATTTAATTGCATCATTTGCTCTAAGCTATTAAACTGAGCTAACTGAGTTATATATTGTGATGGATCTTGAGTATTAAATGGATCTTGATTAGTCATTTGTGCTACTAACATCTTTAAAAACAAATCCTTATCCGTAGTAGTTGCTGAATCATATACATATGTTCCATTTTCCGTTTTTCCAATTGCTGAACTAGAGCTACTTCTTGAATTTATCTCCATATTTACTCCCCTTATATTAATAAATTTATATTTTCATCTTCATTTTCTAAGTAATATTCATTATGGTTTTGTTCAAAAACAACATTTCTTGATTTTTTCTCTTCTTTATTATTATTTCTATTAGATTGCTGATTTGAATTATGTGAAAAATTATTTTGGCTTTCACTTTTTATTTCAACTTCAACCTCCTTAACCTTAATATCTAAGCTACTTAAATGATTTTTTATTTCATTTACATTTTCTTTTAATAAATTAAAAGTTTCTTCATTTCTTAATGTAACTATCACTTTTTCTTCATTATTACCTTTAAGTATTCTTATATTTAACTCTCCTAAATCCTTAGGATTCATTCTTACACTTATTTCTTCTTTATTATTTACTTTTAAGTACTCTATTGTTTGAACAAAATCTTCTGATATATATTCACTTCTAATAACTTGTATTTTCGATACTTCATCTTTTATTTCTACTACACTATTATTTTTAGGCATTACAATATTATTTAATATGTTGAGTTCATTTTCTCGCCCATTAATTGAATCATTATTTATAATATTTTTAGCTTTTTCTCCAGTAATACTTGATACTTTGCTTTCATTTATTACCTCATAATCTAATGATGTTTCCATCAATTCTATTTCATTTTCCTTATAGCTAAAAATATTTTTATCTTTTGCCGTACTAACCTCTACTTGCTTAGATTTTTTATTTTCTAGTGTTAACAATCTATAATTGCTTATTACATCTAATTCATCACTAATATCTAAAACATTTTTCTTATTGGCTTCATATTCATTATTTAAATTAATATCTTTCTTATATATAATAGATTCCTTTAAAATTTGATTATCAACGTTCTCTTTTTCTAATCCAAGTTTAACAATAGTTTCTTTAATAATATTATTAAACTTATTTAAATCTAATGTTTCTGTATTCTCATTGTTATTTATATTTTCTATTAATTGCCCTTCAACTTTATTTATAATTTTTAATTTGGAAATTAAGTTGTCCACTTTCTGATTAATTTTATCAACATTATTTTTTAATATATTGTTGATTAAATTTATATCAAAATCACCATTTAAAACTTCACTACTAATATCATCTAAGTTATCCACTATAGCGGGTGTACTATCCACACTTTTCTTTATATTACTGTTAATAAGTTTAGTTAAATTTGTATTAATATTTATTTCACTTATATCCTCTTTTAATTGTTGATAATTTTCTAACCCTTCATTTTGTAGCTCATCATAAGAATCTTTATTGGTGTCAGAATTTATTTTATTAAGTAAAGTTCCTATTGATTCTATTAAGCTTTCATCAATTTCATTTTCTTGATTGCTTTCATTTATAGTTTTCTTTAAATCTTCTTCAACTATAGTTTTATTATTTAGTTCAATATCATCTTTATTAGTAAATTGATTAATTAGTGTTGATAAAAAATCTTCTGAACTATTTTTATTTTTTACACAATCACTATTTTGACCTCTTAATGATAGTGCCTGTAGCATATCTATCTTCACAACTATCATTCTCCTATACGCATTCAGCTTTTTTTCTTAAAAATGAATACATTCCAAATTCATCATTAGTTGCTTGTTCTTTTTGCTCTTCATTTTTTTTATGTAATTTAAACTTATTTTCTTTTAATTTTTCTAAAGATTTTTTTTCAATTTGCTTATTTAGTAAATCTAATCTTACTTCAACTAATAAATTTTCTTTTTTGATTAATTCATTATTCTTAACATTAATAGTATTAGATAAAGTATTTAAATAATTAGACGTTATCTTTCTCGCAACTATATCTTCAATATTAATTTCATCCGCATACTTTTTATAATTTTGTTTCAAAGCCTTAAGCTCTTCTTCAACTATTCTTTTTTCATTTTGAATTTTCGAATATTTAATTTTACTTTTTTCTTCATTTTTAACTTTAATATCTAAAACCTTTTGCAATCTAAACTTGAAATTCTCCAATTACCCATCTCCTTACCTAAATATATTTTTTAAATTATTAATGTTATCTTCAAAAGAGCTTTTTTCATCTACTCCCTGTTTTAAATAATTATTAACCTTATCAATGTACTTAATTGACTTGTCTATTTTAATATTAGACCCTTTTTCATAAGCTCCAATATTAATTAAATCCTCTGCTTCCTTAAATGTTGCAATTATATCTCTAGCTTGAGACGCCGCTGCTTTATGTTTAATTTCACAAATATCATTCATAAGACGACTTACACTATTTGAAATATCTATTGCAGGGTAATGATTCTTATGTGCTAATTCTCTTGATAAAACTATATGTCCATCTAAAATTCCTCTTACAGCATCTGCAATTGGTTCATTAAAGTCATCTCCATCAACAAGTACTGTATAAAAGGCAGTTATAGAACCAACATCAGAAAGTCCTGTCCTTTCCATAAGTTTTGGCAATTCTGCAAATACTGATGGAGTATATCCCTTTTGAGCTGGCGGCTCTCCAATTGCAAGTCCAACCTCTCTTTGAGCCATTGCAAATCTAGTAACTGAATCCATCATCAATATTACTTTTTTGCCTTGATCTCTAAAATACTCCGCTATGGATGTTGCAGTTAATGCACCTTTAAGTCTTACTAAAGGTGGTTTATCTGATGTTGCACATACAACAACTGATTTTTTCATCCCCTCTGGTCCAAGATCCCTTTCAATGAAATCTAATACTTCCCTGCCTCTTTCACCAATCAAAGCTATTACGTTAACATCAGCTTCTGCAGTCCTTGCTATCATTCCTAATGTTGTACTTTTACCAACACCACTCCCTGCAAAAATACCAATTCTTTGTCCCTCTCCACATGTAATAAATCCATCAATTGCCTTAATACCTGTTGGCATTATATTCTTTATTCTCTTTCTTTTCATTGGATCAGGAGGTTTATTAAACATACTATATCTTTCCCCACCAATAATATTAGTTTCATCTATTGGATTTCCTAATGCATCAATAACTTTACCTAGTAATTCATTGCTACATTTAACACTACATGGATTTCCACTTGCAACAACCTTGCATCCCGGTCCAATTCCAACTACTTCTCCTAATGGCATAAGTATTATTTCATTTTCTTTAAATCCTACGACTTCACAACTTATTGGATTATTACTTTGGTTATATATTGTACATAACTCTCCTACAGATGCTTTTAAACCTTCGACTTCAATAGTAAGTCCTATAACCTTTTTAACTTTTCCTTCTGATATATAAGGAGTTATATTACTTATCTTTTTTAATGTTTTGTTAAAATCTATAGAAATCATAATTCCTCCACTATAGAAGCTCTTCTTTAACTTTTTCTAAAACGCTATCTATACCAACTATTAACTTTCCATTTTTATCCTCAACTTCTGCATTTCCTTCTTCAATACTTGAATCAGATAATATAAAAATCTTTTGAGCAGAATTGTTTTTTGGTATTTTTTCATCTATATTTTTTTGTAACTCTTCTTTATATCTAGGATTAACTTTTATAACTAAATCATTTTTTAAGTCATATTCATTAATAATGTTATCTAACATAATATTCATCAAAGATGTATCTTTAAATTTTTCTCTTAATACTTGTTCTGCTATTTTTATTGAAATATTAAGAACTTGCTCTTTATTGTATTTTATGTATTCTTTTATCTGGCTTTTTATGTTTAATAATGTATTATAAGCTTCTTCTTTAATTTCTTCACTTTCCTTAATAGCCTTATCAATATTTTCTTCATAAGATTCTTTATAACCATCTTCATAGCCATTTTTCAAACCTTGTTCATAGCCTAATTCATATGCTCTTTTTTCAATTGTCTTAGCATTCTCATTTGCTTCATTTATAATTTCTTGTTTTTTTAATTCTGTCTCTTGTACTATCTTTTTATACTCACCTTTAGCTTCTAGAATTAGTTGCTCTATCTTTTCTTTCTCTTGAAATAATCTATCAGGCGCATTAAAAAATTCATTAGAGCACGACATTTTTAAACTGACTTTCCCCATTATTTCTATATCGTTATTTCTTAACACCTTTGATTTAGACAACTATTTCATCCTCCACACCTTTACTAATACTAATTATTCCTTCTTGTTCAAGTCTTCTTATAACTTTAACTATATTTCTCTTAGCCTCTTCAACTTGTGAAACCTTAATTGATCCAAGTAAGTTTATTTCTTCCTTTAAAGCTTGTGCTGCCCTGCTTGACTGGTTTTTTAATATTATGCTTTCTATCTCTTCATCAACACCCTTAAGTGCAATAGCCACATCTTTTATATTTACTTCTTTTAATATCTTCTGAACTGATATATCTTCAAGACTAACTATATCTTCAAATGTAAACATATTTGCCTTTACTCTCTCCGCTAAAATATTGTTTTTTGCTTCTAAGAAGCTAATAATATTTTTCTCTGTTTTTCCATCTACTTTTGTTAATATATCAAGTAAACTATCAAATCCATTTGATGAATCAACTTTTTCTTCTCCTGCAGCAAGTAATTTTCTTTCTAACGCACTATCTACCGCCTTTATTACAATTGGAGAAATATTAGCTATTGTGCCAAGCTTTAATGCAACCTCTTGCTGTAAGCTTTCTTCTAGACTACAAACTATCTGAGCTGATTTTTCAGCTTGTATATTTGATAATATTATCGCAATAGTTTGTGCACTTTCCCCCTCTAAACAAGCTAGTATCTGATTTACATCTGCTTTTCTAGCAGCTGTAAATGCCTTTGTTGATGTTTCATATCTTATACCTTCCATTAACTTATTTGCCTTTGAATCATCAAATGCTCCATGTAATAAAGTCCTTGTATAATCTATTCCACCTTCCATTGCAAAATTTTTACTTTTTCTTACCGCTAAAAATTCTTTTAATATTTCTCTTCTCTCTTCTGCAGTTACTTTATGTAAGTTTGCAATTTCTACTCCTATTCTTTGTACTTGCTTATCTGATAAGTTTTTAAGTATATTGGAAGATAATTCAGTTCCTAAAGTCATAAGTAATACTGCTGCTTTTTTTGCACCACTTATAACTTCCTTATTTATATGTCCTAAATCGTAGGCATTTCCACCTTTAAAACTGTTATTATTCACGTCTATTACCTTCTCCCTATTCACTTAACCAAGTTTTTATTAATTCTGTAGCATCATCTGTATTCTTAGAAACAATAAGCTTAATTTCATCCTCTAAACTTAATTCACTTTCTTCCATAGCTATTTCCTTTTCTAACTTAGCTTCTTTTTATTTTACTAATTTAGCTATTAAATCATTTGTATCTTCTTCACTGTTAACTATTTCATCTTCATTTTTTGATTTTTTCTTTTTAGCCAATAAAATTATCATTAGTGCTATAAATGCTAATACTACTCCACCAGCTATTAATCCATACTTTATGAAATCTTTAGTCGTTGGTACTACAGCTTCATCAGTTGTATCTCCAAATATATTTTGACCTTCATTATTAAATGCCATAGCAACAACTGTTAACTGATCACCCCTATCAGCATTTATTCCTAATGCTGATGAAACCATCTTTTCTACGTTATACATAATATCATCGGAAACGCTTCCATCAATTGCTACAGCTGCAGTTATTGTTTTTATTTCTCCAGGTGATGTTATTGTTGTTATTTCTGTTTTACCAACCTCATATTCTATTTGTTCTTCAATTGATGATGAGCCATTACTTCCTGATTCAGTAGTATTTGTCATATTGTTATCTACTGGAGAACCACTACTACTACCATTTGATGTTGTATTTTCACTTCTATTTTCTGATTTAATGACTGTATCAGGATTAATTACAACTTCATTTTTTTGAACCGTATCATAATTTAATGTTGCATTTACAGTAACCTTAACCTTATCTTTTCCAAATATACCTTCAAGCATTGATACTATTGATTGTTGCAATTCTTCACTTACTTCTTTTTCTGCACTTCTTGAAAGAGATGTTCCAATACCATTTAACGCGTTTCCATCTTCATCATATATTCCTTCTGATAATAAGTTCATATTTTGATCTATTATCTCTACATTTTTCTTCGGAATATTTGTAGTACTTGCTGATACTAATGACATTATTGATTTTATCTGTGTTTGATTTAATTCTTCCCCTGCTTTAATAGAAACATACACTGCTGCTTTTCCTTCTGTAGTTTCACTACTAAATACAGATTCTTGACCTTGTGTTATATGTACTCTTGCATCTTCAACTGCTGAAAATGTCTTTATAGTTTTTTCTAGTTCACCCTGTATCATCCTAATTTTTTTAATTTGGAATTCTTCATCAGTCATCGAAAGACTTGAAACTTCATCCATTAATTCGAACCCTTTAGATCCATTTGTAATTGACGAAGATAGTTCTATTCTTAATTTATCAACTTGTTCTTTTGGAACATAAATTATATCTCCTTCAATTTTTGTCTCAACTCCTGCATCTTCAAGTGACTTAGTAACTGTTGCAGCATCTATCGAATCTAATCCTGAATATAACACTCCATACTTATTCTGCTGTGAATAGCTAACTCCAAATGTTATTGCTACAATTATTGCAACTATTCCTATACAAATTGCTATTTTCTTATTTTTATCTAAATTTATAAATTGATCTTTAATATTTATTAGGAATTCCTTAATTTTCTGCATTATATTTACCTCTTAGCTATGCGCCTCCCTATAATTGAAGTTTGCTTATTTCTTGATAAGCTTCAACTGCTTTATTTCTAACTTCTATTAATGCTTGCAATGAAAGTGATGATTCTTGCATTGCTAGCATAACTTCATGCATTTCAACATCTTCACCTTTTATTAAAGCTTCTATTTTATTGTTTGCATTTACTTCTGAATCGTTTACTTTATTTATTGCATCACTTAATACTGTAGAGAAGCTTGTACTTGAATTTTCTTCTATGTTACTATTTCCTATGCTAATGCCATTTAATATCGAATTTGTATTTATTGATTGTATATTCATTTTATCTCCTTACTACTTTCCTATTTCTAAGGCCTTAGATATCATATTTTTTTGAGCATTTAATGTATCTACATTTGACTCATATGCTCTTGAAGCTGAAATTAAATCTGCCATTTCTACTAATAAATCTACATTAGGGTATTCTACATATCCATCTTCATTTGCATCAGCATGTGTTGGATCATATTCTAAGTTCATTTCTGAAGTATCATCTTCTATTGATGTTGCTTTTACACCTAACATCCCAAGCTTACTATCATAATTTTCTGAAAATATTGCCGTCTTTCTTACATAGGCTCCACCATCTTCTGTTCTTGTTGTTCTTGAATTAGCTATATTTGATGATATTATGTCTAATCTTAATCTTTCAGCTGATAAACCACTTGCACTAATTCTCATTCCACTAAATACGCTCATAATTTTTACCTTCCTGTTATAACACTCTTGGACATTGTTAATTTTATATTTGTTATACTTACTAATCCGTTATACATTAACGTATTAGCAGCTTGATTAACTTTTTCATTTTCTAAATCAACATTATTTCCATCACTTCTTATCGAAGTTGTATTATCTTCTTTAACTTCAATTTTTCCAGCATTGTTTATATCATCTAATGTTTCTTCAAAGCTAACGTATTTTCTTTTGTAGTCTGGAGTATTAACATTTGCTATATTATTTGCAATTGTTTCACTTCTAAGTTGTGAAGCGTTTAATCCATTTTTTATAAGATTATATATTTCCATCTTCGCGTATTCCCCCTCCCCTTTATATTTTTATCTTTAATTTTATTTTGGGTTATTATCTATTAATGAACTTCAGTTTTTCATTTACTTATTTTTCCATAAACAAAAAAAATACTACTTTCCGGAGAAAGTAGTATTTAAAAGTCTCTAGAATAATAATCATTATCTATATTTCATTTCTTATAAATTGTCCTTATTCTAGTACGGCGTTATATAATTTTATTATATTTCATCGTTTTAGATTAATTTTACAACTTAAGGAAAATCTTATATAATTACCTTAAAATTACCAAAACATAACTTAAGAAACAAAAAGTTTACTTACTCTTCGGTAGCTGGCTGGCATAACATTTTGAATTAGCCCCTATAGCTTTGCGTCACTAGATTTCTCTAGTTTTGCCGTATATACTATTTATTACTATTATATACCTATAAAAACAATTTTTCTATATTTTTTCTTATTTTTCTTCTTTTTTTTGTATTTATTTCTAATTTTTTTTACATACTGTTCTTAATTAGATGCTTATAAATCAAATTTTGACTAAAATTTAAATAATTAAACTAATATTTCTTTTATTTTTTAAATATTTTTATAGTTAAATTAATTTATTTTTTACTTTTATCATTTATAACTGTATCTTTTTAACTTCTAAATTTTATTTTAAATAAAAAGGCTTAAAGTAATTGAATTACCCTAAACCTTTATACTTATATTACCTTCAAATACGCCTTTAATCTATTTAATATTATTACTTTGGAATATAATTACTTATCTAAGTAGTTTTAAATTGTCTTTTTACTTTTCTGTCGTCCTTAACTGGCTGAATATCTGCAGTTGCATTATAGAAGAGCATAGCTATAATAGTTAATAATGAACATAATACTGGAATAGCTATAAATGCTACTGTTATCATATTAACTGCACTCTGTGGTTGTACTACTAAACTAGCATCATAACCTCCTAGTGCAAGAAGTGTTGCCACTAATGAACTTGCTATCGCAGCTGATACTTTTACACAAAAACCAGTTATAGCTGAAAATGACCCTGCAACGTTACTTCCAATTTTATTATTACAATCATCAATTGCATCTGGTAATATTGCAAATATTAAAGTTTGTCTAAGTCCATGCCCTATTCCATATATTATAATACCTATAACTTGAGTTATAACTGATTTCCCACCTATGAATATTATTGTAATACCTAAAATTACAACAATGTTTCCTAGTATAATTCCATTTCTTTTTGACATAATCTTTGTTAATACTGGAGGCATAATATTACCAATTAGTCCAACAACTATAAGTAGTGTAGCTGAAACTGATGCTAAAGCTTGGTTTTGAACTACATATATAAAGTAAAACGTAAGTGATGCAGCACCTATGATATATCCACCAAACATAAAGAATGCGACAATATTATTAACCCAAAATACCTTACACTTCACCATTCCGAATAAATTTTTAGTTAAGCTTACTTTTTCTAAATTATTCTTATCTTCTAATTCTCTTGTATTTGCAACTGAAAAGAAGAATATTGCTACACTAACTATTGCAAATATAATTCCTACTGTTCTAAATCCAATTCCATCATTACCTTTTCCAAAGAAAGTAACCATGGGTAATGTTAATGCTGCAACTATTGTAGATCCTATTGTTGCTAATACTATCCTAATTGTTGCTAAATTAGTTCTTTCTGCAGAATCTTCAGTTAATGCTGGAAGTAAAGAGCCTAATGGCACATTTACAATTGTATAAGCAAGACTTAATAATGAATATGTTATATATGCATATATTAATTTACCGCCAACAGAAAAATCTGGTACGCTAAAACATAAAACTAATGATATACCAAATGGTATTGCTCCTCCTAAAATCCAAGGACGAGATTTACCCATTTTTGTTTTTGTTTTATCTATTAAGAATCCTACAACTAAATCTGTAACACCATCAATTACTTTAGTTACTAAAAACATTGTTGCAACTGCTGCAGCTCCTAATCCCATTACATTTGTATAGAAATATAATAAGTATAATGATATCATTTGCCAAACTAAGTTACATGCTAAATCAGCAGAAGCAAATCCTATTCTTAACCTCCATTTTCCCAATACCTTATCCATACTATCAACCTCCATACCTCTTTATACGTTTACAATCCATTCAATACTTTTTTCTAAGTACTTGTTCCAAAAGTCCCAATCATGTTGCCCTTCATCTTCAATATAAGTAAAGTTTATATTTTTATCTTCTAAAAATTCCTTTAATTGTTTATTTACATCTAATAAGAAATCTTGTTTACCTATTGTTATAAATATTTCTGGAATTTCCTTATCTTCTTTAATCAATTCTTCAATTAACCAACGTGGATCTTTATCACTTTCTCTTAATGTTTTAAACTCTCCAAATATAGCTTCTTGATATTCCTTAGTCGATACAGCATCTTGTATATATTCTTTTGCATCTGCTGTTTTGAAAATAACATAAGCACCTGAATAACTTGCTATTTTTGAAAAAGTTTCATTATACTTTAATCCATTCCTCATTGCTCCGTATCCACCCATAGATAATCCTGCAATAAATGTATCTTCTCTTTTTGATGATAGGTTAAATAATCTTCTTGTATATTCTACAAGCTCTTCACCTATAAATTCCCCGTAGTTTTCCATCCTATAAGTACTATCAAGATAAAATCCATTATTAGCTGTAGGCATTATAACTGCAATGTTATATTTATGTGATAATTCTCTTATTCTTGTATTTATTAAGTAATCTGTTTCATCCCCTGAAAAACCATGTAATAAATATAGTGTTTTGAATTTTTCACTTTTAGTATTTGTTTTATCCCCACTCCAAAATTCTCCATCATTTGGAATTATAGCTATAAATGGTATTGTTCTTTTTAATGAATTTGAAAAGAAATTAACGCTTATTACCGCCATTTAAATCACTCCCCTTAAGTTTTTATTATTTATTTCTATGTATTTATAATACTATTTCTTTCACTTTTATGAGTTCGTTTTTTTGCCATAAAAATTACATGAAATTGTTTTCCCAACTGTAAATATCTTGTATAATAAAATTGCAAACTGTTTTAGGAGGAAATATTATGAATTCAGCATTCCATGAAATTCTTGTCCCAACTGGTAATATTCCAGCTATTATTTTACTGCATGATTCAGCCACTGCACCTCCTTGTCCTTTACATTGGCATTCCGCTGTTGAGTTATGTTATTCTGTTAATTCTAAGTTGGACGTTACAATAGATGATAATAGTTTTATTTTACATGAAAATAGTGTGGCAATAGTAAATAGTGGTTGTACTCATCAAATAAATCCTGTTACTTACTATGAAAATGACTGTCTTTCTGTTATTATTTGCTATCCTTTTTTACAAACTATGTATCCTGAAATTGATACTATAAATTTCAAACTTAATAATAATGATTCAGCATTTAATGATTTAATATTGACTTTAGATAAGTTATATAAACTGTATAAAAGTGACGATAATTCTTTCAGATACTTACAGGCAAATGAATTTATTTATAAAATTCTTTATTTGTTATTTACTAATTTTACTGAAAAGAAATTAAGCAAATCTAGTGTTTCAAGTCAAAAATATCATCAAAGATATGATGAAATTTTGAAATTTATAGAAGATAACTATGCTGAACCTTTGACTTTAGATGATATATCTAAGTTTTCTAATATATCAAAGCATCACCTTTCACGTGAATTTAAAAAGTATGTTGGTGATGGCTTTAAAAAACATGTTTCAAAACTTAGAATTCAGCATTCATTAAGTGATTTGACTACTACAGATATGGTACTCATAGATATTGCTGTAAAGCATGGATTTAACGATTCTCGTTCTTATATAAATGCCTTTAAAGAGCTTTTTGGCATAACCCCTTCGAAGTATAGGAAGGATTTTATGTTTAATAAGAATATTTAGTTTTTATTTTAATTATTACCATAAATAAAATAGAAATAAGCACTTAAGTATACTTATTTCTATTTTCACTATTTATATATAAATATTTATAATAATCCCCGTATCAATACTACTACTTAAATCAGTATAGTCAGTTGTATTTATCGTTACCCAATTAACAATATAATCACTATCATCCAAATGTGCCTTCATCTCATTCTCTTGAGCCACAATCTTATCTCTATTACTTTCAATATCTTGACTTAACTTCATAAATTCAGATTTATATTGCGATAATTTGCTCTTCGTACTATTTATTTTCTTTAATATATCATTAATCTTATCAACTATCTTATCTTCATCTTGTAGATATTCTTCGCTATAAGTTCTTATATCCTCACGCTGATGTTCCTTATCTTTAGTTTGATTCTTAAGCTCACTTATTTGCTTAGTAAGTTGCCTTACCTTTATCTTTTGCTTAACCTCTTCCTTCTGTCCGCTTTTAACAGCTTTAGTATATTCAGCCTTAGTTTTTTTTAAAGTATTTTCAATAGTTTCAATCTTCTGCTCTTGAGATTGTATCATAGAAATCTTATCCTGAATTCCTCTTTGATCAGTAGTAACAATACTAGCCTTAGTTCTTATAGTTTGATAAATATCATTATTAGCATTTTTAGTCGTTGTCGTAGGCTTTTTTCCCACATTATTTTCCTGTTGAAGTTTTATACTTAAATACTGATTCACATTATTTGATGAATCTATAGTATCCACCTTACTTCTCAAGTCATTATCTCCCCTAATCATCTCGGCGCCTCCCTATTGAACTTTAATTCAATATAGCAATAAAGGATAAAGCATTTGCTTTATCCTTATATTTTAAGATATTTACTATCTTAATAATTGCATTACACCTTCTGGTTGAGATTTTGCTTGAGTCATCATAGCTTGAGCTGCTTGATTTATTAAGTTTAACTTAGATAAATTCATCATTTCAGCTGCAACATCAACGTCTCTAATTCTATACTCAGCTGCTGTTAAGTTTTCACTTGAAGTAGTTAAGTTAGATTGAGCTGTTTCTAACCTGTTTTGAGTCGCACCTAAGTTAGCTCTTGATGTATTAACAGTTTTAAGAGCATCATCAAGCTTACTAATAAAATCATTAGCTGCTTGTGTTCCTGTAGTTAAATCAGCATCTTTTATATCATCTATATCTGTTGTTGAGAAACCTAAAGTTGCAGAATCTGTTTTTGATAGATTTACTGTTATTGTTTGATTCACATCATTTCCACTATTAGCCCCAGCTTGAATTGTAATACTATTTGTATTTCCATCAGCTAAATCAGAAGCAGTAAGTTGTACAGTATCAGCTACTATATCATTAGCACCAGCTTCCCCTGGGGTACCTTGTAGTCTTATACTAATACCTAAATCAGTAAAGCTTATTTCTTGTTCATTAGCGTTAGATTTAATTCCTGTTAATGTTTGAGTAATTGTACCACTACCATCAGCCTTAGTTATTGTCGCAACTAATTCTCCATCTGTAGCAGATGTTATTTCTAATGTATCTCCTGCTGATAAACTAGAATTTGAAACTTTAATCTCTGATATTCCAGTACCATTAGCAGTTAAATCTGCATTGCTTATCATTGTACCTCCACCATTTAATATCTTCTTTCCATTAAATTCAGTAGAGTTTGCAATTCTATCAATTTCACTTGTTAATTGAGTTAATTCTTCAGTTATTTTAGCTCTATCTTCAACTGTATTCGTTTCGTTAGCTGCTTGAACTGTTAATTCTCTCATTCTTTGAAGTATATTTCCAGTTTCCTCCATAGCTCCTTCTGCAGTTTGAACAACAGAAATACCATCTTGAGTATTTTGAGACGCTTGATCTAATCCTCTGATTTGGCTTCTCATTTTTTCTGATATAGCTAATCCTGCTGCATCATCTCCAGCTTTGTTGATTTTTAATCCTGAAGATAATTTTTCCATTGAACTACTTGCTAAAGCAGTTGTTTTTGTTGAGTTGTTTAATGCTGTCATAGCACTTAAGTTTGTATTGATTCTCATAGTTTTACACTCTCCCTAGTTTTTGTATTCGACATCCATGTCTTTTATTTTTTAGGACTTCTTGCCCTATGTATTTATTTATCGACCTAATTTTCTGATACTTTATACTTTTTTATAAAAAATGTTTAAAGTATTTCTATTCATATTAGTATAAGCTGTATTAACCATTTTATTTGCTTTGTAAGCTTGCAATTCTTTTTTTACTTCTACTATTCTTTCCTTAAGTTTAACCTTAATATCTCCATCTAATTTGTAAAGTCCACTATCTTTATAAGCCTGTCCGAATTTATCAACTTCATCAACTTTTAAACTATTAATAATAAACTGTCTTTCTTTTAGCCTTTCCTTAAGCTTAATATGGTCAATCTCTTCACTACTAACTATATTAAATATCTCCTCTGAAACAGCCCTATACTTATTAATCATTTATTTCCCCCTAACTACTTAAACTACTAACTAAATAACTCATTTGAGAATTTAAAGTATTCATACTTGATTCTAGAGATGCAAATTTTGCATATAATGCTTCTTGCTTTTCTTCCATTTTGCTTATTAACTCTTTAATCTTAGTCTCTTGCTTTTTAATTTGTTCTGAGAAAATATTATTAACTGCTGTAGATGTTTTTTCTATACCAGCTTTTTTAGCAAATACACTTCCTGAACTTCCTGCATAGTTATAAGTTACAGTCTTTATCTTTTCTAAAGCAGCTGTTGTTGCCTTATAAACTAACTCCCCATTTTCCTCTAACGCCTTAGTAAATATATCTTCGTCTAAAGCAAGCTGACCTGGTTTGTTGTAATCTGAAACTGAAGTTATTCCTATGTCACTAAGACTTATTCCTAAATCACCTAATGAACCATAAACTGCTGTTTTCATATCTTCAACGAAGCTTCTTAATCCACTATCATTTCTCAAAATACCAGCCTTAGCCTTTTCTTCCCACTTTTCAATTTCTGTTTCACTCATTTCTTCCTTTTGAGCATCTGTTAATGGATCATAGTCAGTGTTTTTCTTTTCTGTAACTAGACTATATATGTTATCTAACATACTGTTGTACTCTTCAATAAAAGCCTTCATAGTATTAACAGTTGATTTTGTATCTTGAGTAGATGTTAAAGTTACTGTTTCATTTGCATTAGTTATCCCATTTAAAGTATATGTAATTCCATCTAAAGTAAATGTATTACTTTGATTAGTCATATCTTCTCTTATTATATTTCCAGAACTATCTCTAACATTTACCTTAGAATCTGTTCCTTTAACTAAACTATTCCCAATACCTAAAAACTCTAATGCCCCTTTAACAGTTCCACTTTCATCAGTACTTTCACCTATTATTTGTAATTTACTCTCTAAACCTGTTGTTATTGATTCTATAGAAAATTTACCTGTCATCTCGCTAAATGATGCTTTAATCTTACCATCAGTACTTGCATTTATTTTACTAATTAATGATTCTATAGTATCATCTTTATCTATAGTAATTTCACTTGACTCTTCACCATAATTAATCTTAAATGTAGTTTCTCCTGTTAATCCTAAATCACCTAAATTGCTAGTCTTAGTTAATCCATCTTTAGTACTACTAAATTTTGGTGCAGTAGCAAGTTGTGACACTTCAAACTTATAATTAACACTACTAGCCCCTGCACTTGCTGTTGCTGTAATAATACTACTATTTGAACTGCTTACAGTCATATTAGTGAATACCTTACTACTTAAAATATAATCAGATGATGTTGCACTAAAGTACTTATCATAAAGCCCTTTAACATCACTAATAACATCTCTATAAATTTCTTGTTGCCAAGTTTGTGTTGTTTTCTTTTGCTCTGCCTTATCTATCTTATTTTGCTCACCAGTAAGCATATTTGTTACCATTTCATCAATATCCATACCAGTAGCTAGTCCTGTTATTCTGTTAGAATTAATCGTAGTCATTTAACGCCCTCCTTATAATCCCTTTGCTTTTTTATTAACCTCATACCAAGTATCTCTTACATTCTCAATAAGAGGTAATACTTCATCAATTATCTTTACATCTTTCTTCATATTAGCTTGCACTAATCTTGATTTTATATATTCATAAACCTTAAACAAATCATCATATGCTTGTCCTGCATTTCTGTCCAAAGTCACCATAAGCTCAGTAAAAATATCCTGAACCCTTACAAGTTCCTTATGAGCTCTTGGTATATCCTTCTTTTCAATAGCAAGTCTTGCAATCTTAGTATACTTAACTGCTCCATCAACAAGCATTAAAAGCAATTGCTCCTTAGATGCCGTCTTTACTGTATTTTGTTTATATGCATTATATGGATTACTATTAAACATTATGTCTCCTCCTATTTAAGTAGCTTTAAAATATCCAAATTACCACTTGTTGCTTCTTCATTTTCAGCCTTTACTCTGTCAAAAACCTCTTTTCTAAGAATAGTAATATCCCTAGGAGCTGAAATTGCTAGCTTTACACTACCATCTTCAATCTTAACTATTTTTATTTCAATATCATCACCGATTAATAATGACTCATCTTTCTTTCTAGTAATAACTAACATTCTAATTTCTCCTTACTAAAGGATGCTTTGTTTCATACTTACTATTTTGCATAATAAATTGCTTAGCTAAATTATTTTTAATATTAATAACTAAAGGTGCTTGTAAATTCATAGTACTAGTTTCCAAAGTTTTACCAATAGTTATAATACTTAAAACAAGAACATCCTCTGGCTTTTCAATTTGTAATTCATTTATAGTTTCATCATTTAAATTAAATTCATACTCATTATAGAATTCAAAAGGACTTGTAGTTACAAAACTAACTTCACTTTCCTTCGCTTCTAATATCTTAAATTTTTTATTACCTTCTAAATCTTTAATAATAAAATTGCTAAGAGATTCAAATCCTGGTATACCCTTTTTAAATGTTATTTCCATATTTGCTATCTCCTATCCTAAATATAATCTAGTATTGTAGTATTAAATAATTTAGTACTAATTTGTAGGCTTGCAGTATAAACTAATTGAGCTTCTTGCAATTCAATATACTTTTCAGCAACATCAACATCTTGAATGTTAGAAAGAACACCTTTCATTTCTAATACATTCTCATCATTAGCATCCTTTATAGCTTGAACAGTGTTAGTTCTTGCACCTACTATAGATCTATTATTTAAAATATCACTTAAATAAGAATCAAGCTCTTTAGATAAATCTCCAATAACCTCCATGTCAACCTCTTCAACATTTAAAGCTTCTGATAGTTTTTCAAACATACTAAATGTACTATTAATATCCTCAGCACTAGAGCTAGTTATTTGATTAATGTTTAAATTATAATCAACCTTAATTCCATTAGATACAGCTGCACTTAAATTAGCATTTATACCGTCCTTATCAGAATTATTAATACTTAAGTTAACATTTCCATATTTATCAGTTGTTACTTTTACTGGTGGTTCATCAGTTATACTTCCACCAAATATGTACTTTCCAGCATATGTAGTATTAAATGCTTCACCAATTTGCTTAATCTTTTCATTAACTTCTGTAGAAACTGCCTTTATTTCATCCTTACCATATGCACCACTTATAGAAGTAAAAAGAACCTTTATTTCACTAGTAAGATTACCAATACTATCTAATGCTGAATCAGTCATATCAAGCCAACCTGTAATTTCATCAGCATTGTAATTATACTTTCCAACATCTGCTATTTCATTATTTAAATTCATTATCTTAACAGCCTTAAGAGGATCATCAGATACCTTATTAATTTGACTTGCTGTATTCATTTGAGTATTTAACTTATCTACACTTTGAAGATTACTTTGAATATCTCTTAGATAACTATTCATCATATTTCCATTTGTAACTCTCATTATTATTCCCCCTATCTAACTAATCCATTTACAACAACATCTAATAAAGAATCAATTGTTGACATTACTTTTGCATTTGCATTATATGCATGTTGAAGTTGTACTAAACTTATCATTTCCTCATCTAAAGAAACTCCTGATACGCTACTCCTTGAACTATCTATATTAGATAAAAGCTTACTTTGATTACTTTCATCTCTTATTACTGCTGCTGATGCTTGTCCTAATTCTTGAATCATATTATTATAGAAAGTATTTATAGTCATGTCTTTTCCATTAATATTTATTTTTTCTGTTTTTAAATTATAAATTTCAAGGGCAGTTTCAGCTGTAATTTTAAGGGTATCCAAATCAGCTGTAATATCAGAGTTTACTGAAATAAGTTTTCCATCTTCAGCCTTAAATACTTCTTGTCCACCAGCTGCGTTATTTATACTACTTGTTATAGCCTCTGCAAATGTCGTTAAGCTTTGTTTATAACTGTCGATTTCCTCTAACATAGAAATTGTTCCTTCTAATTCCCCAGATATAATAACACCTGCCTCTTGTAAATCTTCTAATGTTACAGATCCATTTGCATCATAAGCATCCTTCAATACCTCCTGAACACCATTATCAGTTATGTTTAACTTAAAGCTTAAATCATCTAATAAAACATCCCTTTGATCTAACATATCATTAGGAGACTTTCCAGTACCTTGGACAATCTTAATATTCTTATCAAGTTCCTCAATTTGAGATAACATTGAATTAATTTCATCCATTATATAATCCTGCTGAGATTTTAAGCTTTCTTCTAAACTTTCTAATTTCCCAAAAGCATTGTTAATACTATTAGTTAAATACTTAGCATTTTCTAATACAACACTTTTTACTCCTGCACTTTCAGGATCCTTAGATAATTCATTCCAACTATTAAAGAAATTATTTAAAGTAGAAGATATGGCGGAATCTGATGGTTCATTAAATATACTTTCAATATTTTTAAAATAATCATACTTTACACTAGTACTTCCATACTCATGACTTTCACTTCTAAACTGATAATCATAAAAACTATTTCTTATTCTCGTTACATCATTAATTTGAGCTCCAGTACCTATTTGCCCTGCACCCAAGCTACTATTCAATCCCGGATTACTATATGGACTACTTGCTGTTTGACTTACCCTTTGTCTTGAGTAACCCGGTGTATTAATATTACTTATATTATTTTTTAAATCGTTAGCTTACAATTCGGGCGACAAAGATACAAATAAATATCCTCATAACATACAAATTATCAGTAAATATTCACTTTTTTAATAGGTATTATGAGGTTTGTATCTGCTAAAAAGGGTGGTATAAATACCAAAGTAATAAAAAACAGAAAGCCTCGCCCGTCAATAGACAAGCGAGGCTTCTTTAAAACGGCGGCTACCTACTCTCCCACTGTTACGCAGTACCATCGGCGTGACGAGGCTTAACTTCTCTGTTCGGAATGGGAAGAGGTGGAACCCTCGTGCTATAACCACCTGAATAAGGTTATGACATGATGAAAAGTAAAATCTCAAGTTATTACTAGTATGTTTCTGTTCTCTGTTTCCAGTTTCCGTATCAGTAATCCGCTAAACGTATATACCCAACCGGTACATATTTGAAAGAAAGTGAACGGGCAATTAGTAATGCTCGGCTTTGATGTTACCACCTTTACACCTGCATCCTATCAACGTCATCGTCTTTAACGACCCTAAGAAATCTAATCTTGTGGCTGGCTTCGTACTTAGATGCTTTCAGCACTTATCCAA
>OGXC01000216.1_pt1 | contig 50417 bp, 50 predicted proteins | sample 1576201 | NCBI WGS metagenome assembly OGXC01 (sample SAMEA3541562, study PRJEB24748) | human gut metagenome | biome: human gut; feature: human-associated habitat; material: faeces | place: China | collected 2012 | reverse complement strand
AGGCGCTCGTACAGTGGGGTAATTTTTTCATTTCTCATGGCTGTACCTCCTGAAACAAAAATGCTCTAAGTGATTGCTTCACTAACCATGACAAAATCATGATTAAGAAGTCACTTAGAGCATATATCACCCGATTTCATGATATCATTTCTAATACAGATTTTACCGCATTTTTCAGATTCAGTCCATCTTTTAATCCCAGTCGGTAGAAAAACTCTTCTGTTTCTGCTCCACTGCTAAAAATTGCATTACAGTATTCCGTAATCACTTCTTCCTGTTCTGGTGATAACGTTTCCAGTAATTCCTGGTATTTCTTATCAATCTCACTTACCGCCTCTTTATCCTGATTTAACTTCCATTCTGAATATGCTTTCCCCATATGCTCTGTAATTGTCAGATTCACAAATTCCTGCACTTCCTCTGGTATGGTACTCGTAGATTCCTGTTTATCTTTCTTTTTATCATTTGATTTTTCAAGTGTCGTGTCGTCAATATAACGAATGATTTCTCGAATATTTGACTTCATCGACTGCAGATATTCTTTCATCAGCACAGCTACTTTTCTAGCATCCGATTTTTCGGTTTCTTTTTCCAGCATATAAAACTCTTCCAGTTCTTTCAGAATATCCATCCCTGCTTTCATCTGAAATTCCACCTCAAGCAAATCATCCATCACTTTATATAATTCTTCCATTGTTTATTTCTGCCTTTCCATATAGCACCACTATATTTTCCACAATCATCCAAAAATAAAGTCCTGTAATCCACATTTCACAACTTCAATCACTGCAACTATCCCCATACCGATATGTGGGAGTAGAACAAACACTACTGTCGTAAGAATCGCTGATTTCATTGTCCAGTCCGTGCTGATCCCAAACCCAATGCTCAAAACTTCTGTCACAACAGAGATTCCGGCTATCAGATAGCAGAATCCAGCAGATAATCCAACCAGGAACACCAGCACAATATTCACCGCTGCAAGTACCAGCCAAACAGAAGCTGCAATAATTCGAAATGGCAATTTTATCAAAAATCTCAACATATACTGCCGGATATTCTTCGCTTTACTTGTACTCCTGTCAAGACTGAAAAACACATACTGGATGTGTTCATACCTGACTTTCAGCAAACGGCTCTTGACCACTTGTGTAGGTACAGCTTCCCCGTTGATCTGCTGATATGGCTTTGTCGAACATATTGCATCCAGCATCAGCTCTACCAGCTCTTCTACCGTCCCGATTTTGATACGATACCGATTGCATCTGTTGCTTTTATCCATTGCTACGGTGTCAGCGTAAAAGCATTATCACCAGATTCTGCTTTAAACCTATCGAATTCGATAGGTTTAAAATTGGTCATCTGCCTTGTACTCAACAAAACTTTCCGGAAGTGCAATGATAAACTCCCGTCCTTCAATACATTTCCCAGCTGTTCCGCTTGTATTCAGTGTTATCGTATGGATTATGGCATGGACCAAAAAATCACTCGATAAAAAGGAGGGAATCCTGATGTTGATCCTCTATGCCATTTATGTTGTATATATCTGTATACGATAAATATGAAAATTGATTCACTGATGTGATAAAATTCTACCTTTATATTGGAAACAGGAAACAGAAAAATCACTTGCCGGCAGATAAATTTCTGCCGGCAAGCGATTTTTATTTTTTCAATTAAAATCCTGTCAATCTGAAAAACATCAATTCATTTGCTGATCCGTCGTCTCGTTCCTGTGTCAGCATAATTAACAGAGAGCCGTCATCTAAAAGCTGCATATCTTCCAGCCATGGATAACTGACACCAAATATGTCCTCTGTAGAAATTGCACCTACGTGCGTTCCATCTTTTGCCCAAAATTGTATTTCACGCATATTTCCATCTGCAGCCACAAAACCATTTTCTGTTTCCGCCATGCCTGTAATGGAACCGAGCTTGTCCGGAGAACTGATATCTTCTCCACCTAATTTCAAAAGCTGATTGCCATCATAATCATAGACAACGATTTTTGTGCCTTCATCTTCCACAGCCATGGAGCCGGCAACCATAATATGACTATTCGTGATCTGTACGTCATCTATCATAGAAAACAGTCCCTTGCGTTCTTCATCTTTATTTAATCCGGTCAGTATCCACGGTTCTGCCGTCAGGTTACCGCCTTGATTCGCAATCTTCTGAGTATCACTGTTCACCCAGAAACTGATTCCCCATTCTCCGGATGGATGCATATTCAGATCTCCGTCTACTGTTGTCTGAAGTGCCTTTTTCCCATCTTTTACGCCAATTACATCTCCAATTCCAGGCGAAAGATATAACATTCCACTGCTGTCCCCAGACAAATATTCAAAATCATCGTCTAATTCCATCGAAGATACGAATTCAAGTCCACTTTCTGAATATTCATAAGTATCCAGTTTGTTCTCCAGCAAATGGAACACTTGATTGCCCTGTTTTACAAACTGATGATCCATAATCTGCATAACTCCCTGTGCTTCTTTAAATGGGATATATTCCGGAACGATTGTATAAGAACCTACCATCTGCTCTGCCAATACAGGTTCAACAGGCTCTCCCTCCCATGGCCATGGTGCGTCTTTATTTCCTTCATCCTCTAATTTCAGCACAATTCCTTCTAACAATTCTTTGTCAGAATCATCTATTTCCTGTCCTCTTACTCTGATATCATAGGATGTGCCAGACTGTTCATAACGATACATATACGTTTTTTCTATGGAATTACTTTCCGGCATTGCTGTATATTCTGCATTTCCTATTGTTACAGTGTCCATTTTTCCTTCAGCATATGCCTCTAAATCCACTCCAAAGGCAATTAAACTCTTTCGATATGTATATGAATCCTCCTTGGTCGCTTCTATAGAAATGACATTCTCGGATCCATCTACTGTATCTCCATCAAAAAATCTAACGTAAGAATATTCTTCATCTTTCTTCATATTCTCTTTATCGTAGTTCCATGCCTTCGGATAATACACTGTAAATAAACTTAATTTAAGACTTTCTCTGTCTTTAAATTCTGTTTCTTCCTGCTCTGCTTTTTCCGATTTTTTCTTCTCCGGATTCTTTTTTTGTCCACATGCCGCTATCATCATCATGCATATCATGATACACAGCACACACCATAGTTTCTTTTTCATGGCGTCTTCCCTCCTTTCATGATTTCCACATCCTTTTCAGTTATTCACTGTCACTTTTTACACAGTGGAATGTGTAGTAGTCATCATCATCACTGTAGTCTACTTTCAAAGTACCATCGTCATTTATCATCACTGTAAGAGATGGATTTTCTGATTCAATCGAACAATATCCCAGTGCAACTGACCATGGGAAAGTCCCAATCTCCTCCCCTTTATAAATAACTGTTACATTACGGTCACTTTTGAAATCAAGACGCAGTGCATCATTGATGTTGTCTACTCCTTCCATAGAAGTCTGAGGTCCGTCTCCTAAAAGTTCTTCTACGCTTTCTGCAGCCCACTCACCTATGACTGCATTTTCCTCCTCTGTCAGATAGAGTGCCGGATCCATTGCATCCGTTCCATCCTTTGCAAAAATCACCTTTACTCCCATCTCGAGCATATTATCAAAAGAAATAATATCTTTTCCGATGATTCCCACCATCTCTTCTCCTTCGATGCTCAAGATAAACTGATTATCTTCGACAGACCATTTTCCATTCCCGGTAGTGTCTCCAACTGAAAAGGAAACTTTTCCGTTGTTTTTTACTTCAAATTCAAAAGCACCTCCGAAAGTTTCATCTATACTGACAGACATTCCCATCATCTGAGCGGACACCGCTACCCATTTTCCTTCATACGGGTTCTTCTCTCCTGTTTTTCCGGAGCCTCCACAACCAATCAGCGCTATCATACTGATAATAAGCACCAGTCCAAATAACAAATTCAACTTCTTTCTCATAATCTTCTCCCCTTTCAATTACTTCTTATCTGCAAAAAAAGGAGTCAGCAATTCTGCTACCTTACTGATTGGCATTGTCTGCAAGATCACCTTTCCCGGTCCTTTCACAACGGTATTAAAAATGCCTTCTCCTCCAATCAGCATATTTTTTACTCCTTTTACAGCTACAACATCCATAGTGCAGGTTTCTTCCATTGCCGCTAAGTACCCCGTACTGATCAAAATTTCCTGTCCTGCACTCAAATCATACTCCACTGCATGTCCATCAATTTCTACAAACGCGGTTCCATTTCCGCTCAATCTCTGCATAATGAAACCTTCTCCTCCAAATATGCCTTTCCCTAATTTTTTCTGAAAATGCATGGACAGTTCTACGCCTTCTTCTGAAGCAAGGAATGCACTCTTCTGCACGATCATGGAGTGACCGTTGCTAATCTCCAATGCTTTGATCGCTCCCGGAAAACTTGATGCAAATGCAATCATTCCGTCTGCACCTTCTGCGGTATATCTGTTTTGAAACGCAGAATCACCAGACATCAGTCTGCCGAACATTTTCTTCATTCCGCCTCCGGAAATCGTCTCCATTTTCATGTTCGGGCTCATCCAGCTCATACTTCCGCTTTCTGTGATCATAGATTCTCCTGCTGATAATTCACATACAACAACTGGTAAATTTCCTCCTAAAATCTCATATTTTTTCATAACAAAGTTCTCCTTTCTTTTTCATTTTTCTTTTTTGTTTTCATCCTACAACAGTACCTTTTTCATTAAGCTTTGTGGCACATTGCACACACATATCCAGATCATCACAGATTAAAAAGCAATGGTCACATACAAGACGCTTACATATCGGACAAATATTAAAGATCTCTTTCGCCTGATTCAATGCTTTTTGAAATGCTAAATTCTTTTCCCGTTCATAAAGTGTATCATAAATAATCTTCCGATTTTCATTTTCCGGTTTTTTCCCCGCTCTGGAAAAACGAATTGGTGTACTTTTCCATACTGTTTTACATTCCATGCAGCATAGTGAAAAGCAAAACTCATCCGGCGTAGAACAATCTATTAAATCCTTTTTCGTAATATATTCCACATTTTTAACCTCCTTGTTAACCTCTTTGCTCTATCACCATCCCACTCTCAGTTCTCCCTCCTTATCCATTTCCTTTATTTTTTCTTTTATCGGGCGGCCACCATTTCGTAATAAAAGCGTAGCAGATTCAGAAAGCAAATACTATGGTCGCCATTCGTATATTATGCTTATTCACCAAAATACGAACGATTAGTATACTATATATAGCGTTTTATCCTTATCTCTCCGCTATATATACGCAATATCTTTTTGTGAAAATATAAAAGAGATCTATCGGCAAACAAAAAAAAGACCCTAGCATCATTTCTGATGCTAAGATCTTGATTGGTCATCTTAACTTAATGACATTGCTGTAAAGACTCTTTTTCGTTTACTCAGTTCTGCTATATGTCAGCTTATCTAACTGATTACATTTTCGAAATAACTCAATATACAGCATTAATTCCTCTCTGACAGTTATCCCCAGTTTTCGATTCATATTTGTATTATGCTTTCTCGCTGTTCCAATACTGATATAAAGCAAAGAAGCAATCTCCTGTATCGTGTATCCATCAACATAATACTGAAGAACCATCCTCTCTGACGGAGTCAGAGTTTCCACGCGCAAAGCAAACGCCTTGAGCATTTCTTCTATATTCGGAGGAATGCCTCCATTTTCCAGTTTCTCCGTATTCCTTTTTTTCTGCATAAAATCAACCAGTGCATCCACTTCTGAAATGCCTGATAAGTTTTCGTCCGTCAGCGTATCCTCCTGCAGTGCTTTTAAACTCCGAAGAATCGGCTTCACAAAACGATGGGACATACCGACAGAAACAACCAATAATAAAATCAGGAACAACAACGTACCGATGATCCAGTCCCTTCGATTGTCCGCTGTTAATTTTTCATAATTCGCTTCTGATATTAATGTCAGTACCGCAAGCGGCATACCATTACAACTCTTCAATCCAAGCAATTCATGCCTGCCTATATAATTCCCGAAAGCGGTAGAATATGTATTATAATATTTTCCTTTCTTCACTGTCATCGTTCCTGATGGTGAAAGATACGTTTCTTTTGTATCTCCGAACATCGCCTTATCCAGATAGATGTTTCCTTTTTTGTCCACAGGAGCCAGTACTGTCACTATATTCCCACAGGAACCTTCCACCATAGGATAAGACAGCCTGAAATACAGATTACTCATCTCCATACCGCACAAACCGCGTACTTTTCCGGTACTGTCTAAAACCGGGACATATAAAAGCTGCACATCCTCCCATGTATCACTCAGCTCCAGCCGGTCTGTCCACAGGCAGCTCTCTACCAGCCGGTTTCCATCAAACTGCATAATCTGTTCATACCCCGACAATGCGGACGTATCAAATTCTAAATTCCAACGGTTATGGAGCTGTACCTGCTCTGCTCTTGCAATATCAGCATTTCCCCTGAAAAAAGCTACGTGCTGTTTGCTTGTATTTACTGCCTTTAAATCAGACAGGCGCAGGTAGATTCCCATGCGTGATGTATCTGCATATTCCGTCTTCGTATTTACCGTTGCATCCAATACAACAAAAACTCCACTGCAATATTTCACATCCAATGCAGATTTTAAGGATGGATACAGCGCAGCCTCTAAATCCATGATCAGCTGAGGATTATCATTCAAATCTGAAAATGTCTTTCCATTGACTGTCAGGCATTGATTCAATTCTTTTGTAATGTCTTCCGATAAAGAAATACTTCTCGCCATCATAATATCAGTCTGCTCTGTCATAGTTGACAACGTATTTTTCTGCTGAGCAGACAACATTTCCCGTACTTTAAAATCCATTCCCGGAAGGACTCCCAAAATACTGAGTAATAGAACTGTCACTAAAAAAAGTGTTAAAATCACCACGCACCAATAAACAATCAGTCTTTGCTGCATACGGATGCTTTGTCTCTTTATTCCTTTTATAATCTTCCAAAAATTTATTTTCTTTTCTCCCATATGTCAGCCACCTCTTTTTGCCGATCCGGCAGACATTATTGTGTGTATGCTGCTTTGAAATCCTCTAATGTCTCTGAAACAAGTTTATCCATATCTTCCGGATGTTCCTGCCACTCCAACCGCTTTACTGACAGGGTTTGCCTGATAAGTTCTTCAAACTTTGTTTCCAGATCCAGATAGGAATCCAATTTCGGAGCAGTATAAAATGTATAGTTCTCCTGCGTCTTTAAAAAAGCCTGATACAGGGATACATACATCGGATCACTTAACTTCTCGATCGCCTCCGGAAGGTAAACATCGAAAGCTTCCTGCTTTACCGGCATATATCCAAGACTGGTCACAAATTCCACATTCTTTTGGGCCTCCGTCAGCCATTTAAGAAACGTAATACAGGCTTTTTCTTTTTCCGGTGTAGATTTTACCGTACAAATACCGGCACCCCGCTGCATGACCATCGTTTCTCCCCTGGCAAATACGGGACATGGCATGGAAACAATCTCTACTTTTTCCGATGTATTATCCGCATACGTAACTTCGTCTGAATAATACAACACGCTGGCTGACGAAGCCACCGATACAATCGAATCTCCCGTTCGCAAAGGTTCCGTTGCATAACCGCTGCGAAGCCATACTCCTCCGGACAGTGCCGCTTTTGCATAAGGTTCCCATACTGTTTGAAATTCCGGTCCGAAAGCCAGATTTTCTCCCTTAAAGAAATTTTCACCCAAAGATTCTACACCTACCTGAAAATAGTTAAAATGATAATCATGAACGAAAAAATTCTTTCCATCATCAGGAATGTCCGGCGTCTGGTTATCTGTCCATGCAGCATATTGTTCTGCCATTGCGAAGAGTCCTTCCCATGTTTTTAAATCTTCCATCTTCGCTCCTGTTTCTTTCGCGAAACGATCAAATGCTGTTTTATTGATAAACATAACTTCCGTTGATTTTGCTACCGGCAAAATGGAAAGTCTTTCATGAATGACACCTTCTTCCAAAAAAGCCGGAATAAATTCGTTCAGTTCTTCTTCTGTAAAATAATCATAATAATCTACAAGTTCCGTATCATCCGGCATCGCCAGAACTGTTTTAGGATAGGAAACAAACATATCCGGCAGTTTAGAGGCTCCCGGATCTCCAAATGCGGATGCCAGTACATTTTCATGTATCGTATTCGTATTTGTAACACTGCCAACCTGTACTCGGATATTTTCCTCTTTTCCAATCGTTTCATTAAATTCATCAATCAGATCGTTTAATGGCGATTCTGTCTGTCCGCCATATACATGCCACAATGTAACGGTTACCGGATCTTCTTTTTTCTTCTGCCCACACCCTGTAAAAACTATAACCGCAATCATTACCAAGAACAGGCAGCTTCTTCTCATAATATATCTCATATTATTTATCTCCTTTCCAGACAGTGTCTTATAAACAATCTGACATCTCAGCAAAGAACAGAACCATCGGATTGAGACACTTTTACATAGTATATGATATCGGTTTTCAGAGTCTTAAGCACTCCCCATATGGGTAGTAAAATGCTATTTTTAAAATCCATTTATAATCAGATTTTTCTTTGTAACAGCTACCGCCAATTTCGTTTTGGAATCAAAATTCGTTTTCTGCAACATATTTTTGATATGCCATTTTACAGTTTCCGGTGATATACACAAGCTCTCTGCAATTTTTTTATAGGATTCTCCTTCCACCACTAATCGCAGAACTGCTAATTCTCCAGGTGTAAAATCACAGCTTTTTGCCGTTCCGATCATCACAACCGGCGGAGCATCCGGATACACGCTCTCCCCTTTCATCGTGCGATTCATAACCTTCAACAGTTCCTCTTTACCGGCATCTTTATACCAGAAGCTTTCTACTCCCGCTTTGCGCGCCCTGTCAATAAAACTGCACTCTACTAAAGAAGTCACGATAATTATTTTTATCTGAGGCATTGTCCTTTTAATCTTCTCTGCTGCCACAAGACCACTCTCATCATTCTCCGTACAGACATCCATCAAGACAAGTTCACACCTGCTCTGTCTGCATACGGTTTCTGCCATAGCTGCGTTTGTGATAGAAGCCGCCAGACAATATCTCCCACTGGACTGAATATAATTTTCCATATCTTCCCGAGCCATACGCTGGTCTTCCACGATTAGTACCCGTATCATCTCCGCACCTCCTTTGGTATCTTAACGATTATTGAAAATTTTGACTCCGCACAAATTCTCAATGTACCTCCACATTGCTCCACCCTTTTTCGTATACCGGATAATCCTCCTCCTTCTTTGACATCCTTCTCCGTTGTTTGTCCATTATCTGTAATCACCATAATCCATTCTTGTTCCCCACTACTGCATTTTACATACAGTTCGCTTGCCCCTGCATGGCGGACACAGTTGGAAAGTGCCTCCAAAAGTATTATATCCATCAGTTCGAAAATATGAGATTCCCAGACTTGTTCTCCTGTATAAATGATTTTCACACCCAAAATCTCCGCTCTTTCCTGCACCTGCCTGTGCAGTTGTTCGCCTTTCACAGACTCGTTATCTTTATTCAGCAAGTCTAATGTCTGCTTCCATTGCGAAAGGAAAACCTCCCGGTCTGCTTCCGATTCGCGCAGCAACATCCGCTGTGCCGCCAGGACGCTATATCCCAGATTATCATGCACTCTCATTTTCATAGATAACATTTCTTCTTCTCTGGTCAGCGTTATTACATTCTTAGAAAGTTCTTTCATAGCCACAGACATTTCCTGAAGTTTCTGATTTTCTTCCTTCAGCAACACCTTGTTCCGATATAATTCCGACACTTCAGAAGCAAGAACTTGAAAAAAATGATCTCCGGCTGTCGTAATAATCTCTTTCTCTGAAAATCTCCACACACTTCCATCCGCAAAGCAGTATACTTTCAAATCAACATCATAAAATACATTCTCTTTCAGAGGATGTCCCAGTGCTTCCTCCAGTTCTGTAATATTCTGTATATCTCTTCCCGCCAGATTCTGGCAAATTTGATACATTTTTCGATTCATCAGTTTAGGCATTCCGTTCCCATCAAAAAAAACAATTCCACTCGGCAAATTGTCCAGACTTTCCTGAACTGCATTTTCCCTCAGGCAACTCTTGCGGTACTTATAAATTCCAAAAATCTTCAATCCCACATATAAAAAAACACCAATTCCTATAACAATTAAAATCACATACGGTATTTTAAATAATATCATGGAATCTTCTTCGTAAAACGCCCGTTGCCACACACACAAGACAGCTGTTATAAGGAAAATAACTATAAGCAATACACTGTCCGGCAGCAACATCTTTCTTTGTCTTTTTCCTGTTCCTTCATAAATAACCAGAATCATACACAGCAAAGTCAAAAAAATAAAAAACCAAACAATCGTAATCTGATACTCCGGTGAACAGTTTTCAAATGTTTTTATCATTTGCCGCCACCTCCTCCCAGAATCAGAGAAAGCAGCCATGATCCGTCAAAATCCTGCTCCGCATAAGCTCCATATCGTCTTGCAATTTCCTGCAGATCTGTTTTGCATTCCACACTCATAGACATGATGATCCGCGCCTCTCTGCGTTTCAGATTTACATTAAATGCCAACAGATCTTCCAAAGATTCCTCTATGACTGCTTCAAAAAAATCATAAATCTGCATAGCATCTTCACTTCGTATTTCTTCTAACGCGGTGGAAAAACCTGCCTCAACATGATTCCATTCCAGATTCTTTATCGTTTCCCTGAAACATAACTCCAACTCTCTTATCGGAAATTTTACTGTCTGCTCCGCAATAAAAATAAGATTACTACGCCTTTTTATATAGGCTCCGATCACAACTATCTTCCCTAATATTTTTTCCCTTTTGTTCTCATCTTCTTCCATAGAATATGCTTCAATGAATTCCGTCAAAAGTTTACTCTGCCTTGCCGTCTGTTTCTGTATTTTATCATACAGCTGATTCTTCACAGAAAGTTTTTCTACTTCTCTTTTTGTTCTCAGATTTTCTTCCTCAATCAAATTCGCATCTTTTAATTCTTCCTTCCGATCTTCAAGCTCTCTTACGATTTCCTGTAATTCTGACAGGTTTTCCTTCCACAACACATAGCCTCCCAAAATTGGTTTTCCCGACAGCCTGATCCCATTTTCTAACATGATCGGACATTGAACTACCTGCCTTACGATTTCCGGTGCAATACATTCCGAATCCTGAGATTGATAAATGCATTTTCCACTCTGATCTGTAATCTGTGCTGAAATTGTAGATGCTGCAAATAATTGTGCGTATCCTGTATTGGAAGGGATCAATCCGCACTGGATGCAGCTTTCAATGATCAAAGCAAACAGAAGGCATAATGCAGCTGTCATATCGCTTGAAAATATTTTCCAGAAGGGCAGATTCAGATAATAGGCGATGCCATAGACAACCGACAGACCATAAGCGCCAAAAGGCATCCAAAGCATTTTCCTGTTTTTAATTTTTCTACACCTTAATAGAATAATCAAGAGTGCCACCAGCAGACATCCAAGATCCCAGGCGACTATAGCATAATACATTGCTCCATATCCATAGACTCCTACTTCATAGGAAGCTGCTTCCCCCAGTCTTCCCTCCGGGAAAGTAAAAACTAACTGGTGCAGATCATTCGTTAATACAATCCCTATCAGAAACAATGCCGGAAAAAATAACAGACACCGTCTTTCCGGTAATTTATAATTCTCCGGCTGCCGTATATAAAATGCCAGATAAAGACTGACCGTAGGGAGTAACAGCATAGGAATATAATAAAGATACCAGGCGTAGCGCAGTGCTGTCGGCATCTCATACGGTATTTCAAATTTACACATACGAACGAGCATCCAAAAAACCATCATCACTGCAATCATTATTAAACAACGACGGGGTTCCTTTTGGATAATTCTCTTTTGAAAAGAAATCGCCCATACCAGATAAAGTCCTATATAAATAAAAGGCCTTAAAAGGTGACAAATAGATTGCAGATAAGGATTGGTAAAAGACACATAATGAAGCAGAACTGCCACACCTACGCATAGTACTACACTTCCGATGTATACTGTAAATTTCTTTTTCTCTGACACTGTGCGTACTCCTTCCTGTTACATTTTGCACTATATCTTGTTTGCAGTATATCATAATCTACATTCCAAATTATATCTTTTATTTTTGGTGTATGTACAAAACTCGACTTTGCCATTGCAGCTATATCTCCAACTCCATTTTTTAATGCAATGCTTTGGTCGGACAGACCTTCGTACATTCATAACAGAGTATGCACTCCGTTCCTCTCTTTCGTTTGCGGGATTCCTTATTGACCTCCACATTCATTGGGCAGACACGCAGACATTTTCCACAATGAACACATTTGCTTTCATCGCAGTGAACAAGCAGGATTGAAAAACAGTGGACCGAATATCTTCGCGACTGCGTAGTGGATTGTTGCCGTCTTAAAAACACCAAGAAAATGTCGGGTATAGCGTTTTCCTGCAGTAAAAAGTGCTGTTCCCAACGCAAGGCATCCTCCAATGTAGCTGAAATTCAACAGATAAAACAAGTTTCCTTTAGCCTTCCACAACGTGATTGCCACTGTCTCAAATAACAAAAATAATAGAAATGACGCTATATATTTGCGAAGCACATTATTCTTTCTCATCATTATCCTCTTGCTCCTCTGATTTCTTATTTTTTCTCAGCACATCAATTGCAGGGCCGATGCTGACACCCATCATAACCCCCAGACACATTCCAAGACCAATATCATCTATTAGAAACCCAATAACTATACCTAAGCTTAGTCCGATAGCAATCCAGTAAAATATCATGTTCTTTTGCAGTAAGAGGTAAAATCTTATCTTCCCATATATCCTGTGCATTAGCTAAATCAATAATCCTGTACTCATTGATTTCATACTGTCCTGGTAATGGAATATACTCTTCTATAAATGAATCTTCTATTTCTTCAATAAGTTCTGAATTATCTTCGCCATCATCTTCTAATTTAACCTTCATTTTCTATCATCCCGCTAATTTTCTATAATCTCCCAGTAGCCGCTCTTAGGCGATCCATGTCTTATAAGTATGGATGATGTTTCGTTTTCCTTCTGTCATTTGTACACGATGTACAGGTTTCTTTTGTCTTGCCATAATAAAAGGCCCTCCTAATGATATTTATTGTATCATAGAAGAACCTTATAAACATTATTTTACAGAAAAAGTTTCATACTCTCGAAATAATCTATACGTTCTATCTTAAATTCTTCATACTTGTTTCTCCCAGTCACCAATTCGTTCTCTGTACAGTTTCCAATCCTTTTTCGTAGGTTCCATATTCTTCCTCCACTTTATAGTTCATACTTCTTCGCATAAGATTCTCACATCAGTCTCACTAATCCCACTTTTGTTTTGAGACCAATGAAACTAACCACTACATTTCTTTTAAAATATACTTTCCCTTTCCTTTTCCTTCTACAGGAATTACGATGTTCAATACTTGCATAACCTCTATTGCTTTGCCTGCTTTATAATCACCATATCCAAGTTTTTTTTTACTTCCTTACGACCAAAAATCTGATTCATGTCAAAAGCCTCAACAATTTCTTTCATATTTTCCGAAATGGTAGGAGCCAAAATCTTATTGCAGACTGCATCGTCAATAACTTGAAACAGTGGTTTTTTATCAACCAAACCGTGGTTTTTTATCAGTTAAAGTACTGTTTCTGATTGTTGTCTGTAGCATAAAGCATTCAGTCTATATTCAGGATCTTGTAAACGTACCGCTTCTAACTCTTTGCACATACGGTCAACACCCTCGCCATATTCCTTTACAAAGCTATATGCTTTCAAAAATTCTGCAATCTTTGGATTCCTAGAAAAATATGTATGTCAGATATTGTCTGTTTTCACAAGTCCCGGTAACTTTCCACAACAATCCTATCATCAAACATTTTTATCTGAATATCAGTTCCTCTAATACTGTAATCTCGATGTGTAACAGCATTTACAATAATTTCCTGTCGGACAAACTTCGGATATTCTTCTTCTGTTACAAATAACCCATCCTCGCCCAGATAAGTTTTTTCCTTAATTTGTGTATCTAGGTATGCAACTGCATCTGTTATCATCTTCAGTATATTTCCTTCAAAAATGACATCCTTGATAACATTCATCTGTGTCCCGACACGTTCTTCTGTCCCTTCATAACGAATAAAACGTACACGTGCTCTTGGGAAATATAACTGCGGATTTTTACCGAATAACAATATTGCCGCAGAACTTATCTGCACTTTCCCATTTTTTTCTTTTATAAATCCTTTATTTTCCCTCAAATATTCCATTGCTGTCTTGGAATAGCCGATTTGAGCAATATATTTTTCTACAAAAGCTAAATCAATATCCTCTATATCAGCTTCCGGAACCGGTTTATCTTCAAAAAATCGTTCTCCTTTATCATACATCAACTGCATTCGTTCTTCAAAAGCGAGCTTTTTTGATTTATCTCCAACACGCATAAACACTTCATCTGCCTGATTCGCATGTACTTCCATACTTGGTTCAATATGCATAAGAAGAACATGATTCTCTCTTCCTTTAAAATCAATACACTGGACTTTTTCTATTTCTACTTTCACAGTCGGAACACAAAAATCAAACGGTACCCGAAGAAGTTCATTCAACTTTTAGATGTCATAATCGACACCTTCTATCCTGCGTGTCTTGTCAGATATTCCAATGGCAACTGTGCCACCATCAGCATTTGCAAATGCAATAATTGGTATTGCCAATACTTTGGGAGCAATATTGACACTTTTCCTGTCAAATACCTGCATTTCTTCGACTGCCAATACTTCTTCTATCGTCATTTTACCGCTCCTCTCCATTCACGTCTTTTACCTTTAACTATAACTATTTTTCATGCTTATCGCAATACATATTATACTCACTTCATGATTCCGCATTATATATTTCTAAAATCATTTCACCCCGGCAGACTATCCCGGACACACAGTGCCCCCGAGGATGTCAAGTCATTGCTACAAACTTTTTTGGCTTTTCCTCTTGAAAAAGTCTGTAAAACCGTTGTTTTCTTTGTTTTTCTCAGAGGAGGATGTTATATTGTTGTCATAAAATCGTACTGCGGATGTTACACTATTGCTACCCAAAACGCTTCCTATGCAAATTCCTTTCCTGACAAAAGTTTTTGCATAGGAAGCTTTTTTCATCATTCCTGTGAACCTATCTGTGTTTTAACCTGATCTGCTTCATTTAGTATTTTCAACTGGTATTCGGCGATTTCTTTCAAGATAGCAAATCTTTCCTGTCTGCACTTTCCTTCTCTAATCATATGTGCATTGTGAGTCTCCATGTTTGAAAGAACCGTCAATTCATTAATTGTCGCAAAATCACGAGCATTATTCTTCTTCGCAAGTTCAGGATTAGATTCACGCCATGCCTTTGCAGTAAAACCAAACAGTGCAACATTCAGAATATCTGCCTCATCTGCATATGCAAGCCATTCTAAATTTGTCCGGTAATTTCCACTCGGTATAATATAATTCTTAACCGCATCTGTCTGTATCAGATAATTATTTTTTGATAAAAATCTTTTTGCGTCCCACTCTATTTTTTTCTGGTTATTTTCATTTTCCTTTAATCTTTGAAATTCTTTAATCAAATACAACTTAAATACCGGGCTGATTGCAGAAGCAAACTCGAATGCGATATCTTTATGTGCAAATGTACCTCCATAGCGACCTCTTTTTACATACATCCCTTTTGCATTTGTCTTTTCTATCCATTCAGAAACACTAGGTGTAAATGTTAATAATCCAGCCTGTTTTTTAAAGTGTTCAGATTCGAACACTTTAAATTCCGGATTATAAATTTCTTCCCATGTACATAGAAATTCCAACGTCATCCTATTCCTCAACCAATTTCTTATAACATCCGCTGCTCTTGAATCTCCACCTTTCGCGGCCGCCATATCCGTAATACAGATATAATCATCAAAATCCTCACTGGCAACTGTAATTAAAATATCCTGTACTTTAATAATTTTATTCTTTATCACTTTTCTCTCACCTTTAGAATCCAAAAACATTTGCAGAATCCTTTTCTCTTTCATATTTTTATAGTTCTTGTCATACCATCATAATTCCCTCTAAAATAATTCCTGCTATCAGACTAATCAATATTCCCCCTAGTATTGTACATATCACAATTCCCATTATGGGATGTCTTATTTCCCATTTTTTCATTTTTTCGTATATCCTCTGCTCCAAAGCACTTTCCTGATCCCAAAATAAAGGTGTCTGTAAGCTATTTGAATCTAGCTTCTTTTCACCTGCTATTGTACCGCCCGAATACAGACATAACCTTTGATAATAGACAAGTATTCTGAACATTTGTCTTTTTCTGGCACTTTCCAGATTCTCATCCAAAATATATATGCCATCATACATGTAATCCATATTTCTCCTTTAAAATTGTTTTATTCCAAACAACTCTGCATATTTCATCAGACGTTTATACTGTTGCTCACTCTCTTTTACATAATCCATGATTTCAAATGAATTTTCTGGCTCTAAACGCCGTATATCACAAAGGCTCCGTTCAACATCATAGATATTATAACTACCAAATTCTGTCTCTCTTTTTCTCTGACCAATTTGAAAATTTCGTCCAGAAAAATAATGCCGCCTCGTCGGAAAATTCATTTTTAATATACTACGGTCTGTTCGCTCTGTCGCAACCGATAAATACTCTGGTTCCTTTGTACTAACCTTCTGATAATAAAGAGAACTGTCCATACAAATAACAGCCTTTGGATTGCTAAGACATACTTCAATACATTTATAGTCTTGAGGCTTCTTACATTGCCCACCGGATAGCCAATAATGTCCATGTGTCACATTCTCCAAATATCCTTCTTTAACCAAAACAGCGATCTGGCGGTTTGAAAAACCTTCTTCCAGAATTTCTCGTGTTTCCACATATCCTTTATACTTTTTATATAGCATTTCCAATCTGATATATATATTTGTTCTCATAAACAACTTCCTTTTTTGCATTTTTTATTACACATATTATTGCATTTTTGTTTACACATGTCAATTCATTTTTATGCAAATCAGATTTTTCTTACACATAATCGTATATACCTACTCTCCTCACCCCGGCAGACTATCCCGGACACACAGCGCCCCATACCCCACCTCCCGATTCGGATACTTCTCAAATCCCGGCAGCTCTCTCGCCCCACGCCGGAGATACGCCTTCACCTTCTCCCCATACAAAAACAGATCATTCCCTCTCACAATCCCCCACTCCATCAAAAGTGCCGACGCTCCGGTTACAAAAGGCGTCGCAAAAGAAGTTCCACTCACCGTAGTCATCCCTCCGCCAACTGCTGCCGTCCTGACATTCACTCCCGGCGCCACAAGATCCGGCTTCGTCCTTTCATCCTGCCAGGTATATCCCCTTCCTGAAAAAGGTGCATAGGAAAAAGTAAGCGCATCATACGCTCCAACCGATATCACTTTTTCCGCAGTCGAAGGGATCGTTAAGGTCACTTCTTCATCTGGATACAGAAATCCCGTCCCCCGGTTTAGTACATTCTCACTTGGCAGCCACAGATCATACTGTCCTTCCACAACCCTTGTCGGATTCAGGATAATCTGCCAGACTCCCGACGTAATATAATTCGTCACCGGAATCATATCAATATAAATTTCCTGTGCCACATTATACGGGCTCGGCTTTCCATAATATAATAAAATCTCCGTATCTCCAATCCGAAATCTCTGCGGGCCGAGAACAGACTGAATCGGGCCAATCCGCGTCCCTGTCGGAGATACGAATGAAATTTCCACTTCGTCCGTATACGCTTTCCAGATCTGAATATTCAGTGTTGGTTCTTCCGACTGCACTGCAAGCTGTATTCTTTCTTCCTTCCTTTCCTGCATCACCCCGGACGTATGTCCTGCACTTGCTGCCTCATTTCCCGTTCCCACACAGATCACACTCTTCCAGAAATTCGACAGATCATCGATATACCGCTCCACCAGACTTCTTCCATCATGAGAGCCATAGGTATTTCCAAAACTCAGATTGATCGCCACCGGCATCCGCACCTCCAGCGATTTCCTCACCACATAATCCAATGCCTGCATCAGCTCTGTCGTCCGTGGAAATCCATCTGGCATAGGCGACCCCATTTTTACTACAATTAATTCACTGTCTGGCGCCACACCGGCATATAGCTTTCCACTTCCTCGCCCATTTCCGGCAGCAATCCCTGCAACTTGAGTCCCATGGCCGGATATATCCTGACTTGGCACCATTCTTCTCCTTTCCTCTGACGAGGCAGCCTCAAGTGCCCTGTTAATCTGCTCCTGGGTAAATTCCACTCCCATCCGATAACCTTTTGGTGGATTCTTCTCTTCATTCTCATCCGATATTAGCGACTGATCCCACAACGCCCTTATCCTTGTCGTTCCATCTGCATTCCGAAAATCTTCATTCGCATAATCAATCCCCGAATCAATTATCGCCACAAGTACACCCTGTCCACGAAGATCAAGAAAGCGGGTATCCTGTACCTCATTGATACAGGATACCCGCTTTCCATTTGCTATTTGAAAAAATAAACGTTTCGGTTTTTCTATATATTCTACCTCCGGAATATCCGAAAGTCTATCAATTCCAGATCGGCTGATCCGAATGATTGCGTACTCATTCTGAAGCTCAACCACCTGGCTCGCCAGATCTCTTATCTGGTCCAGATTGCCCGAATATTTAATAATCAATTCCCATTCCCTGTCAATCGGATGATAACCGACATCCAGATTCAAGGATTTCTCTCTTTCCTCTTCTGTTGCACCAAGTGCCAGATTTAAAAGATTTTCCAGCTTCTGATCTTTCATAACTTCTTACGTCCTGTAAGTTATTCCTGATATTTTATGATGACCATTCCGAAATTATTTCTGTATTTTATGCTACATTTTCTGCAGCCTGCTTTTTATTTGCAGGCTTTCCTGCTTTTCTCTTATCATATGCTGCAAATAATCCTGCGAGAAGTGTTCCTGAGATAGAATGCCATGTACAGGATACAGCACAGATAATTGCAGATTCCGGTGCCACCGCAAACTGTGCCGTTGTAGTTGCAAGGTTGGTAGCAAGTCCGGCGTTCTGCATTCCAACTTCGATGGAGATCGTTCTCTTCTTTGCAGTATTCATACCAGTCAGTCTTCCTGCGCCATATCCCAGCAGATATCCAAGTCCATTATGAAGAAATACTGCCACAAAAATTACAACTCCTGATTCAAAGAATTTGTCTCCCTGCGAAGAAACAACTCCGCCAACTACACATGCAAGTCCAAGTACTGCAACTCCAGGCATTACTTTCTGAAGCTCTGTAAATGTCTTTTTCTTTCCAAACAGATAATTCAGTAAAAATCCAAAAGCTACCGGAACAATAACGGTCTCAACAATAGATACAAACATCGGAAGTCCTTTGATCGTAATATGTGTTCCGCTTGCAAGAAGTGAAACCATAAGCGGTGTCATAACCGGTGAAATGATTGTGGATACCGTAGTCATTCCTACAGAAAATGCCACATCCCCGCCACACAGATAAGACATGATATTGGATGATACACCACCCGGGCAACAGCCCACAAGGATCAGACCAAGTGCAATTCCATCCGGAAGCTGAAGTACTTTCGTCAGTGCAAATGCAAGAAATGGCATGATCAGATACTGCGCGATTGCGCCGATACAGATATCAAAAGGTCTCTGTGCCAGAATCTTAAAATCTTCGGTTGTCAGTGTCAGCCCCATGCTGAACATGATGATTCCGATGATGATCGACTGACAGGTGAACTTGTTGGATACCGGATCAACGAACAATGGGTTATTTACCCATCCCATCATTGCCGGTACAAAGAATGTGACTACTGCAATAGCGATTACCACCACTGATGTATAGTCTGATAAAAATTTGCTTGCTTTTTGTAATGCTTTCATTACAGTTTCCTCCTTTTTCTTTTCGTCCACACAAAACTGTTCTTCTAATCATCCGATAACAAAATTCACAGGATTTTTTGTATACACAGCAATAAAAAGGAATGTGCCTTTTGTTTCATAGGAACTTCCTATGAAACAAAAAAATCCCTTTCCAGAATCAATCTGAAAAGGGACGAATAAAATCCGCGTTACCACCCTAATTCCACAGAAAATAATCTGCGGCACTTCACATACCAACATATGCTATCCATATAACGGTGGATCCCGGCGAAGTCTACTTGCAGATACTTTTCTGCTTTGGACCCGCTTCTTAGAGAGGATATCCTTATCCGGTTATTACCTGTTCACACCATCCACAGGCTCTCTGAAAATAATGACGGATACGACTTTGTTCTCATCAACGAATTTTGGTGAACCATATTTTCTTTAATCGTTATTATAGTCTTCTCTTCGGAAATGTCAAGAACGAATTTTAATTAAATCCTACAATTCTTCTCGCCACAATGTACGCCAGAGACGAAATCTTTCTTCCTGATCTGCCCGGAAGATTCATGGTCTGTCCAAGGATTCCGTAACGGATCTTCCAATAAGTTCCGTAGTGATTCTTCTTCAGATACTGCCACAGCTCCCGTTTCTTTTCCAGATTCTCTGCATTTTTGGAACGAATCAGAAGAATCGAAGACACCGTCATCATAATTGCAAGATAATTAGTCATATAGACCCGCAGTTTTTTATTAGAAATCTTGCGCATATCATACATATCAATCATACTCTTTGTGACAAAGATCTGCTGATCCACACGACTGATCATCACCTTTTCATTGACAGACTGATCTTCTCTTCCAATGTAATAACGATAAAAATCCACATCCATGTAATACATCTTACGCACATGCGGGAGTGGATAGTAAACATAAATATTGTCCACATAGAACGTATGCTTCGGCAGCCTGAGCTGACATAATTTCAGGAAATCTGTCCGGTAAATAACAGAATGCATCAGAATATACTGTCCCAGATGAAAATGTTTCACATCATTCCAGCCAAAAATCTCTTCCTGTGGAAGCACATTCTTGTACTCAATCACTTTCTTGTGCTCCATTCCTTCTTTTTCGTATACATAATTGGCAAGCAGCATATCCACCTGCTTTTCTTCCTCTTCAAACTTTTTCAGAACATCCAGAATCTTGTACAGTGCTTCTTCATCTACCCAGTCATCACTGTCCACAACTTTAAAATATTTTCCCTCTGCGTGGTCAAGACCTGCATTGACCGCATCTCCGTGTCCACCATTTTCCTTATCAACTGCACGGACGATCGTTGGATACTTTTCTTCATACTCATGTGCAATCTTTGAAGTATCATCCTTTGATCCGTCATTAACTATGATGATCTCTACATCTTCTCCACCTTTTAAAATAGATTCCACTGCCCGGTCCATATAAGCTGCCGAGTTATAACACGGAATCGCAAACGATATATATTTCATGTGTATTCTCCTTCTCAATTTAAAGCTCACGTTCCTAGTATAGCCTAATTTTTTTTGTTTTCCAACTGATATTGTAAATTTCACATTTTTCGGCTATAGTTAAAGCTATATGATTACTATGAATAAAGAGGAGGATTTCAACTATGAATCACAATTTACTGGTCGGACAATCAGGTGGTCCTACTGCTGTAATCAACGGAAGTCTTTATGGTGTTGTCTCAGAAGGTCTGGCAAATCCGGAGATTGATAATGTCATCGGTATGATCAACGGTATCGAAGGTTTTCTTGCCAATCACACAATGGACATGGCACCTTTAAAAGAAAATGGCGAACTGGAACGTATCCGCACCACACCGGGTTCTTATCTTGGTTCCTGCCGTTATAAATTACCGGAAGATCTTTCTGATCCGGTTTATCCTGAACTTTTCCAGAAATTTACCGAAAAAGAAATCAGCTATTTCTTCTATATTGGCGGAAATGATTCTATGGATACCGTAAGTAAATTATCCCGCTACGCAGCAACAGTCGGAAGTGATATCCGCATCATCGGAGTTCCGAAAACCATCGACAACGATCTGGTTCTGACCGATCATACCCCGGGCTACGGAAGTGCTGCCAAATATGTTGCTTCTACAGTACGCGAAATTGCAATTGATGCCTCTGTCTATGATAATAAACCATCTGTCACCATCGTCGAGATCATGGGACGCCATGCCGGATGGCTGACTGCCGCAAGCGTTCTTGCCCGCAAATTTAAAGGCGATAATCCGGTTCTTATTTATCTTCCGGAAGTTGCTTTCTCCCCGGATGCATTTATCGAAAAGGTAAAAGAAAAGCTTACTAAAACTTCTAATCTCGTTGTCTGCATTTCCGAAGGAATCAACGATGGTAACGGAACCTTTGTCTGCGAGCTTGCAAGTGATGTCGGCACAGATACTTTCGGTCATAAAATGCTGACTGGCTCCGGAAAGTATCTTGAAAATCTCGTAAAAGAAAAGCTTGGTATCAAAGTACGCTCTGTGGAGCTCAATGTCTGCCAGAGATGCTCTTCCTCCTGTTTATCTGCCACAGATCTGGACGAAGCCGCTGCTTCCGGCCGTTTTGCTGTAAGTGCCGCTTTAGATGGTGAAACAGGAAAGATGATCAATTTTATCCGTAAGAGTGATGACCCATACATCCTTGAATTCGGAACTGCAGACGTAAACGAAATCTGCAATAAAGAAAAAGCTGTTCCTGAAGAATGGATCACAAAAGACGGTTCCGACATCGGAGATGAATTCATCGCTTATGCCCGTCCACTGATCCGGGGAAGTGTAGAAGTACCTATGAAAGATGGACTTCCATACTTCGCATTCCGCAAATAGTCTTGTTCACAATTTGTTCATTTATCTTTCAAAAATCCTTCATTTGTTAAACACTCTTTCTTCACAAGTGTTTTATATACTAGAATCATCAAATGAAGAACATAAAAGATAAAAGATTTCAAACAAATCATTTAATAAGACGTGCAGAAGTTAATAATAGAATAACTTTTTCATAATACATGCCGGGGGCTTTTAAGTCACCCGGCATCCTCCCTTTTATGGGACTTTTTCAAAAATTTCTTTCAGCGTTTTATTCTCCAACCCGGATATTTTCTCCATCGATCACAATTTTATATTTTCCCTGAAGCTGTTTAAACGCTTCTGATTCTGCAAGCTCAGGAACTGCTTGGATGGCCTTTTTTACTGCTTCTGCACATAATTCTCTTTCCATTTCCGGATTCTCACAATAACGCTCCAGATAGTTCATCCACAACCTTTCTGAATCCGGTAATACTTCAACCGCCTCTCTGCTGATCTCCCACACTTTCTCATATTCCTGCGCTTCTTCATAAATCAACTGCAGCTTTTCATAAATCTCTTCTAATTCTTCTTCATTCGATTCTAATTTTCTGATCTGTTCATATTGTTCAGCTGCTTTTAAATTCTCACCAAGTTTAAAATAGCTTTCTGCAAGATATTTTCTGACCTCACACTCCTTTTCTCCATTTGTATCCCACCGGTACCACGCCTGTCTTCTAATCATCTCCTCACCAATTCTCTTTGTCAGCCTGTGCCATTTTTCACTCTCTTCCAGAACACTTACCTTCAATAGCGGGTATTGGTACAAATACACTTTCATCTGTATTTTTTCTGCACGTTTCTCCAATTCATCTAATATTTTTTTTACTGCATCTTCTGCGCTTAATCCATCCTCCTGCTGTATACTCCCTTCTTCCAGACTCGCTATGACTACCCGGTATGCATCGGAAAACTCTGTCTCCTGCATTTCCTTATCGAGACTATCCAGGCTGTTCACATAATCTTCCCACGCTACATAATAAATAAGTCCCATTTCCAGATAAGGACTGTCCCCATTTTGTTCCACAACCTCTTTTGTCTCCTTTTTCTCCTTTACTCCTTCCTGAACTCCCGCCTCTGGCTGATCCTGATCCGCTGCAATCGCTTTTGTTTCCGGCTTTTTCACTGTCCCTCCGATGATTGCTGCACTCATGATACAAACCGCCAGAATTGCAAGCAAAATCTTTTTTGCCGAAACCTTATCCCTCGGTCTTTCCATTTCCCTTTCCAGAAAACCAATTTCTTTTTGCATATTTTTCAATACTTTTATGGCATTTTTCCCACTGCTATAACACTTTCCAAGCATTCTTTTCCAGACTCGCTCTTCTTTCCGTGTAAATTCCTTTGGATCCAGACATTTTTCTACTGTAAATTCCATTATCTTTGCCAGACCATACAGATCATCCGACCGTTCTGTCTTCTGCGAAAGAACCCTTTCTTTCCTTACAAAAAGCATACGAAGCTTTTTCTTCTTCATCTGCTTTAAAAGTTCCTCGTTTTCCGGTTCATTGATATCCAGAAGACAAAGCATTCCGTCTCCGGTTATGATCACTGCATATGGATTCACATATCCATACGCCGCATCCTCATTTCCACAACGATAATACTGTTCCAGCTGTTTTGAAAGCTGTCTGATCCAGTCAAATACTGTTTCTTTTTCCACCCGGATCCCCTGTTTGATATACTCCATCAAAGAACAGCCTTTTGCATAGTCATTTACCATATAACTCCAGCCATTCTGATCCACAAAACGGAGTACCGCATAGTCTCTTCTTTCTTCCATCCTGTTCCTCCCTGTGTCTGTTCATTCATATTAACTTGTCCTGAAAATGTCACATCGAATCATGTGTCTGATATCATATACTTTTCTTGTGATCTGTTTCAAAGCAGAGAATGTCACCCGGCGTATCTTCAGAGTATTTCATTATACCGGATGCAATTTCCTATAAAATAAAATTAGAATCGAATTAGAGTGACTTCACTATACACTGACATCTGCCACTTTACAAGCAGAACTTTTTTCAATAATTCACAAACTTTTTGTTCTAAAATCAGTCACTGATCTTTTTATTTTCTATAATCCTCTGACAGTCACAAGGATTCCCTGTCTTGTGCATTCTGCCAGATTGGTTACTGTTCACAGTACCTGTGACCAGCAACGCATCTCGCCATTTTAAATCGCCTTTGGCGATGGGCGAGATGCCATTCAAGATAAAACGTGCATCCTCCGTGCCAATCAGCGTAGTGATTGACACGGGAGTGAACAGTAACCCGGACTGTACTTTTTCCCATTCCCACTTGCTTTTCACTCCCGTATCGCTTATCCTTTTATTGAATATATTTATGAAAGAAGGCATACCTATGGCTCAATCTTCACATGTACTTCACGAAATCCATCCTGTATTTAACACAGACTCCCGCATTCTGATCCTTGGGAGCTTCCCTTCTGTAAAATCACGGGAAAGTCAGTTTTTCTACGGGCATCCAAGAAACCGTTTCTGGGATCTTCTTGCCACACTTACAGGTGAACCACTTCCTGCCGGCATAGAAGAGAAAAAATCACTGCTCCTTGCACACCACATTGCCGTCTGGGATGTGATCGCCTCTTGTGATATCGAAGGCTCCAGTGACAGCAGTATCCACAATGTCGTTCCCAATGACCTTTCAGAGATTCTTCAGACGGCATCCATCCGGCAGATTTTCACCAACGGTGGCACTGCATACCGCTTATATAAAAAATACTGTTTTCCACAAACTCAGCAAAAAGCAATCTGTCTGCCATCCACAAGTCCGGCAAATGCAGCCTGGTCAAAGAAACGCCTGCTTACCAAATGGAATCAGATCTGTCCTTATCTCGAATAAGAACCAGCAAACCGGCTTTCATCGCCCCGTTCAAAAATGAGGTCAAGATTTTTTGAACTTTTTTCATTTTAATACTTGACATATTATTTTTTCTGATGTATACTTAATTTTGTTGTTGAGCAACACAGTTCAACACACGATATAAATGTGCGTTTAGCTCAGCTGGATAGAGCGTTTGGCTACGGACCAAAAGGTCGGGGGTTCGAATCCTCTAACGCACGCTGTAAGAGGTCTTTCGTGAGAAAGACCTCTTTTTTATATTTGCCAAGCTGGGCACATATAAAAAGTGCCCAGATAATTTTCATACCAGGACACATTCATTTCATTTCTTTTCGCTTTTCCACTCTGCATTCTATCCAAGTGCCACATCCAGCGCCATCATAAGCGTAAATCCAATTGCAAACCCAATCGTCGCAATATTAGAATGTTCTCCTTCCGCCGTTTCCGGAATCAATTCCTCTACAACCACATATACCATAGCTCCTGCCGCAAATGCCAACAAATACGGCAATATTGGCTCAATATAGGACGCCAGCCAGATCGTGAGCACTGCTCCGACCGGCTCCACCGCACCAGATAAGGTTCCATATACAAACGCACGCATTTTACTCATCCCGGTGCCGACAAGCGGCATGGAAATGATCGCTCCCTCCGGGAAATTCTGCACGGCGATTCCCACAGCCAGCACGAATGCTGAGGCAATCGTGATTCCTGTATGTCCGTTTAACATTCCCGCAAAGACCACGCCGACTGCCATTCCCTCCGGAATATTATGCAGTGTCACGGCAAACACCAGCATCGTCGATTTCTTCAGTCCACTCCTTACCCCTTCCGGACTGTCACTGTCCAGATGCAAATGCGGCACCAGACGGTCCATGAGAAGTAAAAATGCAATTCCCAGCAAAAATCCTGCTGCTGCCGGTACAAAAGCAAACCTCCCCATCTCTTCTGACATTTCCATTGAAGGTATCAGAAGGGACCAGACTGATGCCGCTATCATAACCCCTGATGCAAATCCAAGTAATCCTTTCTGCACCAGTGGCTTCATTTCGTTTTTCATAAAAAATACGCACGCTGCTCCCAGCGTCGTTCCAATAAAAGGGATCATAACCCCGGTAAATAAATTCATGCTTTAAACTGCTGCTCCTGCTTCCTGTGTTAAAATTTCTGTCAGAGCCGCACCACTGCTTGTATGACTGCGAACCACCTTCGCATTGCTTCTTTTTGCCTCATCAAGCGCGGTTTTTACCATCTTGTGCGATACTGTATTTGTAAAAAGTACAAACAGGTCAGGCTGTCCAAGCTGCTTATTCAGATCGGCAGACATATGCGTAAATACTTTAGCTTTACATTTAAACTGTTTGCATATTTTTTTATACTGACAGACCATTCTGTCATGACCTCCTACAATTACAACGCTCATTCTTATCCATCTCCTTAATTCATTCTAATAACGATTGTGATTTTTTTGTATGCCGCCCCGCAGAAACGGAGCGGCTCTTTTTTGATGATTATTTAGCTTTTAATTTTTGATTTTTATTTGTTTTTGATTCGATTATAATTTTATTTGATTATTTAGCTTTTTCGGTTTTCTGTTTTATTTAAAAGGTGTTCGTATCTCTTATAAGCCAGCCACCTCCCTGCCGAGTGACTCACACTCATCTATTGCATCTGCTCCCGGTGTTCCGTGGCAGATAAGTCCTTCTCCGCCGACGATCTGTGCGCCAGCCTGTTCCATTCTTTCAGCCCATGTACGCATCCATTCGCCGTCTCCCCAGTCATAGGATCCAAACAGGGCAACCTTTTTTCCTGATGCAAATCCTTCCAGTTCAGATACAAACGGTTCTACCGTTCCGTCTTCCAGTTCTTCAGCTCCCATTGCAGGGCATCCAAGTACCCAGACAGCCTGATCTTTTAAATCAGCAGGCGAAATAGTTTCCATCGGTACTACATCAGCACTTTTCCCTGCTGCTGTAATTCCTGCTCCAATTGCCTGTGCCATTGCTTCTGTATTTCCTGTTCCGCTCCAGTATGCTACACAAATATCACTCATTTTTAAATTCTTCCTTTCTTTTTTCTTTCTATCATCTACCAGGTTTTATTCCTTTATGCAGGCTGTATGTCAAATGGCTGTCTCACGCTTCTTGCTGCATGCCACAAATCCTTCCCTGCCTGCATTTCCCTGATAAATTCCTCTTTTACAACGTTGTAGATAGAAAACATTTTCTTGCGTTCTTCTACGTTCTCATACACTTTCCAGTATCCCTGATAAAGGAAATCTTTTCCGTTGTGCTCAATAAACCCTTTCACATCTGCAAGTGGATATCCGAGGAAAATTCCAAGTTCATGTGGAAATTCTGCACTTCCATGCTGATATCCTTCAAATCTCAGATTCATGATCTGAAGCATCTGTGGAAACTCAAATCCCCGATAGCCAAATGTATCAAGAAATTCGCTGTATTCTTTTTTTCCAAGGATTTCAAGAATCTCTTCTTCTCTGTAGATCAGCCATACTTTTCGGACTCCGCTGTCGCAAAGCATGCTGTATGAAATTCCCATCTCTTTCAGACTTTCCGCAACTTCCTTTTCACTTACATTTTTCAAGGTCAGAATATTGGATGGCTTTACACCGGTCAATACCGGAGCACACTGCCATGCAATTTCCATCTGAGCAGATGTCTGTGCATCTTTCTGCATCCAGTTCATGTTGTTTTCCTCTTGTATGAGTTTGTTTAAATTTATTTTAGTTAGCTTTTTCTAACTATTTATAGTCTACTATATTAGTGGGATTTTGTCTATAGGAATTTTTGAGAAGTTTTCTCATTAACCCGTAATTTATGTTTTTACAACATACATTCTATCTGCCCTGGAAATATATCTTACTGTAATTTTGTAATCATTTCTGCAAAAAAAAAGTGTATCAAAGTTTTTCAACCTTGATACACTGTATTTTTACAATTAACAGTCTTCCGCAATCTTATCAATCAGTCTCACTGTATCTTCCCATCCAATACACGGATCCGTAATCGATTTACCGTATACCATATTTCCGCCGATATCCTGTCTTCCTTCTACCAAGTAGCTTTCTACCATTACACCTTTGATCAGTTTTTTCAGCTTTGAATCATAATTTCTTGTGTGCAGCACTTCGCTTACGATTCTGAGCTGTTCTTTGTACTGCTTGTTAGAATTGGAATGATTGGCATCAATGATCGCTGCAGGATTCTTCAAATTCTTCTGCTCATACATATCCAGAAGTCTCTTGCAATCCTCATAATGGTAGTTTGGAATCGTTGTGCCATATTTATCCACGCCGCCCCGCAGGATCACATGTGCCAGATCATTCCCACCTGTCGTCACATCTTGCCCACGATAAATGAAGCGGTGCGGTCCCTGTGCTGCAACAACAGAATTGAGCATTACCGATAAATCTCCACTTGTCGGATTCTTCATCCCAATCGGGATATCCATTCCGCTCGCAGTCAAACGGTGCTGCTGGTTCTCAACCGAACGCGCACCAATCGCTTCATAAGAAAGAATATCATCCAGATAACTTCTGTTCTCCGGATAAAGCATCTCATCTGCTGCTGTCAGATAAGTCTCCTGCATGGCTCTGATATGCATTTTACGGATTGCAATGATTCCGGCAAGCAGATCCGGTGCCTGCTCCGGATCCGGCTGATGCAGCATTCCCTTGTATCCCTCTCCGGTTGTACGTGGCTTGTTCGTGTAGATTCTTGGAATGATCATCAGCTTATCCGATACTCTGTCATTTAACTTTGCAAGCCTGTTCACGTACTCACATACCGAATCTTCATTGTCCGCCGAACATGGCCCGATGATCACCACGAATTTGTCTGATTTCCCTGTAAAAATATCACGGATCTCCTCATCCCGCTTCGCCTTGATAGCTTTTAATTTATCCGATAACGGATATTCGTTTTTCAGGTCTGCCGGTAATGGCAGCTCTGCGTTCACTCTCATTCCCATTGTATTATCCTCCTGCATGTATTTTTCTAGTCCTGATAATATCTTACCATATCTCTTGTAATTTCTGAAACAGAATGTGCACCGCACATCTGCATGGCATCTTTGAGTTCTGCTCCCAGCTTATCAATGTAAAGCTTCACACCTTCTTCTCCACCGCCATAGACCGCTACAACGAACGGCCGGCAGATCAGTACACCATCAGCACCAAGTGCAAGTGCCTTAAAAATGTCTGTACCGGAGCGAATCCCTCCGTCAACCAGAATCTTCATAGAACCGTTCACTTCTTTTACAATCTCTTCCAGCACTTCTGCAGTTGCCGGACACTGATCCAGCACTCTTCCTCCGTGATTAGATACGATGATCGCATCGGCACCTGCTTCTTTTGCTTTTCTCGCGCCTTTCGCTGTCATCACGCCTTTGACAATAAATGGTCTTCCAGCCATCTTCACAATCTCGGAAAGCTCCTGTACATTCTTGCTTCCTGCCGGCGGATTCATATTTTTCAGAAACGGAAGTCCTGCCGCATCAATATCCATCGCTACCGCAAATGCTCCTGACTTCTTCACCAGTTCCATCTTCTCCCGGACAGTATCCAGATTCCAAGGCTTTACTGTAGGTATCCCGCATCCATCATTTTCACGGATTGCCTCCGTTGCAGCCTCCATTACCTTTGCATTCACTCCATCTCCGGTAAATGCGGCGATTCCGGCATCTGCACAGGCTGATACCAGTACATTATTATAAGAAACATCATCATACCTGTCACTGTAGTGCAGATTCACGGCTCCAACCGGTCCTGCAAAGAACGGCATCTTAAATTCCTTTCCAAATAAATTCACAGAAGTGTCTGTCTCTCCGCCATCACAGATCGTATCCATGTTCACGCGGATCTCCTGCCACTTTTTATAATTTCTGATCGCAGTATCACCAACACCTTTTGCGCCCGGTCCCGGTATCTGGTTTTTACATGCTCTTCCATCACAAACCGGACAGGCTTTGCAGTAAAGCCCCATAGATAATTTTGCGTTTTCCATCATTTCCTGATATGTCATATCATTCCCTGCTTTCTTTTGTTTTCCTGTATCTGACAGCTTCGACTTTCTGCCACGTTACTTAGTCAGTATGATATCACTTTTCTGTCTGTTCGACAAGAATACCTCCTTGTTTTTGACAGGATTTTCCCCTATAATAAAAACAGAACACTTGAATCATAAAGGAGACTTAACTTAGAATGAAATGCCCTGTATGCGGTCACAAAGTCCGCCCCAGCAAAAAATATCCCGGCAAATATCTCTGTGATACCTGCCGTAAAAGATTTCCGGCATCCGCTGTGATTCCGGATGATACAGATACCCGAAGTGCCAGATCTTCTGCCCATAAGCATGGATCTGTTTCCAGAAAAAAGCGCCCGGCTGCCAGACAGCAGGCTTTTTTCGACGATCCCCTGAACGGACCGGAGATCTACCACAGCACAGCTGCTGCCATGCGCAGCATGCGTAAAAATGTTCCGGAAGCAGAAGAAGCAGAAGCTCAGAAGAAAACCACTGAAAAAAAAGAGACTGAAAAAGTTTCTACAGACAAACCCTTTTCCGGAAATGAATCCTCCGTACAGGAGCATGCTCCAGTTCCAGAACCAGTTATCAGCTCCGGTCAGGAAGATGAACCTGCTGCCAAACCAACGCCAGTTTCCAAAAACGATACTGCAGGCACAAAGTCCGATGTATCTTCTGATGATGTAACTTCACCAGACCAGCTAACAAACCCCAAAAAGAAACACAAAAAAAGTCTGCCGTTTATCATCTTGATTCTCATCCTGATCATTATTGCGGTTATATTCCTTTTTCCCAAAATGCACACTTCTTCTGACAATTCTTCCGGCACTTCAACACCGAAGAAGACAGCTGATGCCACCAAAGAGATCTATAAGCAAAATGAGACCGCCGCATACAATGGCATTGAGATTACGATGGACAGCTACGTAGAATCCGAAGGAGATGACTGGTCTGTCCCGACAGAAGGCAATGAATTTATGTTTGTCCATATGACAATTGTCAATCAGACATCTGATGATCTGGTCATCAGCAGTATGGCAAGCTTTGAAAATTATTGTGACGATACCAAACTTGACTACAGTGCAGCTGCATTTACTGCTCTTGCAACCACAAGCGACCAGCCAAAGCTCGATGGAACGATCGCTCCCGGCGAAACCCTGGAAGGATATCTTTCTCTGGAAGTCCCACTGAACTGGTCTACCATCGAAATCCGATATACCGATAAGATCTGGTCTGATGATGCCATTCATTTTCAGATCAAGCGCCAGGAGTAAACTACTACCTGCAGATACATGGATGGCAAAAGCAAGCTTCTTCGGAATTCTCTGTCAAATAAAAAAGGATGCAGCTCTATGCTAACACCACATAAGGCAGTAACTTAAAAATTATAAGAATACAACTTTATAGGGCATTGCAAAGAACAGAGAAAGACTTTGACTGTAAAAGGTCAGAGTCTTTTTTCTATGTTTTGAAAATCCACACATTTGCAATTTAAAAATCAGCCGAGTAGAATATAGTCAAGGAGGGATTCGCAATGAGAACTATCAAATACCATCTTGCACTGACCGATAACGGATACAGTTTAATCATCAATTCACTAAATAACCTGAGAAACGACTTAATCGCACAAGGCAGATATACCGATGCAGTCGATGATGTGCTTGTGGAGTTTATCGGTGCAAAGAAAAAGAATTTCAAAATAATTTATCAGGAGGGCTGATTATGAATGTGCAGTATGAACAGCAAGGCAATTATCTTATCCCTTGCATAAGAACCAAGGAGCAAGAAGAAATACATTTAGGCGTTTTGGCAAACCGTCACAGACAATATCTAAAGCAGAACCATAAGGTGCGATATTATAATCTTCTGACGAGAGAAAGGCTCTATGATTATCTTGACGGTGTCGAGTGTCAAGCAGAAGATTTATTTGAACAGACAGTAAAATCACTTGCCGAAAAGGAGCAAGTTACAGAAAAACTCAAAGCAATGAATATGATGTTATGGGTGCAAAAGATGAATAATATTCGCAACCGAGCAACAGAAATCGTTAATGAACAAGTGATTTATAGATGAGGAAAAGGCATAACTTACGGAGAAAATTTCCGTAGGTTGTGCCTTAATTTTATTTGTGAGATTAGATTGTATAATCTTAGCGAGCAGACCATTTGGTTATCCAAACGGTAAAATGCTCATTAGGGACACCCTAATACCCGGATAATAATTTTTGCTTAGCGGTTACGCACACTCCATTACCAAATTTCAAAATACGAATTCTACTTTTCGTTGTTATTGAAAAATGTTTTACCGGAAACAGGTATTGCTTTTGGTTCAACATATTCGATTCTATATATTTTGCATCTAAATTTTTCTAATGAAGCATCAATATCATCAAAAACATTTTGAAATATTGAAACATTAGTATACCCTTGGAGATTTTTCTCTTTTGACAAAAAGTATTTCTGATTAAGTTCAGATACTTTTAAAATACATACTGGAAAATTGCCATTTCCATCTTTTAATAGATTAAAATGGTATACTTCGTTTCGAAACTGATAAACAATTTTTCTCAACTTATCATATATTTGCTCATATGCTTTTTGTCGAATACATTTGTTAGCTATAATAAAATCCAAGTTCCCGTATGCGTTGTCAAGATTTCCCAATTCAACCATTGATGCCTCTCGATAACTGTCCATGCATTGAAGGAAAACTTCTTTGTAACCAGCCATATTCGAATCATATAGATGAGTTAATTCCTTGTTATCATCAGTATTTTCATCAAAAGGAATGGGAATGTTTTCTTTATACCAAGAAATCAAATTTTCCTTTGCATTAACTGATATTTTTTCATCATTACTTAAAAGATGAAATTTTTCCTTCAATGCATTTGAATCGTCTTCATGTATTGCATCAACAATTAAATTTATAGGCGCATCCACATCAAGATATTTTATCTTTTTTAATTCATTTAATACCTTGGTTGCCTGAAGCCAAAATTCTTCCATTGCTTTTCGTCTTTCAACATAATATTCTGTTAATGACATTATAAAGCCAAGAGCAGCTCCGCCGAAAATTGCCATAGATATGTCATAAGTTATACAATTACTATTCTTGCCAATGATAAAGGCAAGAACTAATGACAAGGCTGTAATAATCAATGTAATAATAGTTAGCCATTTTTTTGCTTTCATTTCAGTTCCTCATCAATTCTCCGATTTATTTCCATATGGAATGATATCTTCCGCTACCATAGATACAGTACGAGATTGTGGAAATGTATAAGTAGTAGCCATAGGCATATCGGAATTTTCTTCAAAATTCTCTACTTGTTCCATAACTTTCGTAAAAACCTCTGGACTATATTGAGGTGGATAGCCGTTCTTTACGAGACAAATTTTAATATCAAGTTTGAGCTGATTGCGTACATTTTGGTTGTTAAGCCAATCAGAAAAAGAAGATTTTGTATCAATTATCTCTTTCACTTTTTTAGCAAGAATTTTACATTTATCATTTACAATCATACCACCAATTTCTTTATCCTCGCCATATTCAAAATTATACTGGTCTCGTAAGGATACTAAAATATCGTAAAATGCTTTTTCCTCAAAGGTTAAACCAATTTTACGGAAACTTTCACGGCTTTCGTTCATTTGACGGAGTATCTGTAATGCTTGTTCCGTGGCATTTTTAATAATATCTTCAGATGCCTGTTCTTGTGTAGCTCCAGCTTCTTCTGCACTAATATGTTTTCGTCTTTCATGATATATAGCAATCGTTTCTTCAAGCATTTCCTGATAAGTCTTTGCAACAATCTTGTTAATCTTACTGTATTCTTTAATCTGCTTGCGAATCATTTTTATAAGTAGCTCTAGCTTGGTGGCAGGCATTTTTACATCAGAAAGCTTTTCAAAATACTCCGGGCTAAAGATATCCTCTTCCTCCCCAGCATCAAGGACACTCTCCACTTGATTGTAACGTAATGCCTCGTCGACCATTTTAGAAACAGCACGATTCATACTGTCTGTATCAAGCTCAGTTGTACCACTCATTTTGCGAACAAAACCAGCAATTGCCATAAAGCATTGTGCCAAAGCGGATTCACTGTCAGATAAATCGCCAGATGGTTGAGCAATATCGTAGCCAAGACGCATTCTTCTAACAGTCTTTAAAAAATAGGTTTTAAATGATACCTTTTGTGTACCGTTTTTACCTTCAGAATTTAATTCCTCTGTAGAAGAAAACACGTACTCCGCAGCTTTGGCAAGCAAGCAATAACGTTCTACAGGATCTCCGTTCGGATTTAAAAATGGTTTCAAATCGTATCCGGTAAACATAGTCTTTAAAATTTCAAGTTCTTCTCTAAAAACTTGGGTAGCCTGTTCTACATCATCCTCGGTGGGTGCAACAGATGTATCTCCGCCATAAATTTTCATAGCTTCACGCATATTATCACGGATTCCGATATAGTCAATGACCATACCAAATTTCTTTCCCGGATAAACCCTATTAACACGACTAATTGTTTGAATAAGCAGATGTTTTTTTAGAGGCTTATCATTATATAGATACGTAAGACTTGGCACATCAAAACCAGTAATCCACATATCAACAACAATAACTATACGGAAGTTGGATTTTTCCTGCTTAAAGGCAGCATCTAATTCCTTTGAACGTCTATCATTTTTTACACCGCCAAGGTAATTATACATTTCTTTCTCATCATTGCTGCCAACACTGGCAACCATAGCCATAAACGGCATAGGTTTTAATTCATCAAGTTCTTCCTTTGTAGCTTCTATGCCATCGGGAATTTTCTTTTCTTCAAACCATTCTGGATATTTATCTCTAAATTTTCTGAGTAACTCATAAGCAATTTTTCTGTTAGAACAAACAATCATCGCTTTTTGTATTCTGTCAGGTTCTTTATCGCAAGCAGATACATAATGGTCATGAATATCTACAGCAAGACGTTCCAAACGGGAAGGCTCTCCAAGAATAATTTCCATGGAACTCATAGCTTTTTTACTTGCTTCAATATCTTCCTCGGTAGCACCATCATCAGCACAAGTTTTATAATAAGCCTCAATTTCTTTTACTTTTTTGGTATCTAAAAGGACTTTCGCAATTCTCGGATGATATTTGATAGATACAGTTAATCCATCTGCAACAGCTTGGTCCATCGTATAACGGTCAATCTCATCACCAAAAGTTTGATAAGTTTCTGCAATAGGAGTACCGGTAAATCCAACAAATGTGGCATGTGGAAATGCTTCTTTTAACACCTTTGCATATGGCTTAGAAACCATAGCTTTCATGTTTTCATCAGCATCTTTACTAAACTGAATTTTTCTTGAATGCTCTAACTGCGTTCTATGTGCTTCGTCAGAAAAACAAATAATATTATGTCGGTCGTTAATGAGACCAATTTTATCTTCCTTACGGTCGCAAAATTTCTGGATGGTGCAAATATAAAAACCGCCGCTTTCTCTGCTGCCAAGTTCTTGTCTGAGGTTATTTCTGCTTTTAACTATGGAAACTTCACCGAGGTTTAAAAATTCTTTGCTCTTGGCAAATAGCTTAATTCCCTGTTCCTGAAGTTCATCACGGTCAACAATCATAACGATAGTCGGAGAGCCAATTTCAGGAATATCACTGCAACGCAAGGCAAGCTGTCTGGCAAGAAACGCCATAGTATATGTTTTTCCGCATCCGGTTGCACCAAAATATGTACCACCTTTTCCTGTTTGCTCCATAACGGATTTTATAATACTCTGTTTAAGCAGTCTTACAGCAAAGAACTGCGGATAACGGCAAACAATTTCACGTTCATCACAATCGAAAATTTCATCTTGAAAATAAATGTAATCACGGAATATTTCCAAGAAACGCTCAGGTGCATACACACCCTTAATCATAGTTTCGGTTTCTGCAAAAGGCATGGTAGAAATCTTATCAGCATCGTTTACACGCCTCCAAGCATAGAAATGTTCATAAGGTGTGCGTACCGTTCCTAATCTTGTTTTAACTCCATCAGAGATACACGCTAAAGGGCAATAATGTAGCAAATGCGGAATATCACGCCAGTAGCGAATGGTGATCTGCTCCCATGCGTCATAAATTGTAGAATGAGAATCGGCAGGATTCTTTAATTCGATAATGCATAGTGGCATGCCATTTACATACAAAAGCACATCCGGTCGGCGGTTTTCACGTTGTCCGTTATTTATATAGTCTACTGTTAGCTGATTTACTACATGAAATATATTGTTTTCTGGTGTTTCAAAATCAATAAGAGTAACCTGTATTGGTAAACCACTTTGCGGTGTGAATTGAATACCGTCAACCATCCATTTATAGACCTTATGCAAAGTGGCAAAATCACTCTCTGCACCGACAAGGCGAACAGTATCATAAATTTGCTCAATTTCTTCTTCCAACAAGTCTGTATTTGCTTTTGTAATAAATGCTCTGAAATCATCTGCAATAAGCACGTCTCTGTAACAGCGTTTAATCTTATTTCCCGGCAGATACGTCCAACCAACCGACTGCAAAAAAGCGATGAAAGCACTTTCATATTCCGACTCGCAGTAGCGACCGTTATAGTTTTTCAGCTTTGCCATGTGCCTACGCCTCCTTTCAACCCTGTGTTTCTTCGATAGAGCCTTTGATCAGTATCGGACACAGGTCTTTGATCTGGGTTTTCAGTTTCTCGTTAATTTCCTTGCGGGTCAGATAGGCTTCGTAAATATTTACAATATCCTGCTGAATCTCAATCGAGGGAATCGGAATCCGCACATCACACATTTCGTCCCAATCAAAGGTTTCTCTGGCACTGCCCCAGGAATGGAAACGAGCGTAGCGGTCAAATTCATCACGACAAATATAGAGCATCAAAAATTCAGGCAATAGGTATCGTGTATCCGTCTTAAAAACCGTTGAAATAGAAGATACAAGAAAGGTTTCCTCTGTTCGATTAAATCCAAGCGACATTTTATCGCCTCTGCGCGAGGTATCCGAAACATACGCAATATAGCGCGGTGGTACAGTTTTATAATTCGATACACTTACACCATTCATATTTGCTTTTGTTTCAATCATGTCCTTGGATACCGATAAGCCACGCACTGAATCGGCTGAAAGATTAAGTGTATTCCTTTCATCTGACGGCATGAGGTACTTTCCGATTGCAACAGAAGGTGTGTTTCTTCGCAGTTCTTCGATATACGCATCACAAGTCAGTTTCAAATCCTCCAGCCCACGCTCATAGCTTTGCTGGTTGGCAAGCATTGCATTATAGACATCCACATACTTCTGCTGAATGTCGAGGGGTGGGAGGTCGATTTCTATGTCGCACATTTCGCTCCAATCGAAGGTTTCTCTTGCTGAACCCCATGAATTAAAACGTGAATATCTGTCGAATTCGGGGCGATTAAAGTACATAAAGAGATAGTCAGCATCCAGCAAATCCACTCTGGTTACCCTAAATACAGTGTAAATTGACGAAATTAAAATTTCATTTTTCGTACTGTTGAAAGCAAGTGCAATTTTATCTCCTCTTCTTGATGTGTCTGCAACATAAGCAAATTCACCATGCTTGACTACTTTATATGAAGTCAAGCTGACACCATTAAGATTCGCTTTAGTTGCTATAAATGATTTTTCAGTAGATATTCCTCTTACATCATCAGCAAGATAATCATTTTTTGTATTTCTCTCATCACACTGTTCAATCAGTTCTCCCAGCCTGTATTTACTCAATTCCATAGCCAATCCCCCTGAATGCATCTTCCAGCATCTGCTGGGATTTCTTTTCCTGCTTCATGACCTCCTGCATTTCCGACTGGATACGGGACATTTCCTTTTCGTAGTCAATTTCCAGGTCGTGGTCGATAAATTCAATGTATTTGCTCGGGGTCAGCGCCCAGTTATTCTGCTCGATCTCCGCAATGCCCACACTGCGGTACAGCTCAGGCACTTCGTAGTTTTTGCCGTCTGTTCCCTCGCTCTGCCATGTGTGATAAATGTCGGCAGCTCTTTCAATCTGCGCAGTATCAAGCATTACCTTCTTCTTGCTTTCGCCCTTTACCGGATTTTCTGTCCATGTACGCAAATCCATAAAGAGAATTTCATGCTCACGGTTACGCAAATTTCTGCCGTGGTATTTGCCACCCTTTTTATTCTGATTTAAAATCCAAAGAGTAACGCTGATATCGGTTGTAATAAACAATTCTCTCGGCAAAACGATAATCGCTTCCACCTTATCATTCTGTATCAGTTTTTTGCGGATTTCCAATGTGTCACTGTCGTTCAGTGCGCCGTTGGCAAGCAGGAAACCAGCCACGCCGGACTGCTTTTTCAGGTGCGAGAGGATATGTAGAATCCACGCATAGTTGCCGTTGCTCTCCGGCGGCGTCTGGTAATCCGCCCAGCGAGGGTCATGCTCCAAGGTACTGTCATACCAGCTTTTGAGGTTAAATGGCGGATTTGCCATAATGTAATCGAAGTACAACCCCTTGTGCAGGTCATTCAGAAAGCTGGAATCACTGGTTTCGCCAAGGTTATGGCTGATGCCGCGCAAGGCAAGGTTCATTTTTGCAAGACGATATGTTGCAGGTTCTTTTTCCTGCCCATATACATTGATACGGTTAATATCGCCTTGTTTAGATTTTACGAGTGCAGCACTTTGAATAAACATACCACCAGAACCACAGCAAGGGTCATACAGCGTGCCATCATACGGTTCAATCATAGTTGCAATTAGCTGTACAACATCGTGCGGTGTATAGAACTCGCCCTCCTCCTTGGTGGCATTGACCGCGAATTCTTTCAGAAAGTATTCGTATACGCGACCGATCAGGTCTTTTTCTTCTCCGAACTTCTTATGGCTGATTTTATTGACTTCATCAATCAGTTTTTTGATATCATTCGGTGCAAGATTGCGTGTAGTAAATGTACCTTCCACAAAGCACCCTTTTAATTGCTTAGAACTGGCAGCAATACTATGAAGTGCATTGTCTAATGCAACATTAAGCTTTGGTGCAGGAGTATTGATAATGGTAGACCATCTTGCTTCAGGTGGAAGATTATATGTGCCGTCCGCAAAGGTGGCATCGTCAAAGAATGCTGCACGAATATTTTCATCATCCGGGTCAAGCCCTTGTTCAATTAAGATTTGGCGTAATTTTTCAATACCATCCTCATATTTTTCTCCGATAAATCTTAAAAATACCAGTGTCAGCATCATATCACGTTTTTCAAAAAATGAACCCGAATTACGTGCTGCACGTAAGATATCTCTACATTTAAAAAGAATTGAATCGAGATTGATTGTATCCTCTGTCTTTTTCTTTGCCATAATTTTAGTTGTCCTTTCCCAAAATGTTCCATTGTTCTTCCAAAGCGGTAAAGTCAATACCATGAATATCACAAAAATCTTTAAGCTTTTTCATAGCAGCCATATTCGGTTTGCTTTTGCCACCTTCCCAACGGTTTATTGATGAAAAGGAAACTCCAATTTCTCTCCCAAAAGCTTCTTGAGACAGAAAATATTTTTTACGAATTTTCTTTATTTCGTCTGAATAACTCATGTTTTATCTCCTAATAATTCTATGTCAATGATATAGCATTATTATAGCAGAAAATAATATGGATTTCTGCCCATCTGTACTTTTTTACAGATGGGTCTTTATTTTTACAAAACAAGGGGGCAAAACGCAAAGAAATTTCTAATAAGTGAAGGAATAAATTTTATAAGAGTTCAAGGAACCCCCTGATGGTTTATGCGCTGAAAAGTATTTTTCTTTTTAATTATCCGATTTGGGTGTGCATTTTGACACCCTTTGTCCAAATGAGTGAAAGGAGTTTTTACAATGCCAAGATTGTCAAAAAAGCAAAAACAGGAATGGGATTTTTTCGTAAATCCCAAAACAGGCAGATGAACATACAACAAGTTTGGCAGAAAATGTCATAACGATTGCAAACAAAGTTATCGTGTCATTATTGTTTACTGCCGCAAATTCAAGGCAAAAAGGAGCGTAATTACAAAAAATGATAAATAACACTTACCAAGAATTTCAAAGCTCATACAAGCGAAAAAATTACTGATTTCTGCACCAAATCAATACAGAAACGGAGGTGATACAGTGAACAAATATTTCAAAATATCGGACGCCAAAAACTTTGCTTTCTACAAAGTGCCTAAAGCGTTATTTGAAGAAAAGTACAAATCGGTTTCAACAGATGCAAAAATGCTGTACGGTCTTTTGCTTGACCGAATGTATCTGTCCGTCAAAAACGGTTGGATAGATAAGCAAGGCAGAGCGTATCAATATTTCACAATAAAATCCGTTCAGGAAAAACTGCATTTCGGTCACGAAAAAATATGCAGATTGTTTTCAGAACTCGAAACAGCAGACTTAATATTACGCAAAAGACAAGGTCAAGGCAAGCCGAACATGATCTATTTAAAACAATTCTGATTTTCGGTTTTCTTGATTTCCGAATACCGGAAAGTATTAAGACTTATAGAATAAGACATTACCTGCCGAAAAGAAAAACATATAGGAGATAACTAAATGATACAGATAATAGATATAGACTTGCTTGTTCCGTTTGAAAATCATCCGTTTAAGGAAAGAAGCGGAATTGAGCAACAAGAATTAACAGAAAGCATAAAAGAAAACGGATTGCTTGAACCAATAATTGTCCGTCCTTTTCCGGCAGGTAAGTACGAAATTATCAGCGGACACAGACGAGTTGAAGCCTGCAAAGCGTTGGGGATAACGAGGATACCCATGACAATAAAAGAACTTACAAAAGACGAGGCAATTGTACAAATGGTGGACTCAAATATACACCGTGAGCATATCTTGCCAAGCGAAAAAGCCTTTGCATACAAAATGAAATTAGAAGCTTTGAAACACCAAGGCAAGACTTCGTGCCAACTTGGCACAAAGTTAAGGACAGATGAAAAAATTGCAGAAACCGTCAATGATAGTGCAAGGCAAATACAACGATATATCCGCCTGACATGCTTAATACCCGAACTACTTAAACTGGTTGACGAAGAAAAAATATCTTTTACTCCTGCGGTTGAAATTTCATATCTGTCGGAGTATGAGCAAAGAACATTGCTTGACCAAATAGAATTTACCGACGCTACGCCGTCATTATCACAGGCACAGCGATTAAGAAAATTCAGTGAACAAGGCAGATATTCAACCGATGTTGCGTTTGCCGTTTTGTGCGAAGAAAAGCCCAATCAAAAAGAACAAGTCCGATTTATGGAAGATGATATACGCAAATATTTTCCGAAAAACTACACCAAATCCGATATGCAAAAGACAATTATTTCACTGCTTGAAAAATGGCAGAAACAAAGAGAAAGAAACAGGAGGAACGAGCGATGACAGATAAAAACAATTCAATATATGCACCATATTTTGAAACGAATGATGAACCGTTCTTTATGAAAATAGGCAACACAACTTACGAAGTTAGCACACATTTTAATCCCAATGGCAGAGAAAATGTGCTTCAGCAATTTCAGAAACTGATATTGCCTGAAAAGCCAATTTGATATTCACACACTATCCAAAAGACACAGGGCGTAATAAAATAAATATATCTTTGTTATGCCCTGTTGTCGGAAAGGAGCGTAAAATTATGACAACAGAAACAAACGATGAGCTCATCACTGCCCTTTATTGCAGATTATCTGTCGAGGATGAAAAAGATAAAAGGGTATCCGATGATGAATCAAACAGTATAAGTAATCAGAAACAAATCTTGCTTGATTATTGTAAAAAGCACGGCTTCAAAAATACAATGTTCTTTGTAGATGATGGGATTTCCGGTACAAGTTTTGAAAGAAGTGATTTTCAGCGTATGCAAAGAATGGCTGAGGAAGGTAAGATTTGTAGGATTATTGTAAAAGACCTTTCCCGCTTCGGCAGAGAACAGGTTGAAGCCGGAAGACTTACACAAATTGTATATCCTTCCTTAGGTATCACATTTATTTCCATTCAGGAAAATGTAAACAGCACAACCGGCGACGGTATGGAAATGCTTCCGTTTTACAATATTTTTAATGAATGGTATGCTGCACAAACCTCTAAGAAAATCCGTGCTGTATGGCAATTCAAAGCGGAGCATGGTAAGCGTGTTTCTGCAACAGTTCCGTTCGGATATATGAAAAGCCCAGATAACAAAGAACAATGGATAATTGATGAACCCGCTGCCAATATTGTACGCAAAATCTATTCTTTATGTCTTGCAGGTCGAGGACCGCTACAAATTGCAAAGCAGTTAGAAAAGGAAAATATACTTATTCCATCGGCATATTATGAAAGTATCGGAAAAAAACACACACAGAAAGTGCCTTGCGATTCTTGCAAATGGGATCAGAAAACTGTTGTAAATATTCTTGAAAACAGGCAATACACCGGTTGTGCGGTAAACTTCAAAAGCACGACTGTCAGCTATAAGGTTCATAAGGTAATTCATAATCCTACTGAAGAATATCAAATTATTCCCAATATGCAAGAGCCGATTATATCTGAAGAACAGTGGCTTAGGGTACAGGAATTGAGAAAACATCGCCGCCGACCTACAGCAACAGGAAGACAAAGCTTGTTTTCAGGTTTGGTATATTGTCCTGATTGCGGAGCTAAATTACACTTTTGTGCAGCGAAAAGTCTTAAACGAAATCAAGAATTTTGGCGATGCTCAAATTACAAAAGCGGCAGAGGTGAATGCCAAATTCACTATATCAGAGATATATCGTTAGAACAGATTGTACTTGAATCTATAAGGAGCTTGGCAGATTTTGTAAAGTGCTACGAGTCCGCATTTCTGTATATGCTTGCCAAGAAAACAAATCTTGTACGACAAACGGAGAATAAAAAACTCAGATTATCAGTTGAGCGTGGTGGAAAGAGAATATCGGAAATTGACAAGTTAATTGAGAAAGTATTTGAGCAAAACGCTGCCGGAATCCTTTCGGATGAACGCTTTTCCAAATTGCTTCAAAATTATGAGTGTGAGCAAAAACGGTTACAGACAGAAATAGAAGAATGGAAAGCGGTATTAGATGATGTAGGACAGAAAGTTACCGACCTCAGGTTATTGCTACATACTCTCCGTGAAATTACAGAAATTAAGGAACTTACACCCACGCTTGTAAATACACTTATTGAACGAATTGAAGTTCATAATAACGATAAATCAAGCGGTCACTGTTATGTAAAAGTTGATGTGTATTTCACTGCTGTTGGAATGATTGATATTCCGACTGAACAAGAAATTCTTGCAATGATGGAAGAAATGCAAAAAAATCCTCAGCAGTTTCGTTTTATCGCATAATCATAAAAACGGTGCAACCCATTTCTGAGTTGCACCGTATAAGCATTAAACCAAAACATCCTTATGTGGCGTTGGCATAAGACTGTATCCTTTTTTATTTCAGAATCTTAAAGATTCACTCCGCGCATTTTTTCTTTCTTACTGCCCCTGCGATCACAATCAGAACGCCAAGACCTGTCAGTATCTTTCCGGCTGTCACTCCAGGCGCATGATACAAAATTCTGATTTTATGTTTTCCTGCTTCCAGATGAAATCCCAGAAACGCTTTATTCACTTTTTCACATTTCACCTTTACGCCATCTATCGTCATTTCAAACCCTTTATCAAACGGAATGGACGTAATGAACATTCCATCCTTCTGACTTTTGATTCTCCCCTGGATCAGATTCCCTTTCGTCTGCTCTTTATCCACCCTGAATACACTCTGATAAAGGCCGGTATCTTCATTTAATACGCCGTTATATGCACTCATATCTTTAATCGTATACTCTCCTTTTCCAAGAGATAAACGGACCGTTTTCTGCCCCTTTTCCAGTCCTACTGCATAGGTAAATACGGTATTTCTGTTATAATACACATGCTGGATTGACGAAAGTTTATTGCGCTCTCCTTCCAGGGATATTTCGATATCCTCTTTCGGTTTTTTATTTTCGATTCGAAACTGTACAAACAGAACTCCATCTTTCTCTTCCTGTTCCGGGACAGCCACTTCGAACTCCTGTTGCTTTTTCATTTTCACCTGATATCCGTTTTCAGTCGGGACAACCAGTGAAATCCCGTTATTCTTTTCCGGAATCCGAAAATCACATTTCTCTATGTCTTCTGCCAGTTTTTCTTTCACCTGTCCTGCCGATACAGTTCCGTCCTTTGTCACAGCATATCTGGTAAATACCAGCTGATTATATGGGAAATCCAGTCTGTCATATTCCGCTTCCGACATCGTCTGATCCGTCTCATAGGCAATCGGTGCTGCATTTTCATTACAGTACACATCCCCTCCCCCGGTCATCCACTTTTTCTCATATCCCGGTATATTCTGACTGGAGATCAGATATTTCACTCCCATCAGCTGTCTGAATACCGGATTCTGCGAAACCGACTGCATCAGAAAATTTCGGTACGGCTGCTCTACCTGAAAATCATTTTTACGGAAATTCTGGTAATCAGCATTATAGGAAGACGAATACAGGGATGTAATATATTGCTCACTGTTCCACACACGATTCAGATTTTCCGCATTTTCATCCTCATTTCCAACCTGCTCGACCCGGTAGAATCCACTATCTGATGTAATTGCCTTGTCCACAGCTTTCCCGATGGACCGGCTGGTATCTTCCTCATATGCTTTCCTGCTCTCCAGATTTCCACTCTTTTCCCAGGAATAGCTTCCGGTAACAATAAGGCTCAGGATCACCGGTCCCAGAACGGCTACTGTCAGATACTTCCGAATCCATGCACTATACGCTTGTGCCACGCAGATCAACAGTGTTATGACCGCATCCAGCAAAAGTAGTTTCCAAAGGACTTCGCTTTTCACATCATCCTTCTTCAGATAAATATATATGATAATTGCCAGACATGGAAGAAGCATCCAGATTCTCGCTATTTTCTGATTTTTCAGCTTCTCCAGATATTTTGCCGTAAGATAGCACAGAAGCGGCAAAAACGGGATCAGCGACTTCGGTCTGATATAAAGTGCACCATTGAGCAGATACGAAAAAAACGGAACTGTCAGCACCACCAGACAACCAAGCGACAGGATCTTCTCATAAGCCTTTTTATAAAAAAGTCCGGTCAGCAAAATAATCAGCATCAGACAGCTAAGTCCCGGTCCATATGCCCCATACAGAAATTTTTCCAAATTAATCTGCGGTGTCAGAAGCTGCCAGATATCTGTTTTTTCTCCCTTGCTTCCGCTTCTCCCGAGAAGAGCCATCGCAGTCGGCACAAGAAGAACTCCTGCAAGCATGATTGCCGTCAGAATCCTTCCTGCAAACCGCAGTCCGTCACCTAGAAATCCTTTTACCGTAATCATCTCTTCTGCCCGCTCTTTTGTCCTTGCATACCGGTAAATTCCATATAGACCAAGCGCCAGTATTCCACTGATGCTGAAATAAAAACTTGTCATGATCATCAGAAAGGTTCCGCCGATCAGCAGACCAGATTTTTTCTGTTCAAAATATCGGTCGATTCCGCAAAATGTCAGACAAAGAAATGGCATATAATTTACAAACATAATCTGATGCGACGACTGATAGATCATAGGTCCTGCAAAAAGAAACATCAGCGCTGTCATCCCGCTTACCGCAGCTGTAAATTCTCGGCTTTTCAGCCACCGGTACAAAATTATAACCGCTGCTGCCAGACAGACAATACTTGCCACCATCATATAATCCGACATCTTCACATTCGGCAGAAGATAACCGATCAAAACGACCGGACTAAACAATCCATAATAAGAAAAATTGTAAATATTCTGACCACCGCCAATATTTAATGCAAACTCAGGAAAAAACTGCCCTGTACGATAAAACTGCTGTCGGAAATATTCCGGGAACACACTGTGCTGACTGCTCCAGTCCACCTTTGCCCCGAAAATATTTCCTGCGCCTGTAGAGTACAGACAGGCGGCAACCGTAAGCAGGATCAGTGCCATTTCCCATAGCAGACCTTTTCTACGTTCTTTCATGCTTCTGCTCCTTATCATCGCTGGAATCCTTTAAAATAAAAATCGGACGTTTCTTCGTCTCAAGATAAGTCTTTGACAGATACTCCCCTACAATTCCGGTACAGAGAAGCTGTACTCCGCTGACCATGAAAATAATACAGGCAAGTGACGGCCAGCCAGATACCGGATCTCCCCAGACCAGCGTCCTTACTACGATCACTGCGATCATAATAAAGGAAAGCACGCAGAACAGTACACCCACTACCGACGCCAGTGAGAGCGGTGCCACTGAAAATCCGGTAATTCCCTCCACCGAATATTTAAACAGCTTCCACATGGACCACTTGGTTTTTCCGGCAGAGCGCTCAATATTATCGTACTGCAGCCATTTTGTACGGAATCCAACCCAGCCGAAGATTCCCTTTGAAAAACGATTATACTCGCTCATTTCCAGAACTGCCTGCACCATCTTCCGCTTCATCAGCCGGTAATCTCTCGCTCCATCTACAATCTCTGTCTTTGAAATAGCATTGACAAATTTGTAAAAGCTTTCTGACAGGAAAGAACGGATACGTGGCTCTCCGGTTCTTGTAACCCTTTTTGTCGCTACATTGTCGTATCCATCCTCCTGCAGGATCTCATACATCTCAGGTAATAGCGTCGGTGGATCCTGAAGATCTACATCCATAAGTGCAACATAATCGCCTTCCGATGCTTTCAGTCCTGCATAAATCGCAGCTTCCTTTCCAAAGTTTCTGGAAAATGAAAGATATCTGCACCTGCTGTCCTTTTCATTCAGGTCTTTCATGATACCAAGCGTCGCATCTGATGAACCATCATCTACAAAAATCAGTTCAAATACAACATCCTTCATCTCGTCCATTACACGGCACATTTCTTTATAATAAACAGGCAATGCCTCTTCTTCGTTATAACATGGTACTACTACCGAAATCTTATCCATATTCTTCACCTCGGAAGTAGAGTTTACTCTCTTTTTATTAAATATGCACATCCATTTCCCTTAATATTTTCTGAAAAATTTCTAAACAGAAAATTACACTTTGAAAAAAGTGTGCTCCGGCACTTTCCAGTCCCAGGGCACACACATTTTCCATACCTTTATTCAACAATTGTATACTGAAGTAATTCATAATGAAGGCGGCTTCCTTCCCGGATCTCTTCCGGAAGAAGTGCTCTTGCTACCATCTTTGCCTCTTCCTCTGGCAGATTGGTCCGCTTCAGCATCGCATAATCTCCATCGATTCTCTCTACAATATAATCACAAACCAGCATCTTGTTCCTCCTCTTTTTTCTTCTATCTTAGCTCACCACCGCTCTTTTTTCAACTACAAGCTCAGGAGTTACATTCTGATGCCGGTAAATACTCAGCAAAATTCCCATCAATACTGCTGAAACCATCTGGCCACTTCGTCCATATCCGAAGAACAGACACCAGGCTCCCTGACCGAACCCGGATACCCCAATGTTCGCCAGCAGTGATAACAGAAACTGAATTGCCAGAACCATCACACAGCCAAATCCCATCATCATACCAAGCTGGTTCTTCTGCTTCAGCGCGCTTCTTAAAAACCAGCACAGCAAACCGGCAATTATTGCAATACAAAGAACCATCACAAGAATTCCACAATACCCCGCAATTCCAAGCATCATATAATCCGCGGAACTGATACGGTCCCCAGTCCAAAAGTCCTCTACTCCGGTGGCGCGTCCAACTGCCATACATTTCGACAGCAGTTCCCGTACTGCCCCAAGCGTTGTTCCCTCCATCATTTGTGACTTATTCACTGCAAACATCGCCAGGATACGGCTTTTCTGATATTCCGCACCAAAGAAGAAAAAATATGCCAGTATGCCAACCGGAACTCCAACAACACTGATACCTATTCCGGTCATCACCTTTGTAACCGCAACCTGATACCATCCCTTTTCCAGTGCCAGCATCAGCATAAAGACACAGGAAAGTCCAACCGTCCCTGCCATCACAAGATCCGGACAGGTGATCAGGATCCCTGCGATAAGCAGCATCCAGACTATGGCTTTAAGAACAGCACCATATCCTTCTCCCCGGTACCTATACAACACTGCACCATACAATGGAAGAAACAGCCAGCTCATCAGCGAAAGACTTACAATGAAGCCGCCGACTCCAATCCATCTTACTGCACCGTTAATCTGAAGGGCAAAAAAATGTCTCATCAGAACCATAAACAACAGATAACTGCCTGCCAAAAGCCTTGCGTGCTTCCCGATCCAGCTGTAATCCATATAACACACCAGGATCATAACCGAAAATGCCATCGCAAGCCGGAATATCTGCCGAATTCCTGCGATATATCCATAACTTTCATTCTGTTTCAAAAAGAAAGCTGCAAACATTCCACTTAAAATCTGCATCAGAGCGATTACAAAAATTGCTTTCCATGGCATCTTCGGTCTGTGGATCTGATCCATCTCCACTCCGACTTCCACCGGGTCACCCATCTCCTCCACAGCTGCCTTCTCAGCTTCTTCTTCCTTCATCCCTTCTGCCATAAAAGCCTGCTTTTGATCTTCAATATGATCTTCTACTTCCCTTACAATAACCGGACACATTTTCTTGCAGCGGATCTGACCGGTCATCAATTCCAGATAATCACGCCGTTCCAAAACACACACCTCCGATCACCTGTAAAATAGCCTCCGAATACTCTTTCCACTCTTTCTTTTTTGCCTGATACTGCTTTTTCCCATCTCTGGTAATCCGGTAATACTTCCTCATCTTTCCGCCGGTCTCCTGCTCATATACGGTAAGCCATCCCTTTTCTTCCATAGAATGCAGTAGCGGATATAAGGTTCCCGCTTTTAGTTCAAATACATTGTTTGACTTTCCTTTCAACGTATCGATCATCTCATATCCATACATATCCTTCTCTTCCAGAAGGCTTAAGATCAAAAGAGTCGTACTCCCTGATATCAGACTTTTATCAACTGCCATTTCTTTCTCCCTCCTTATATCGATTATCTATATACTTTGTACCTTCATATTATATCGATAATCTATATATGTCAACTGTTTTGCTGAAATTTATCTCTTCTTCAGAAGTTTTTAAGATATTTCAGGATTTCTTTATCTGCCCGTCACATTCTTTCCATAATTTCCCATTATACTAAATGCATAAAGTTAAGGGACGCCGGTAATCCTATATGATATAAACTCTGTAAGATTATCAGGATGTCCGCCTAAAAAATCAGGCATATGTCTTTGACCTATACCTTTTATATATATCTTCTCTCTACTCTGCCGATACAGTTTTGTATCGGCTCTTTTTTTATCTTATAAATTTTCAGCTTTCCGACACAGATATTCCTCATTTTCTCCTTAAGCTAAAAATTTAGCCAAAAAATTTTATTTTTTTCAAAAAAACACTTGTCAAAATCATATAGTTATGCTATTATAATTTTCGGTCACTGTTATAAAACAGTTCACCAAAATAGTTTTGGCTCCGTGGTCAAGCGGTTAAGACATCGCCCTTTCACGGCGGTAACACGGGTTC
>OGXC01000211.1_pt1 | contig 51146 bp, 41 predicted proteins | sample 1576201 | NCBI WGS metagenome assembly OGXC01 (sample SAMEA3541562, study PRJEB24748) | human gut metagenome | biome: human gut; feature: human-associated habitat; material: faeces | place: China | collected 2012 | reverse complement strand
CCCTACTGAAAAGATTGTAAATAGAAGGGAGCAGATGGATATGAAATACGATAAAATGGTTGCACTGAACCAGGCTAAAAGCAGGCAGAAAACAGATATTGCTATAAGTGAGATTGAAAAAATGCTTCAAAGAAAAGAGCGGATTTCGGTAACTGAACTGGCAAGAAACACTGGATTTGCAAAAAGTTTTTTTTACAGAAATCCGGAAGTTATAAGTTATGAAAATAGATGAATTAATAAATAAGAACTATGATAAGCTAACTCAAAATGATCATCAAATATTTAATTATATAATAAAAAATCAGCAAGAATGCAAGGAAATGACTTGTGAGCAAATCGCAGATAAATGTCATGTTTCAAGGACAACATTACTTAGATTTTGTCGGAAGTTAGATTTGAATTCATTTGCAGAATTAAAATATGTATTGAAATTATCGGATTCTGAAGTATATGAAAATACAAATTTAGATATAGAAGAAGCATGTCAAACATATCATAAAATAATAGATGAAATAAAAGAGCATCAATATAAAAATGTGTGCTCATTAATATATAATGCAGAAACTATCTACATATATGGGACAGGCAATGCTCAAAAAGCAGAGGCAGAAGAATTTAAAAGAATATTTTTATCAGCAGGAAAATGTGTTATAGATTTATTTGATTTAGGTGAAGTACAGTTTATGCAAAATAAATTTGCGGATAAAGACTTATTTGTAATTGTATCACTTTCAGGAGAAACAGCAGAAGGAATTCAAATATTAAAAGCTATTGAAAGTACGAAAATAAAGACATTATCAATAACTCGTTTTGAAAATAATACAATTGCAAGAATATGCAAGGACAATCTTTATGTATCAACAAAGATGCTACATGGATTACAAAATTTATCTTATGAAATGACAGCAGCTTTTTATGTGCTCTTAGATATATTATTTGTAAACTATCTTGAGTATACTAGGGAGAATAAGAGATGAATATAGAAGAATTAATGAATATATATTATAGTAATTTAAATGAAAATGATAAGTTAATATGCAAATATATAATAAATAATAAAAACACTTGTTATAAGCTTTCTATAGATGAATTTGCAGCAAGGTGTAATGTATCAAATACCACGTTATTCCGTTTTGCAAAGAAAATTTCTCTACCTGGCTTTAGTGAGTTAAAGGCTAGATTGCGCCTTGAAGTAGAAGATAAAAGTAATGAATGGATAGACTTTTTAGGCACTGTTACTGATAGTTATCATAAGATGGTTGAAGATATTAAAAATCGTGATTGTACTAGTATATTTAATAAAATGTATAAAGCTAAAAGAATTATTGTATATGGTAGTGGATATGCACAAGCTAGGGTTGTTAGTGAGTTTAAGAGAATATTTCTACCTACCCAAAAAACTATTTTTAATATGCATGGATATGATATGGTTGAGGCTGTTGGAACATTAGCAAATGAAGATGACTTTGTAATTATTATTTCTCTTTCTGGAGAATCAAAGGGAGTAATTAAGGTTGCAAAAGACTTAAGATTAAAAGGAGTTCCAACTTTATCTATAACAAGGATGATGAATAATACTTTAGCAGCTTCATGTGAAGAAAATCTTTATATAAATTCAATAGCATTACCAAAGGAATATATTTTAGATTATGAAATATCAACTCCATACTTTATTTTAATTGAATTGTTATTTTTAAAGTATCAAAAATATTTAGCTCAAATATAAGTAATATTTTTATGTACATATTTTCAGTAAATGAAATAATGTGCAGAGTATGGACATATTTTTTAAAAGAGGCAACATTATTGATTGCTTCTTTTTTATTTGATACTATAGCTTTGACAGTAAAAGAGAGGAGCAGGATATGTATCGAATACTATTTTTTGATATTGATGGTACTTTAAGAGATGAAGCTTATGGAATACCTGAGACTGCTAAGACTGCGGTAAATATATGTAAGGAAAAAAACTATTATATTTGCTTATGTACAGGTAGAACTATTGGAACAATAACAGAAGACGTATTAGCTTTAAATGTGGATGGAGTTATTGCTGGTGGAGGATCTCATATTGAGTTTCATAAGAAACTTATTAAAAAATCTTTCTTTAAGGAGGAGAAAGTTAGAGCGGTAAATATTTATTTGAAAGATAAAAATGATGATATCGCTTTTACATTTGAAACAGATGATATCGTTTTTATGAATAAAGAAGCAGTAAAGATACTAACTTCTCTTAATGAGGAAAAGTTTAAATCATTAACAGATAAACAAATGCAATTTATTGAAGAACATCAAAAGATAGTTTATGAAGAAAATATACACAGATTCAATGAAAAACTTCACAGGGTTAATAAGATTTGCTTGTGGGCAAGTGAAGAGATATTTGAAGAAATAAAGAACATTTTTTCAGGAGATGAAATACAGTTAGCTCAAAGTTTTAGATTTGACTTTCGTAATTACTATGAAATAATTCAAAGTGATTGTAATAAGGGGGAAGCTATACTAGATTTGTGTAATCATTTAGATATTCCTATAGAAAAAACTATAGCTTTTGGAGATGGAAGAAATGATATAGATATGCTAAAGACAGTGGGTACAGCTATTGGAGTTAAGGGTGGAAATGAGGAAATATTTCAGTATGTTACTTCAATTTGTGAAGAGCCAATGAAAGATGGAATTTATTTAGAATTAAAGAGAAGAAATATTATATAAAGGAGTGTAGTTGTGAATAGACAATGGTGGCAAAAAGAAATTGTTTATCAAATATATCCAAAAAGCTTTAATGATAGCAATGGAGATGGAATTGGTGATATAAAAGGAATAACGGAAAAGTTAGGTTACTTAAGTGATTTAGGAGTAACAATGCTTTGGATTTGTCCAATATATAAATCACCTATGGATGATAACGGGTATGATATAAGTGATTATTTTGATTTAGCACCTGAATTTGGGATAATGGAAGATTTAGATGAGCTTATTGAGAAAGCTAGTGAAAAGGGAATAAAAATAATTCTTGATTTAGTTATAAATCATACATCAGATGAGCATAAGTGGTTTGAAGAGGCTATTAGGAATCCGGAAAGTAAGTACCATGACTACTATATATTTAAAGAGGGAGAAGAAGTGCCAAATAACTGGAGATCAGTATTTGGGGGGAGTGTTTGGGAAAAGGTTAACGGAAGAAATGAATATTACTTCCATGCGTTTGGTAAGAAACAACCTGATTTAAACTGGGAAAATGAAGAAGTTCGTAAAAGTTTATATGATATGGTTAATTATTGGTTAGAAAAGGGGATTGCTGGGTTTAGAATAGATGCAATTACATTTATAAAAAAGGATTTAACATATAAAAGTTTAGAAGCTGATGGAGTTGATGGATTAGTTAAATGTACAAAAACATCTAGAAATCAACCAGGTATAGAAAAGTTTTTACATGAGCTTAAAAGAGAAACTTTTAATAAGCATAATTGTGTTACAGTAGCTGAAGCGCCAGGGGTAGGTTATGATGAGCTTGATGATTTTATTGGAGAAGATGGTTATTTTTCAATGATATTTGATTTTAAATATGCTGATTTAGATATTGCATCTGGTAGTGAGTGGTTTAAAAGAGTACCATGGACGGTTAAGGATTTAAGAGAAAGAATAATGGCAAGTCAAATGGCTATTCAAGAATATGGATGGAGCGCAAACTTTATTGAAAACCATGATCAACCAAGATCAACAACAAAATATTTATTAGAACAACAAAATAATAAAGAGGCCATTAAAATGCTTGGAGCTATGTATTTCTTATTAAGAGGAACTCCATTTATATATCAAGGTCAAGAGCTTGGAATGACAAACTTTGAAAGAAAATCAATAGATGAATTTAATGATATTTCAAGTATTGATCAATATTATAGATCAATTCAAGAAGGACTTAGTGAAGAGGAGGCTTTAAAAGTTATAAATCTAAGAAGTCGCGATAATTCTAGAACTCCATTTCCTTGGAACTCCTCAGAGTATGGTGGATTTTCAAAAGTAAAGCCATGGCTTGGAATGATAGAAAATTATAAAGAGATAAATGCAGAGGCTCAAGTTGGACAAGACGATAGTATATATGAATTCTATAAAAAGATGATAGATTTTAGACAAAATAGTATTTATTCAGAGTGTCTAATTTATGGGAATATTACCGCAATAGATACAGAAAATGATGAGGTAATTGCATATACTAGAAAAGATGGAAATGAAACTATATATTGTTATTTTAATTTTAGTCAAAATAAAGTTTTTGAACCTTTAAATATAAAATCTAAAAAAGTTATTTTTAATAATCTTAAAGAAGTAGATATTAGTGAGGATGGTATAATTTTAAAACCAAATCAAGCTTTACTAATTACTATTTAATAAAATGGGAAGAGGTGTAATAATGAGTAATAAATATTTAAATATTGCTGAAGAGGTTATAAAGGTAGTGGGGAAAGATAATATTCTTTCCGTTACCCACTGTGCTACAAGATTACGTTTAATCGTAAAGGATCATGATTTAATTAATGATGAAGAAGTAGAGAAAATAGATGAAGTAAAAGGTGTTTTTTATACTTCAGGACAATATCAAATTATTTTAGGCACTGGAATAGTTAATAAGGTTTATGCAGAAATTCAAAAATTGGGTTTAAAAACTATGAGTAAGCAAGAACAAGATGCAGTTGTTAAGGACAATGAAAAGGGTTTAAAAAGATTAATGAGAATATTGGCTGATATATTTGTACCTATAATTCCAATTATAGCAGCAACGGGACTTTTCTTAGGACTTAAAGGTGTTGTGTTTAATGATTCGATACTTGCTTTATTTGGAGCATCAAGTGCCGGAATACCTGAGTCACTTCAAGCTTTAGTTTCAGTACTTACTGATACAGCATTTGCTTTCTTACCCGCTATAATTTGTTGGTCAGCATTTAGAGTTTTTGGCGGAACTCCTGTAATCGGTATAGTAATCGGTTTAATGCTTGTATCACCAATATTACCTAATGCTTATTCAGTTGCAGATCCTAGTAGTGGTATTGAAGCGTTAAGATTATTTGGTATTCCTATAGTAGGATGTCAAGGTAGTGTTATTACAGCAATCATTACTGGATTTTTAGGTGCTACTCTTGAAAAGAAATTAAGAAAAGCAATGCCTAATGTTTTAGATTTAATATTTACTCCATTTATCGTTATGTTAGTTATGTTAGTAGTTGTTTTCCTTGGTATAGGACCAATAATGCATAATATTGAACTTGGTATGGTTGGAATGATAGAGAACTTAATTAAATTACCTTTTGGTATAGGGGGATTTGCTATTGGTGTTATTTACCCATTATCAGTTTTAACAGGATTACATCATACTTTTGTAATGATAGAAACGTCATTACTTGCCAATACTGGATTTAATCCGCTTATTACACTATGTGCAATGTATGGATTTGCAAATGTTGGCGTATGTTTAGGATTTGCTTTAAGAAGTAAAAATGAAAAGATTAAAGCTACAAGTATAGGTGCTATGCTTTCTCAGTTATTTGGTATAAGTGAGCCAGTATTATTTGGTTTATTAATTAGATATAAATTTAAACCTTTATATGTAACATTAATAACTTCAGGTGTGGGTGCAGCACTTTTATCAATATTTAATATTAAATCTAATTCTTATGGATTAGCAGTTGTACCATCATATTTAATGTATATTTATGAAGGAAAACAATTACTATTTTATACATTAATATCATTAGGCTGCATAGCAGTGGCATTTTTATTAACTTGTGCTTTTGCGATACCAAAGGAACTTACAAAGAAAGAGGAAATTATAACTTATAAAAATAAGGAACAAATTATATAGAAAATTATAAATAAGGTGCATTCTGCTTTGAATGTACCTTATTTAATATTACATATATAAAGTTAAAAAAGTGAATCCTTGATAAATAAAAGTAATGAGATAAAGTTCTTTTATCCTATTACTTACAATATTTTATTCAAAAGGTCTAACTCTTAATTTTATACCTAAATCATCACATACTTTTTGGCTAGTCTTAATATCATCTTCACCAATACAATCAACTACAGTAAATACAACGTTTGGAATATAAGATTTGCATGATACTGCAAATTTTTTCATAGCTTCGTAAGATTCAATTCCAAATTTATTCTTAGTTATTTCATAAAATTCTTCAGCAGTTGGAGCATTAAGACTAATTGAAACTGTATCAATTAAATCTTTTAATAAAGGTGCAATTTCTTTTTTGTTAATTAAGTCGCCCAATCCGTTAGTATTTATCCTTGTTGGCATATTTGAATTTCTTTTCTTTATATATTTTGAAATTTCAATTATTGCATCTAATCTTTCTGTTGGTTCTCCAAAACCACAGAAGATAATTTCATCATAAAGGCTAATATCTATAGATTCAAACTCAGCAATTACTTCTTCAATTGTTGGTTCCTTTTGAAGCCATAAGCTATTAGTTTCAGCCATTTTTTTTGTCGTTCTTAAACAAAATGTACAGGCACAGGGACAACGATTAGTTAAATTCACATAAATATTTTTCTTTATTCCCCTTGCTTCCATTTCATCAATAGTTATATTTTTTAAGCTTATAAAATTACCCTTATCACTAGTATATAAAATAACCATTTAAACACATCCTTTTATATTATTTTAATTCAGTTAAAAATTCTTCAAAACAAACACCATAGCTTCCAGGTAAGTTTAAATCAGTAGTAAACTTTAATGATTTACTAATAAAGCTCGTAGCCTTTTCAACCGAAGACACAAAATCTTCTCCTTTAACAATACTAGCTGATACAATAGAGGAAAAAACATCACCGGTGCCTGAACGATCGCCACCTATTTTTTCAACCTTTATAATTTTAAAAGGTTTATCAGTTTCAAATATAAAGTTTTCTATTGCTCCTTGTCTTTGTAAACCTGTAATTACTATTTTGCTTGGACCTTCAAGTGATAATCTTTCACATAAAGAATATAATTCTTCATGAGTTGGAGTTTCATTGGGATAAGGTAAGTCTAATAATCTACAAAGCTCAGTAAGATTAGGTGTTAAAACATCTGCATATTTTATTAAGTTTTGCATCTCTTTGCACATTTCATCTGTATAAGTGGAATAAAGTTTTCCATAATCACCCATAACGGGATCGATTAAAACTATATTATCTTTTGTTTTAAATTTTTCTAAAAATTCTATTACTATTTTTATTTGCTCTTTTGATCCTAAAAATCCAGTACAAATTCCATCAAAATTTAATCCTAGAGTTTCCCAATTATTTACATACTCTCTCATTTTAGGAGTATAATCTTCAAAGAAAAAATTATTGAATCCAGTATGATTAGATAGGATTGCTGTTGGTATAAAACAACATTGAACTTTAAGTGCTGAGATAATAGGTAAAGAAACTGCTATAGAGCATCTACCAAAGCCAGTTATATCATTTATAAGCGCTATTTTTTTCTGATTAAATCCCCTCATTTTTTTCACATCCTTTAAGTAATAATTATAAAAGAAGAGTATAGGAAAATCAATTTTAAAAGCTTTGTAACGATACAATATTGAAGTTACAAAGCTTATTAATTGATATTATATTAGAGTATTACTATCTATTTATATTTTTTATTATTAAGATATTTTTGTAGGAAATTTCATAAGTAATATAAATATTATAGGGGATTTTTTGTAAAGTGATAAAAGAAATTACTAATAATGACATAAAGTATTATTTTAAAGATAGAGTATTTGATGAATAAGTTTGAAATAATATATTTAAAAATAGATAAGATGGAGTAAACTTATGTTGTACAGTATATTAAAAGTACTATAAAAAATAATTTATATGTAAAATTTTTTTTTATAAAAAAATACGACTACAAATGTCGTATTTAAGGAATATTATATATAGTGAAAATGAATTAATGCATAAAAAGATTTTAATTTATAAGGAAGTGTAGACATGAATAAATTTATGGAACAAGCAAATTTAATAAAGGATGATATCGTAGAATTTAGAAGAACCATCCATAAAAATCCAGAGGTTGGGGATAAATTGCCTAAAACTAAAGCTTATGTAATGGATAAGTTAAAGGAGTTTGGTTATGAGCCAGAAGAGATATGTGAAAGTGGTATAGTTGCTACAATTAAAGGAAATAAGCCAGGTAAAACATTTTTACTAAGAGCAGATATGGATGCGCTACCAATGGCAGAAGCTACTGAATGTGATTTTAAATCAAATAATGGATGTATGCATTCTTGTGGACACGATATGCATACAGCAATGCTTTTAGGTGCAGCAAAATTACTTAGACAAAATCAAGATGAGATAGAAGGAACTATTAAACTAGTATTCCAACCAGATGAAGAAGGATTTACTGGAGCTAAAAAGATGTTAGCGGCAGGCGTACTTGAAAACCCTAAGGTTGATGCAGCTATGGCAATGCACGTACATTCTTCTACACCATCTAATGTTGTATTATGTGGTTTAGGAACTAGTATAGCTGGATGTAATAGATTCAGAATAGTTGTAAATGGAACAGGATGCCATGGAGCTATGCCAGAACTTGGGGTAGATCCAATAAATATAGCAGCACACATATATATATCTTTACAAGAAATTATTGCAAGAGAAATATCAGCTACAAAACCAGCAGTTGTAACAATAGGAAAATTTGTAGGGGGAGAAGCACCTAATATAATACCTGGAGAAGTTGTTATGGAAGGTACAATAAGAGCTTTAGATAAAGAAGTTGGAGAATTTATATTTGATAGAATGAAGGATATAGTGGAATCTACAGCTAAGATGTTTAGAGGAGAAGCTAAATTAATAGAATTATCATCAGTACCACCATTAACAAATGATACTGAACTAGCTAAGGAAGTTACTTCTTATGTAAAAGACTTAGTTGGTGAAAAGGCTGTGTGCTTATTTGAAGGTGGAGGAATGGGATCAGAAGATTTTGCATCTTATTCATATGAAGTACCAAGTGTTTACCTTATGTTAGGTGCTGGTACTAAGCAAGAAAATCCATTATATGGTGAACCAATGCATAATGAAAAAGTTGTATTTAACGAAGATATATTAGTTACTGGAGCCGCTATGCATACATATTGTTCTATTATGTGGCTAAAAAATAATAAATAAGAAATTTAATAGCAATAATTATGAGATTATTGGAAATTTTATTTTATTTATTAAGAAGTAGTTCTAAAGTTACAATTAAGGAACTTGCTACAGTTTATAATGTATCACCTAGAACGATTCAAAGGGATTTAGATAAATTATCAGTATTAGGTATTCCGATAATAATATATAGGGGAAAAAATGGCGGAGTTATTATAGACGGAGATTATGTAATAAACAGACAAATATTAAGAAATAATGATTATGAAAAGCTAATGTTTTCAATATATATTTCTGAAAATATAAGTAAGGATATAGAAGAGGCAAATTTAATTGATAGGTTTAAAATTTTGGATAAGGGTAACTCTACGAAAGCCCTAGAAAAATTAAAGGAGCATTTTATAGTAGATTTATATGATGAAAAGTTTGATGCTGAAAGTAATATATGTAAGGAAATTGATAAAGCTTTAGAAAATAAGAATTATATAGAGATAGATAGTAAAAAAGGTAAAATAACTTTACTTCCAATTTCTTATGTTTTAAGAAAAGAAGGACTATGTTTATATGGATATAATGAAGAATATAAATTACTTTTAATAAAAGATATATATAATGTTGTAGTTATAAATAAAAAATGTAAAGCTAACATAATTGATTATAGAATAAATAAAAAAAATATCAAAATAGTATAAAAATATGAAAAATAAGACATTAAATGTCTTATTTTTTTATTATCATTATAATTATTGGAATAATTATGAAAATGTAATTGTATTCATTGGATAGTGATGGTAAAAGTGGAGAATGATATAAATGAAAAGAAACATAAAAAAAATAATATTATTTATTATGGTATTATTTAATTTATTAATTAAATATAATGTAGTTTATGCTGATAAAATAGAATTTTGTAATGAATCAACTGTACAGGAAAATAAAATAAATTTCAAAAATTTAACTGTAAATGATGGATTATCAAGTAATCTTATAACAGATATTTATCAAGATTCCATAGGTTATATTTGGATAGGTACAGAGGATGGATTAAATCAATATAATGGTAATATGCTAGTAAAATATTCTTATGAAAATAATACTGAAAACAGTATTGCATCACCACATATTACAAGTATAAATGAAGATAGACATAAGAATATATGGGTTGGGATAGAGTATGGATTAAATATTATCAACAGAGATAGAGATAAGATAATAAGAATAGGAGCGGAAGAAGGTAAGGACTCTGAATTATCTAATGGGGATATAACAACGATATATAGGGATAGTAATGATACCATGTGGATTGGAACTAAATATGGATTAAATAAATATGATGAGGTTAATAATAGATTTATAAAGTATTATTCAGATGGTAGCAATAGTAGCATAACTAATAATTACATAACTGACTTACAAGAGGATGATTTTGGATACTTGTGGATATCGACTATAGATGGAATAGCTGTTATGAATTTAAATACAAATTCTATATATAATAGCAAAAATGAAAATGATAAATTAGAATATGTATATGAAATAGATAAAAATTGTAAAGGAGAAATATGGATATAAGCTAAAAGTGGTATATTTAAAGTAATAAATATAGATTATGAAACAGGAAGTTTTAACGTTGATATTAGAATAGAAACAGAATCATATAATAATGTAACCCAATTATTACATAAAAGCAATGGAGATATGTGGCTTTCAGAAGGAAATGGGTTAATAAGATATATTATAAGTAGTAATAAAATAAAGATATATAATGCGGCACCTAATTATTTGTTGAGTAATTCAATAACATGTTTATATGAAGATAGAAGTGGAGTGCTATGGGTAGGTACTAATAAGGGAATTAGTATATTAAATATAGAGCAGCAATTTAGTAATACAATAAATAATATATTAAATAAATATGGAATATATGAAAGTAGTATAACAACATTTTGGGAAGATGATAATAACGATTTAAGGATAGGAACTGATGAAAATGGATTAATTAAGTTTGATATATCTGAAAATGATATGGTGAGATTTGTTTTTGATGAAAATGACATTTATTCTTTATTAAGTAATAAAATTAAGTGTATATTAGAAGGAAGGAACAATAATATAATAATATTAACTGAAAAGGGAGTAAATTCAATAAATAAAGAAACATATAGAGTTAAGTCATATCCTTATGATGAAATGAATATAAACCTTTTTATGAATAAAAACTTTAAAATTATAAATGATGGTAAATATTTATGGATAGCAACTATGGATGGATTATATAGGGATGGATATGAAGATCATGAAGTAATTGATTATAAAGATAATTTTTTACAAAATGGAATTAAAAACTATAAAATATACGATATTTTTCAAGATGAAAGTGATGAAAATATTCTTTGGTTAGCTGGAGGATTAGAAGGGGGATTAATAAAATTTCATAAAACAGAAGGGGTAATTAAGAATTATTTATCAAGCTCAGATAAAAATTCATTAAGTTATGATTCTATAAACTGTATTCAAGGAGATGGTAAGGGAAACCTTTGGATAGGAACTGAATCTGGTTTAAATAAGTTTAATATTAAAGAAGAAAGCTTTATTAATTATTATGAGCAAGATGGATTAGCTAATGATTATATAAATAGTATAATTATAGATAATAGTATGAATTAAGAACACCATTAAATATAATTTTATCTGTGCTTCAATTATTAAATTCCTTAGAGGAGAAGGGAAATATAACTAGGGAGAAAGCTTTGTACTATATAGATGTAATAAAGAAAAGCTCTAATAGTTTATTAAGTATAATAAATGATATTATAGATAGTTCTAAGATAGAATCTGGTGCTTATAAAATAAGTAAACAAGAAAATATTGATATAGTATATTTAGTAGAAGAAACTGCATTAAATATGAGTGAGTATATTAACAATAAGGGAATTGAATTAATAATTGATCCAGAAATTGAAGAATTACCAATATGTTGTGATTCAAAGGAAATAGAGAGATGTGTTGGTAACCTTATTGGAAATGCAGTTAAGTTTACAGAAAAAGATGGGAAAATTAAAGTTTTAATTAAAGAGCAAGATAATACTGTAAGTATTTCTATTGAAGATAATGGTCTTGGAATATCTAAGGATGATCAAGAATTTATATTTAAGAGATTTGAGCAAGGTGGTAATGTTAATTCAACTAAGGTGAGTAGTAGTGGAGTTGGATTAACGTTAGTTAAGTATATTGTAGAGTTACATGGTGGACATGTTGAGTTAGAGAGTGAGTTGGGGAAAGGAAGTAAGTTTACACTAGTGTTACCTATAAATTAAAAAGTGTTAATATTATTTTAGAACTTCTATAATTAACATTAAAATTAGATTATCAACTAATTTAATAAATGTTATTTATAGAAGTTTTGCTTTTATTATTAATTTAAAATATGTGATATAATTATTGAAATTTTTATTAATGAATATATAATTATTTTGAATAAATAAAATATAGTAAATTTAGTGGTTAGAGTTAATACTTTAGCTACTTTTATTTATGCAAAGAAAGGAATAGAACTGTGGATATAAAAGACGTTTTAAATTCTAATATATTTAAAGTATGGGTAAGATTTATACTTGCATCTGTAGTTGGAGTAGTATTAAACACGATATATACAGTGGTAGATGGAATATTTATAGGACAAGGAGTTGGGGAAGTTGGACTTGCCGGAGTAAATATTGCATGGCCAGCAGTAACTCTTATTGTTGGAATAGGACTTATGATAGGAATTGGTACTAGTAGTATAATGGCAATTTATATGGGAAAAGGTAAAAATAAAAAGGCTGAAAAAACATTAGGAACTTGTATTAGTTTAATAATTATTGTAGGAGTTACAATTACTATATTAGGACTTATATTTAGAGGGCAAATAATTAAAATACTAGGGGCAACTCCAGATACTATGCAAAGTGCAATTGATTATTATACAATAATATTTATAATTGCAATACCATATATGTTTGCGACAGCTTTAAATCCAATAGTTAGAACTGATGGAAGGCCAGATTTATCAATGATTATGATAGGCGTTGGAGCAGTTGCAAATATAATATTAGATTGGTTATTTGTTATGAAGCTTGGATTTGGAGTAAAAGGTGCAGCAGTTGCCACAAGCGCAAGTATAGTAATATCAATGACAGTATCTTTATATCATTTTATAAATGGAAAAGCTACTATAAAGATAAAAAAGGAAAATTTAAAAGTAGATACAACAATAGTAAGAAGAATTTTAAAGATTGGCTTTGTAAGCTTTGCAATTCAAATATCTTATGGAATTATACTATTAACACAAAATAAAACTATGTTTTTATATGGAAGTACTATAGATGTTGCAATATATACAGTTGCAACATATGTAAATTGCTTTTTAGTAAATACATGTATGGGAATAGCTCAAGGATTACAACCATTAATTGGTTATCATTATGGAGCTAAGAAATATAAACGTATGAATCAATTTATTTATATAACAATTTGTGTGTGCATTTTAGGTGGTGTTTTGGTTTATAGTGGAATATTTGCTTATGGAAGAGAAATAATTAGAATTTTTGGAGTTGATTCTAAAAATATAGAATTTGCATATAAAATGATATTAATTTATTGTATTGGGAGTCCTATTATAGGAATAATATTTACTATGAGTGGATATTATCAGGCCATTGGTAAAAATATTTATGCAAATATAATATCTATAGGAAGAGGGTTTGTATTTCAATTTATATTTACAGTAGTGTTGCCTCCTTTTATAGGAACTACCGGGGTATTTTTATCATTGCCTTTAGCTGAATTAATAACATTTATAATCTTAGGTGTTATAGTATTAATAGAATCACGTAAAAAGTCTATAACTTTGTTAAAAAATAAAAGTATATTGATAAATGTACCATAAAATTTATATGTGCATTCAGTAAATGTTTTTGTTTGCTGTTGAGAAGAGGCTTTATTTATATATTAATATGCATATAATAATTAATTATTAAGTATATTTAATAATTAATATGTTTATTATTAAATTATATTAGTAGAAATAAAAAGGAAGATGAAGATAATGAAAGTTGATAAAAGTATTTGCCCTATTTGTGGAAATCCCAATAATTGTGGATATGAAAATGGATTAACTCATGAAGGATGCTGGTGTGAAAAAATTAAAGTTCCTAAAGAGTTAAGAGAACAAATACCAGCAGAGTTAAGGGGAAAGGCGTGTATTTGCAAAAAATGCATAATGGAATATAAAGAAAAATTTAATAAGTAATTATATTTTACGGTATCTTTATTAAAAATAAAGATACCGTTTTTAGATATAAATATAATTTAATTAGACAATATTATATTGAATATATATCTGAAAATTCTATATTACATTTTTCAATTTTTGATGAAGGTGTACTTTGATTTAAAGTATCAAATTTTTCGCTATTAGTTAATTTTATTGGTAAATAAAAAATGAATTCTGCACCATTTTTAAAGTTAGGGTTGGCCCATATTTCACCACCATGCAATTCTATAAAGGATTTACACAAGAATAATCCAATTCCAGTTCCTTGATTTTTTTTTGTAAACAACTCATCACTTTGAATAAATCTGCTAAAGATTTTCTTAGAATCTGATACAGAAATTTCAGGGCCATTATTTTGAACATGAACAAAAAGTTTTTTTGATTCATAATCTGTAAAAATTTTAACTTTGATTTTTCCATTACTATCTGTAAATTTTAAAGAATTCGAAATTAGATTTAGTATGACTTTTTCTATTTTATCAGGATCGCATGAAAGAAAGACTTCTTCTTCATCAGTATCAAAGATTATTTCTTTATTGTTTTGTTCTAAATAATCGCATGTTGATAATACTATATTTTCGATTATGTTTATTATATTGCAATTAACTAATGTTAAATCAGTAAAATTATTTTCTAGCTTGCTACTATCTAGTACGTTATTGACAAGTCTTAATAATCTATAAGAGTTTTGTTTTAAAATATTTAAATATTTTAAAAGTGTATCGTTATCGATTTCACAGTTATCAGATAGTAGTTTTAGAAGCAATTGAATACTTGAAAGTATAATATTAATTGGAGTCTTAAACTCATGAGAAAGAGTAGCAAAGTAATTCATTTTACTTAAAAGTATCGAAGGAGAATATTCAACTGAATTAATCATATTTTTCTTAAAAACATACTTTTCAAACTCGTTTGTTACGTTAAAGCTTACTAAAAGTGAACTTAAATTGTCACATATGTCTTTAATGAGTCCTTCATTGTTTATTTGGTATTTAGTAATATTATCATAATTTATATGCAGTATGCCTATTACCTTATTTGCAAAGCATAATGCTTTAACTATAAATGATGAGGTATTTTTAGTAGTATATTCTTTTTTATAATATTTAGAAAGAATTGAATTTATATATTTATAGCGTTTAAATGAATTCGTTTTATTATCAATTTTTGATAATAGAGGTTCATCAATTTTAATAGTTATATTTTCATAAAAAATATTTTCGTTAATAGTGGATGAAGCATATGAGTTAATTACTGAATTATCACTATTAAATAGGAATATGTTTACATTCGAAGCTGCAAGTATAGTACATAAGTTATTTAATATTTCAATTATGAAATCTGAGTAGTTATTTTGGTTATCAATGTTAGTTTTTTTATATGTAATTTTTTTGAAGTCAATATTTGTTGTACTGTTTATATCTAGAGGTCTTGAAACAGTAACAACATTTTTTGAGTTAAGTAATGGAATTTTATAAACACTAAAAGGTGTATTTTGCGTTTTGTTTATGCCATATTCCTCTGTAAGTAAGGGAATTCCATTTTCTAAAGTTTTTTTATCAGATCTCAGATTTTTGTATGCTTCTCTACTATCTTTTAAATCAAAATCAGTTTTACCTATAATAGAGTCTTTTTCTAATGCGGAAATATCTGCAGCAAATTTATTAGTATAAATATATTTTCCTTCTTTATCTTTTATATAAATGCTACAGGGTAAAGAATCTAAAATAGTTTCTAAATCTTCTATAGTGTATAAGCGTTTAGTATCTATCATTAGTACCTCCATTCAGTTAATTAATACATTTTACAAATAATGTAACACAAAAATACATGAATTTATCCTTTTATTAATAAAAGGACTATTTATGTACATAAATGGCAATATAATATAATGAATTTTTATTGAAAATATAATGTGAATTGATATAATATACAAGACTATATTTAAGAATTATGCTTTATGGGGGTAAAATGTTTAAAATAGCTATATGTGAAGATGATAAATATCAAATTGATATTAACAAACTTTTAATAAATAAGTGGGCAGAAAAAAAAGAAATTTCACTTAGTATAAGGTCTTTTCTTTCAGCTGAAGAATTTATTATTAAGAATGAAAGTATTATAGAATACGACTGTATAATAATAGATGTAGGATTAAAAAAGATAAATGGAATAGAGCTAGCAAAAATAATAAGAGAAAATAATAAAGATGTTAGTATTATTTTTATTAGTGGATTAGAGCAATATATATCATATGGATATGATTTTGAAGCTATACATTATTTACTTAAGCCGGTAAACGAAGAAAAATTTTTAGTTTGTTTGGATAAAGCATGGAAGAAAAAGTGTTCATATAAAAAAGAAAAAGATATCATTACTATTAAGAGATTTGGTGATATTATAAATTTAAAATTTGACGATATAGCATATTGTGAATCTTATCAACATTATATAGAAATTAATACTAAGGATAGTAAAGTAATAGTTAAAAAGAAAATATCTGATTTAGAAAAAGAATTAGATGGAAATTTATTCATTAGAACTCATAGATCTTATATAGTAAATATTTCATATACAAAAGAGATAAAGAAGAATAGTATAATATTAAAAAATAACATTGAAATTCCAATTAGTAAAATGAAAAAGAATAAAGTAAAAGAGTTTTATTTTAAATATTTTTAAAGATATAAAAACTCATATTTTATAAAGTTATAGTAAAGTATGAGCTTTTATTTCTGAATGTAATATTTGTGAACTATTTAGCATATTTGATGAAAAAAATAGTTTTATACTTATAATTTATATATAATAATTTTAATAGTAAAAGAAATATAATAATAATTATGCAATTTAATATTAGGAGCGTATTGAAAATAATGCAGTTTATAGATTATTTTATTAAATTAATAATTTGTATATTTAATATAGGTACTACTTTATATTTTTTTGATAATGTACTAAATTATAACAAGACACTTAAAAGTAGTACTAGAGTATTATATGTTATAGTACATTTGCTTTTTTTATATGTAGGAACATATATAGGTGTTATTCCTACAATTATAGGGTATTACAGTATATTGTTAGTATGTGGAATTTATATAAAGGGAAGAATAAAGTTAATAAATTTTTTTTGGATAATCCAATTTGTGTCAAATTGTTTATCTGTATATTTTATAGTATATACTTTAGGAAGGCTATTGAGAAAGTATACTATATTAGCATTATTAAATCAAAGTTTCTTATTAGATGAAAGTTTACATTTGATTTCCGTATTATTACAGATTTTTATTATAAAATTTCATATAAAGCAAAAAGATTTTATTGAAAAATTTAGTAATAGTCAAATATTAATATCAAGTTTTATATTTATTATAATACAATTGTGTTTAATTATTCAATTATTAGATAATATAGGTATTGTTGCTTTTAATATAATTTATAAAACTGAAATAAGTATATTATTATGTTGCATAAATGGTTTTTTATATAAAATTTTAATAATTCTTTCTAAAGAAATTGAAGAAAAATATTTATTAGAAATGAGTATTAAACAAACAGAATTAGAAGAAAAATATATAAAAGAAATATCTGAAATATATACTAATATAAAATCTTGGAAACATGATTATAGAAATAATATAAATGTTATTTGTAACTTAGCAATTGCAAATGAACATAAGAAGTTGTTTGATTATATTGAGGAATTAGATAAAGAAATATTGATTGCTGAAGCTTTAATTTATACTGAAGATTTTCTTATAGATTCAATAATAACATCTAAATATTTATATGGAAATAGCAAAAAAATTGAATTTAATATTAAATCTGAAAAAATACGAAGAGGAAATATTTCGGATTTTGATATAAATATAATTCTTAGTAATATATTAGATAATGCTATAGAAGGTGCATTAAAATCTAAAGAAAAGATAATATACATTGATATATTTGAAAAAAATAATAATATTGTTTTTAAAATTAAAAATACTTTTGATGGAAAGATAAAAAAAATCAATGAAAATTACATAACAACAAAAGAAGGAAATATTCACGGATTAGGAATACATAGAGTAATAAGTACTGTAAATAAATATAATGGAGTTATTTATATGAATAATGATGAAAATATTTTTGAAAATAAAGTAATAATTCCTATAAACTAAAATAACGGATAATTTAAAAAGGCTAGTGTTATTAAAATAACAAATTAAGAGATTATAAAATAATAAAATGCAGCTATCTTAGATATTAAAAAGTAGCTGCATTAATTATTTAAATAAATCTAATTTTATTAGCTTACGAAACCATGTTTAAATTTAGTAATAAAATTTACTAGTTTATCCTTGGTTTTACTACTTAATGATAAGGAGTAACTTTCAGGATTTTCAATGACACTTATAGGAATAATAGATCTTTTCTTGCCTGACAACCTATCATTAATATTTTTTAAATATATATTAACAAATTTTAAATTTGAATTAAGTTTGCCTAATTTTTTAAAATATTTTTTTGCGTTAATTAAATTACCAGTATAGTAAAAGCTTATTGCATATTTAGTTAAGAAGTCTTCATTATCTAATAATAAACTACCAGCTGGAGTATTTACACTTTTATTTAAATAAATAAGTGCTTCTTTATAATTTTCAACTTTAGTTAATAATAAGGCTAAACTACATATAGAATAATAATCATCTTCTTTAAATGAAAGAGCAAGCTTGTAGTATTTGATTGCTTCATCATATAAGTTATTATTTAAACAATATTGACCATATATTTTGTATAACTCAAAATCACCGTTAAATAAATTTAAAGCAGCATTTAAATATTTTTCAGCATTTTTAGAATCAGAACAAACTGAGTCGTAAGCTAAGGAGCGTAACTCAATATATTCTTCTAAATTATCAGATTTAATATTTTTTAATGAATCGTAGCTTAATGATTCATTAAAATATAGTTTGTTAAATAATACATCAATCCTTAGAGATGGGTAAATAGACAATAATTCGTTATGCCTTGAGGTCCACCTAAAGTAATTATTTAAGAAATCATAAATGTTTTTAGGAATATTTTTATTAGTAGTTATAAATTTTATAGTTTGTTGCTCGAATAAATAAAATAACGCTTCGTTTGACGCAATAGGCAAAGATAATAACTCTTTCCAACTTTCCTCATTTACCCTAAGTGAAAAATTTTTATATATTTCTTTAAGCTTATAATTAAAAGGATCTATATAAGAATTAATGTACTTTTTATATACTGGAATAGTCAAATTATCTGAACTATCATCAGCAGAAATTTTATTTTTAATACTCTCTAATTCAAATCTTATTGATAGATCCCAAGGGCGTAAAATAAGTAATAAATCATACAAGTCTTTGGCTTTTTGTAATTCATAAGAATAGTGATAAGCATGAGCCAAATCTATAATTGCTTCAATATCAATAGAATTTCTAAGAAGCTTGATATAGCGCTCTAAATAAGAAATTGCACTTGAATATTGATTGTTTATGGTTAGTAAGTGACCGAATTTTGAAAGGCTGTATAAATCATTACTGTTAATGTTAATAGCTTCTCTAAAATAGTTTAATGCCATAAGATTATCATTTCTATTTAAATAGTAAGTTCCTATAATTTTTACTAAATCTAAATCTTTTGTATATATTGAATAAGCAGCAAATAGACATTTTTTTTCAGGATCTAAATTATTATTTTGTAATGATAAATATGCTTTTTCTCTAAGTTCAAGATATTCATCTAGTTTTTCAGAATTTATGCCATCTAAATAGTTATATGTTAATGGAAGTGGATTTTCTATGCAATTAATTAGAGAATCCACTAATTCTGATGAAAGCTTTGTTTTCAATTTAATCTTATTACTTGTCCATTTAAATTTAGAATTTAATAATTGATATACTTTATTAGGTAAATATTTATGTGAATTTAAATATTTAATAAGTTCTATATTTAAAGAATCAATAGAAGATGAAGTTTCCAAAATCGCGGAAGTCAATAAATTAATCCAAGGCTCAAGTTTGAATCTGAGCAGAGGATTTGTATAAATTTCATCAACTTTAATAATAAACTTTTCAATGGTATCAATAGATTTACTATCCATAGATGAGTTGATTACTGCTGATAAAATATCATAATTAGAACTTCCTAATAAAGATAAATTTAAATCACTGATTGATACTTTGGCTAAAGATAAAGCTTTATTATATGCTGATTTTAAAGTTTTAAAATCAATATTGTGATTATTACAATTTTTAGAATTACTTAAGTTAGAATAAGCCTCTTTAATTTTATCAATATTTTTAGTAGGGGTTATACCTAATACTGTCCAACAACTCATAACTATAAATTATCCTCCTATTCATCAAATTTTTAAATTATTATGTAGATTATAGATAAGAAAAATTGGTGAAAAATATAAAAAATACTATATACATATTCTATAATAAATAGAAAATAATGTAAAAATAAATAAAGACAAATATTTTTACATTATTTTTGGATGTTCAATAAATAATATGTAAAGAATACGAGAAAATGTGAAAAGTTGTAAAAAATAAAATTGTAAAAAGTATAATAATTGAATAATATAGAGAATTTAGAGAGAAAAAAATCATTAATAAAATTTACTAATAGATTAAGAGAATTTTTGGCAGATGAAGAAGAATATAAGGAGCGAAATAATGCTTGAATATATAAAATATATACTTAAGAGAAAATAATCTTGAAATAAAGGAAGAAGATATTTAGTAATAAAAGAAAAAATTATTTAAATACATTAAAAATAATTAAAAAGTTGTATAAATAATATGTACAAAAAAGGAAGAAGTGGTAGTATAATTGTATTAGATACATATTAAAGAATGTGGGGAAAAAGATGGGGAAAATTAAAAAGGTAATTTATGCCGTAATAATTTTATTTATAGTAGTATTAACAACTATGGAATCTAAGACTTATTATGTAAGTGCAACTAATAAGAAGCTAAATATATTATTTATTAGTTCTTATGATTTTAATTTTATTTCATTTGATGATCAAATAGCAGGGATAAAAGATGGCTTAAATAATAATGTCAACTTAAGAGTTGAGTATCTAGATTCAGAATTAATAAGAAGTGAAAAAAGTATAGAGAATTTTTATAATATAATTAAGTATACTATTGAAAATTATGAAAATTTTGATGCGGTTATTACTGGGGATGATGAAGCTCTTCAATTTGCTTTAAAATATAGAGAGGATTTGTTTAAAGGAATTCCAATTTCATTTTTAGGAGTGGAAAAGGAGAGTTTATTAGAAAAAGCATTAGAATATTCCATGGTGTCTGGTGTTAGAGAGATGGAATCTATTTCAGAAAATTTAGAATTAATAAAGAATAATCATCCTAATGTAAATAATATAGTATTTGTTAATGATAGCGGTAATAATTTTTATCCAGATATAGTGAAAGAATATTCAAATTTTAATTTTAGTTCAATTATTACTGAAGATATTTCACAAGAAGAATTTCAAGATATAATATCAAAATTACAAGATGATACAGCTATAATATCTCTATATCCTGATGAATTTAAGGGTGAAAAAGTTTTAAGTTATTTGGAAGTAAATAAAATAATAAGTGAATACGCAAATGATGTACCTATTTATAATATTCTAGAATATGGTATCGGCACAGGTAGTATAGGAGGAAAGGTAGTTGACCATTATAAACAAGGTAAACTAGCAGGTCAAATAGTCATAAAATTATTGCAAGGAGAAGAGCCTTTAAGTATATTTATAGATGATGATAGTGCTAATAGTTATGTATTTGATTATAGTGTATTAAAGAAATATAATATTAGTAAAAAAAGTTTGCCTAAAAATTCAGTGATAATAAATGATCCAAGTGATATTATTAAGCAATATAAATTTGAAATATCACTAGTTATTGAATTTATTATTTTTTTAATATTTATTGTATGCATCTTAATTAAATATATATTTTCTAAAAGAAAATATGAAAAAAGGATATTAAAAGCTATGGAGGAGGCTGAAGAGGGTAATAAAATAAAATCTCATTTTATTGCCAATATAAGTCATGAGGTCAGAACCCCTGTTAATGTAATATTGTCTGCCGTTCAGCTATTAGAAGTAAATAAAACAACTGATCAGAATAAGTTAACTATAATAAAAAACAACTGTTTTAGATTAATAAGATTAATAAATAATGTTATAGATGTTGGAAAAGTTGAATTAGGAGACATAAAATTAAATCTAGTTCATATTAATATTGTAAATTTCATAGAATCTTTGGTAAATTCTATTTTACCATATGCGGAACATAAAAAATTAAGTGTAATATTTGATACAAATGAAGAAGATGTAATAATGAAAGTAGATGCTAATAAAATTGAAAGAACTATTTTAAATTTATTATCTAATGCAATTAAATTTTCTAATGAGGGTGGGGTCATAACAGTAAATTTGGAATTTACTGAAGATTTATTAAGAGTTGTTATTGAGGATAATGGAATCGGAATAAATTCTGAAGATAAAGAAAGGATGTTTGATAAATTTGTACAAGTTGATAATAGTCTTACAAGAAATAATGAAGGCTGTGGAATTGGATTAACTATTGCAAAATCATTTGTAGAACTTCATAAAGGAGTAATTAAAGTTACTTCTGAAATAAATAAAGGAACAAAATTCATTATAGAATTGCCAAGGTTTGAGCTTGATAAAGAAAGTGATGAATTTATTGAATTAAAAGCAAATAAATTAAAGCAAAAAACAGAAATTGAATTTTCTGATATATATATATATAGTTAGTAAACAAAATTATAAAATATGAACCTGCTCCAAGATATAAGATAGGAGTGGGTTCTTTTTTATTAGAATATATGAAAATTTAATTATGTTAATTTGTGGTATAATTAATAGAGTTATAAAATCAAAGTATTAAGATATGATTTTTATGGAGGAAAATTAGATGAAAATAGATATTAATAATATTAAGTCTATAATATTTGATATGGATGGAGTTATATTTGATACTGAATTAGTATATTTAGAGATTTGGTCAAAAGTCTTTGAGAAATATGGATATAAGCTACAAAAGGAGGTTTATGCTGAGGTCTTAGGAACAGGAAGGGAAAATGTAAAAAAAGTGTTTCTAAATAATTATGGAAATGAACTTCCAATAGATAAAATGTATAGGGAAAAGGATGAAGATTTAGAAAAAGCCGTAGATAAAGGAATTCCTTTAAAACAAGGTGCTTATGAAATTTTATCTTATTTAAAGAATAATAATTATAAGATTGCATTAGCAACTTCGGCATCAAAGGAAAGAGCATTAAAACAATTAAGATATGCTGATATAGAAAAGTTTTTTGATGTTATTGTATCGAGAGATGATGTAAAAGAAACTAAACCTAATCCTGATATATTTTTAAAAGCAGCAAAAAAGCTAAATGTTAATCCTAATGAATGTATCGTAATTGAAGATTCTAGTGCGGGTATCAAAGCGGCATTTAATGCAGGAATGGCAGGGATTCATGTTGTTGATTTAAAAGAACCTGACAATGAAATAATAAGAAACTGCTATAAAAGTTTTAATAATTTAAATGATATAAGAAAAGAAATTGAAATGCTTAGAGGATAATACTTATAATAAGGCAATATTTTTATATAATTATAAAAAAGGGGGAATTAATATGCTATTTAAGAATAAGAGTAATGAGATAAGAAGTGGTTGGAAGATATTATTGGTATTTCTATTAACATATGGGTTATCTTTTATTGTATCGATAATTCTAGGTATTGTTTTGGCGATAATAGGAAGTGTTACAGGTAATACAGAATATTTATTAACAGGAAATATAGCTTCTATAATAAATAGTGAATTAATATTCTTAGTTTCTGTAGTATTAAGTAATTGTGTTAGTATAATTTCATGTATTATAGTGTGGAAATGGCTTGATAAAAAGAAAATAAGAGAAATGGGAGTAACATCTATTAAAAGAGGTAGGAATGAATTTTTAGTAGGTTTAGGGGTTGGTGCTATCACTATTAGTATAGTTGCAGTAGGAATTATATGTTTCGGTAATGTTGAATTTGTAAATCCGATAAACAAACCCAATATAAGTTTATCATTAATTTATGGGTTAATTTCATTTGTTTTTGTAGGTTTTGGTGAGGAGATATTATCTAGAGGATATATAATGAGTGTATTAAAGCAAACAAGGAGTAAGTGGGTTGTATTAGTGGGTCCTGCATTGATATTTGCAATGTTGCATTTAGCTAATAATGGAATTAGTGTTTTGGCATTTATTAATTTGTTTTTAGTTGGTTTATTGTTTGCTTATATGTTTATGAAATCTAAAAATATCTGGATGCCAATAGGATATCATATAACTTGGAATTATTTTCAAGGATATATTTGGGGATTTGGAGTAAGTGGAAATGATGTTCAAGGATTATATAAAATTAAAAATGTTAGTGATAATATAATAAATGGTGGTGCTTTTGGACCGGAAGGTGGATTAATGGTTACAATTATCATTTGTTTAACTTTTGGATTTGTATACTGGTATTATAAAGATGAAAACATAGATAATTTTATGGGGATTAAAATTAAGGAAATAATAGATTTGAAATAAAAGTAAAAACTAAAAAATTAACTACTTCCTATACAGTAAATTAGGAGGTAGTTAATTTTTTTTATTTTTTATTTTTTAAATATTCATCTCTGAATTCTAACGGAGTTTTTGAAGTAATTTTTTTAAACACTGTACTAAAATAACTTTGATTATTATAACCAACAGATAATGAAACATCAAGCAAGGAGATATTAGGATTTTTTAGTAATTCCTTGCTTTTTTCAATTTTATAATTATTTAAATAATTTATAAATGTAGAGCCGGTTTCTTTCTTAAAAACACTACAAAAGTAACATTTATTAATATTTAATTCACTACAAATATCATCTATTGAAATTTCGGTAGTATAATTTTTTTCAATATATTTAATAGCATGATTTACACATGGAGAATTATTTGTAGAGGTTTTATCAATACAAATGTGATTATCTATTATATAAGAATGCAATTTTATTATGTTATTTAACCATTCTTCTGTAAGTGTATTAATAGCATCAGAATAATTAGCATCCTCATTAATAGTATATGGACCTAGTAATAGATGCATTTTATTATTGTCATAATGATTAAATGTAATGCAAGTAAAGGCAATATCACTAGTAATATTTAATGAAAATGTATTAGAAGAACAATCGATATTTTTTAGTTTTTCTATAGCTTTTGATATATATAATGAATTATTAATATCTGAATCATGATTATAAGTAAAAACAGTTTCAAATTTATGATTTAAAACTAAGATAGGAACAGAAAGGCAATTAAAGAAACTAGTTAATATATTTGAAATCATTGAGATTAATATCCTCCCCATAAAAATTCTTTTTATTTTATAAAATATAAAAATATTGTTAAAAAATATATAAATATTGTTGAAACATTTTAGTAAAATATATGATATTATTTTATAAGCAAATGAGAATCAATATCATTTATTATGAGATATAATTTATGATATGTCAATGAAGATAAATGAATTTTGAAATAAATTTAGGGGGATAAGATTTATGTTAAAGAAGAAAATAAGTCAATTATTAGCTGCAGTAATGGTAGCAACTACTGTATTAGGAGCGAATGTACAAGCTGTTGGGGCTACGGTGGTAGATGATACAATAGCAGTTACAGCATCAAAAGTTGAAAATGGAACTTATGTAGTACCAAATACTGCAATGAAAATAGATGGTTCTGGCGAAAGTACTATGAATAAGTTTATGGACAGAGAATCAGTTATAAAGGTTGATGGTGATAAAATTACAGTAACTATGAAATTTAATGAACAAGGCTTAAATGTTGTACAAGAAGTACATGGTGGTACTGTAAATGATGAAGCAGTAGAATTAATTAAAAATGATGATGGATCATTTACATTTGTAGTTCCATCAGTAGATTCAAAAATTAATATTGAATTAACATATGCAATGGGAACTTGGGTTCACACAACAAACTTCTACTTAGTAAATGATATAACATCAATTCCAACAGTTGATGATTCAGTAAATGGTGGAGAGAACATAGAAACTCCAGATAATAGTGGAGATAATGTAGGAAATGATGGTTCAGAAGACAATGGAAACATTGGGGGAGAAGAATCAAAGGTTTTAGAAGATGGAAATTATACATTAAATAATGCTGTTAATAAACTTGGTACATCACAACAAAGTATGGCTAGACAATTTATAGAAGAAAAGACAGATGTTACTGTAAAAGATGGAAAAATTACTATGACATTAAGATACAAAGGTCTTGGATTAAAATCTATAAGAAATACTAATGTAAAAGTTAATGGTGTTGCAACTGCTTCTACTGTAAATGAAGATAAATCAGTATCGTTTGAAGTTCCATCAATAGATGCAAAAGTTGAAGTTGAAATGGATATATATGTTCCAAACTTAATGACTGAAATACAATCAATAGATTTAGTAAATGATGTGAATTCGTTAGTAAAAGTTGATGATAATAATTCAGGAAGTGATTCAGAAAATAACGGTGGAAGCACAGATAAGCCTGAAAATGGTGAAGGGAACACTGGAAATGATACTGGGAATGATGGATCAAACAACGGTGGTTCAAACAATGGAACAACTGAAGAGCAAGGTACAAAGGTTTATACAGGAAAACTTGAAGTTACTCATGAAAGTGAAACTGGATTAAGCATGGCTAAAAAGGCATTAGAAGAAACATTAAAAGTTGAAGATGTAAATGGAAAGAAATATGTTACATTAACATTTACTCCTATGGGATCAACAATGATGAATAATCATACAATATATGTTAATGGAAATAAGGTAGATGCAACTAAAACAATGAATGGTGAAATTGTTAGTTTAAGATTCCAAGTTGGAAGTCTAGAAGATTCAATAAAAGTATCAGCTTATGTTTCTATGATGGGAAGTAATGTACAATTTGGAGTTAACGTATTAGAAGATACATTAACATTAGTTACAAATGGGACAACTGATAATTCAGGAACTACTGGAGGAACAACAGGTGGTTCAACAACTAATAATGGTACAAATAATGGTACAAGCGGAAATACAACAACTACTCAAGATGAAGTAAAAGTAACTAAGGGTAAATTATACTCTATTCAAAACAGTGTAACTCATGAAAGTGAAACTGGAAGATCAATGGCTAGAAAATACTTAAACTCTACTTCAAAAGTTGAAGAAATAGATGGTAAGTACTATGTTACTTTAACATTCACTGGAGCAGAGTTTATGCAAAATCATGTGATTTATGTTAATGGTAAAAAGGCAACTATAACTAAAAATACAAGTGGAGACACTACTAATATTAGATTTGCAGTTTCAAGCTTAAGTGATAGTATAACAGTTAAAACTTATGTAGTTCCAATGGATAAAGAAGTTGAGTTTGGTGTTACATTATTACAAGATACTTTAACATTCATTAAGGAATATACAGTAGATACATTACCACAAACAGGAGCGCCAATTGGAGCAGGAGCTGTTGCAGGTTTAGGTTTAATTTTAACATCTGCAGGAACTGTTTTAGTAAAGAAAAGAAAGTAATCTAAATTAATTTTAGTAGGTATATGATATGAGGGGGTAAATAAAATAGTAACACTATTTATTTGCCTCCTAATTTAGGTTTAATGATTAAGGAGAATAGAAAAATGAAAATATTAAATAAATTTAAAGGGATTATAATGGCTGTAATGGCTTTAGGAATTTTCGTAACTATAGGAAGTAAACGTGTATATGCAACTGAAACTGACATTGCAAGTGGTATATATGAAATTGAAAATGATGTTTATCATGAATCAGAAACTGGTATGGCTATGTCAAGAACTTATCTTTTACCATCAATGAGTGTAGAGGTAACAAAAGAACATGTAATTTATACTATAGGTTTTTCAGGAAGTGATTATATGGAGAACTATAGAATGAAGGTTAATGGAGAAGAAGTTCCAGTTGAAATATTAGAAGAAAATAGTGAAGAGGGAACTGTTAAATTAAATGTTGAAGTTGATAAAGTAGATGCAGATATGGCAGCTATTATTTACGTTGGTCCAATGGAAAGAGATGTTGAGTTTAAGGTTATACCTAAGATGGAAACTTTAACTTTAGTACAAGCAATTGAAGATGAAGTTGAGGAAATAGTACCAGAAGATGAAAGTGAAGAAGTTGAAATAGAAGAAGAAAATTTAGCAGTAGTAGCTGATAATGAAAAAAGCAGCAATAATGTTATTTTAATTATAGCTGGTGTAGCTGTGGTAGTTGCAATTGGAGCAGTAGTAATTGTAAAAGCTAAAAAGAAATAATGAGTTATTCAAATCAAATATTTATAGGAAGGTTATAGGATATGAAATATAAAAGAATTATATCTATGATAGCTGCAGGGGTTATGACTTTAAGTTTTATGAGCTGTAGTTCTGATAATAGTGAAAATAAAAGTGTAGCAGTAGGTACTGGTGAAGAGGTAGTAGTAGCAACATCTGTTGCAGTAACAGAAATATTAGATGCATTAGGTGTTAAGGTTTCAGGGGTTCCAAGTACATCTTATGAATTGCCTGAAAGTACTGAGGGAGCTGTTGAAATTGGAAATCCAATGAGTCCAGATTTAGAAATAATTAAATCATTAAATCCAACAGTAGTAGTATCAGTAGATACTTTAGGTTCTGATTATATGAATTTGTTTATAGAAAATAACATTCCAAGTGAGTTTGTTTCATTAGAAAGCTTAGATGGATTAAAAGAAGCAATTATTAGTTTAGGTAAAAGATTTGATAAGGATGATGAAGCAACAGCTTTGATAAATGAAATACAAGCAAAAGAATTAGAAGTTCAAGAAAAGGCGGCATCATTAGAAGATACAGATGTTTTAGTTTTATTTGCAGCACCAGGTTCAACTATGATTGCAACATCTAAATCTTACATTGGAAGCTTAGTCGAACTTGTTGGAGGAAAAAATATTATTGAAGATAATAGTACATCATTTACTACTTATAATAAAGAAGATTTAGCAATGCTTAATCCAGATAAGATTTTAGTTATGGTACATGCACTTCCAGAAGAAACAAAAGCAGCATTAGAAGCTGAAATGGCAACTGATTCTGCATGGCAAAATATAGATGCTGTAAAAGAAGGAAATGTAGTTTACTTAGATAGTGAATATTTTGGAATGAGCGCAAATCTTAAAGTAATTGAAGGATTAGATATGTTAAGTGATATAGTTCATGGTATTGGAGAATAATTATGAGAGTTTCAGATAAAAAGTTTAAAATATCATTTATAATAATATCCTTATTAGTATTATTAGCAACAATATTAGTTTCATTAAAATTGGGTAGTGTTAACATAACATTTAAAGAACTTATAAGTGGATTATTTTCAGGGCAATCAGATGGAAATATAGGAATTATCAAAGATTTAAGAATGCCAAGAGTAATAATAGCTGTATTGGTTGGAGCTAATTTAGCAATAGCAGGGGTTTTATTACAATCGGTAATAAGGAATCCACTAGCAGATCCATATATAACAGGTATATCTTCAGGAGCATGTGTAGTTACAGTTTTCTTTATGGTATTTATACCAAGTGTAACTAACTTAAGACCTATATTTGGATTCTTTGGAGGATTAGTATGTTGTGTGATTATTTATTTTATGGCATATAAAAATGGGTTATCACCAATAAGAATTGTACTTGCAGGTGCAGCTTGTAATGCATTATTAAGTGGACTTTCATCAATGATTACTGTTAGTGCAGGACTTGGAGCGAGCAATATTCAAAAATGGATGATGGGAAGCCTGGCTACAGTTAATTGGAGTAATGTAAAGATATTATTAGTTTATTCAGTTATAGGAATAATTGCAGCATTATTATTAAGTAAGATATGTAATATATTAGCGCTTGGAAGTAAGAATGCGAGAAGTTTAGGATTTAATTCAGATTTATATATGATAATAGTTACTGCTGTAGCAGTATTCTTAGCAAGTATATCAACAGCAATTGCAGGGGTTATATCTTTCGTTGGATTAGTTGTTCCTCATGTTTGTAGAATAATTATAGGATCAGACCATAAATATTTAATCCCATGTAGCGGAATAGTGGGAGGATTCTTAGTCTTATTTGCTGATACTGTTGGAAGAATGGCCATGAGGCCTAATGAAATACCGGTTGGAGTAGTAACAGCTATATTTGGAGCACCATTTTTCTTATATCTTTTAAGAAGGAGTGACTTAAAATAATGATAAAAGCAAAGGATTTATACTTCTCTTATGATAAAGATAAGAGTTTTATTACTAAGTTAAATGTTGAAATAGAAAAAGGAAAAATAACAACTATATTAGGTCCTAATGGTAGTGGTAAATCTACCTTGTTAAGTATATTTGCAGGATTAAATAAGCCTACTTCTGGAGACGTAAGCATTAAAGGTAATTCTATAAAGTCATTAAAGCAAAAAGATTTGGCAAAAGAAATCGCCACAGTTCATCAGCAAAATACAGTTCCTAGTGATATTACGGTTAAAGAATTGGTGTCTTATGGCAGAATACCTCATAAAAAGTATTTCCAAGGAAATAACGAAAGTGATGATGAAATAATAGAATGGGCAATAAAAAGAACAGGCTTACAAAGTTTAAAAGACAAAGCTGTTATGAGTATGTCGGGTGGAGAAAGACAAAGAGCTTTTATAGCAATGGCATTAGCGCAAAAAAGTGAAATTTTATTTTTAGATGAGCCTACAACATATTTGGATATTTATCATCAAGTTGAAATACTAGAACTTGTTAAAGAGTTAAATGAAGAAAGTAACTTAACTGTTGTTATGGTATTACATGATATTAATCAAGCTATAAAATATAGTGATAATGTTATAGTTATGAAGTCAGGACAAGCAATAGCAAGTGGTAAGGCAAATGAGGTTATAAATATGAATTTACTTAATGATGTTTATAAAATTGGTGGTTTCATTAATGAAATGGAAGAAGAAACGGTATTTGTACCATTAAAATTATAATTAGAGTAAAGGAATGTATAATATGAAAAGTAAAAAAAATAAAATATTAGCTGCTACTGCTTGCGGTGTTATAGTAACTTCAATAGGAGCAAGTTTTTTATTCAATAAGCCTAATGAGGATAAAGCAGAGGATATAAAAAAAGATATTGAAGAAATTGAGAATAACGAAACAGAAGAGCTTGCTGAAGAAATAGAAAATACTGAAGAAAGTATTGAAAATATAATTGAAGAAGATAACAATGAAGAGGAAGTAAATATAGCTATTAGTGAAAGTTCATCATCAAACAATAATACTGATAACAGTACTACAAGTAATGCTACAAACAATTCTAATACAGCAACTTCACAAAGTACTACAACGAACAATAGTACAAGTAATTCACAAGCAGGAAATGCTATAGTTGAAGAAGTGAAAGATGAAGTAAGCAATAATGGTGGAGGGTCAAGTTCAACGACTAATGATAGTGTGGAAAGTACATCTAAATATAAGGATGGTACTTATTCAGGGTCAGCAACAGGATTTGCAGGAACGCTACAAGTTAGTGTACAAATATCTAATGACGTAATAACAGGTATTACTGTTATTAGTCATAATGATACGCAAGGAATTTGTGACAGAGCAATAGAAGAAATGCCGGGTAAAATAATATCAAGTCAAAGTACTAGTGTTGATGTAGTTTCAGGAGCATCATATACTAGTAAAGGAATAATAAATGCAGTAAATGATGCATTAAGTAAAGCTTAATTTAAGTAAGAGGTAAGAGATAAGAGGTAAGAGTTTAAATGGTAAACTTTTACTTATTAACTATTACCTCTTACTTTACTATGTGGCATAATTATTTTACATATTAAAATTGATTTATAAGATAAATAATAAATGCTATAAATTTTGCATTAAGTAATTTTCAGTCTTTTAGAAAAACTAATACTAACATTAATTTATAAAATGATAGTTTATATATAAAATATTAAGGAGAGTAATAGTTATATGAAATATTTTGTAGAGAAAGAAGATTTTATATTTAATACACGAGTATATCAAAAAATATGTTATGACAATAATGATATTAAAACGAAAGAGATAGAAGAAATAGCTGAAAAGGCTACTAAATTAATGAGGCAATTTGAAGAAAAATTAAGTTTTTTTTATGAGAGTAGTGAAGTAAGTAGTATTAATGAAAATGCATCAAACGGCTTTATAAAAATTTCTAATGATACTTTTGAAATATTAAAAAAATCAATTTATTATTCTAAATTAACCAATGGTATATTTGATATAACTATTGCACCTTTAGTTAAAGCATGGGCAATAAATAGTGATAATCCTACAATCCTAAGCAAAGAAAAGATTGATGAATTAATTGATTTAGTTGATTATGAAGATGTTATTTTAAATAAAAATAATTCAACAGTAATGTTATTAAGAAAAAATCAAAAAATAGATTTAGGAGGAATAGCTAAAGGATATATTGCCGATAAAATAATTGATTTTTATAAAGAAAATAATATTGATTCGGCCATAATAAATATAGGTGGTAATATAAAAGTATTAGGGCAAAAGGATGAAAATAGTTTTTGGAGTATAGGTATATATGAGCCAAAAAAACATAGTGAAAAAATTATATGCTCAATTGAAGCAAAAGACAAGTCAATAGTTACATCTGGTGGATATGAAAGGGCATTTAGTTATAATGGAGAATTATATTGTCATATATTAAATCCTAAAACTGGTTATCCTATAAAATCAGATTTAAAATCAATTACGATAGTAAGTGATAAATCAATAGATGGAGATTCGTTATCAACTCCTTTATTTATTATGGGTAAAAATAAGGCTTATGAGTTTATGAAGAAGCATAATATTAGTGGAGTAATGATTACAGATAAAGATGAAATAATAGTTACTAAGAATTTGTTAGAAGGATTTAAATTATTTGAAGATTATAAAGTATTAGCCTTTTAATAAGTTTATAGTTTGATTATTTAGTAGTGAAATAAAAAGTGAAGCTCTTATAGTTATGTATGTTATAAGGGGGATTTTAAAGTTATGTAGTTAAGTATTTCGAATTAATTGAAAATATTAATATAATAAAAAGTATATGAATAATATGATAATGTGAAAATTAATATACGTAGATTATTTTTTAATACAATTCTAAATAGCCTTAGATGTAATTTATAATACAAATTATGGATAAACAACCATTGATTCACTGGATGGGGGTTGTGGACTAAGTAATTTTTGTATAGTATTATGTTTTAAGTAAGATAAAAAATAGAAGCTATGATGTATATTCTGTATATGGGCACTTGGAATGTATTGAGTTATTAGTGCAACCGGCTATAATCTAAATTTTTAGATAATAGCCGGTTTTTATATTTGCAAAAATATAAACAAAAACGAAAGAAGAATGGGAAATAAAAATGAAAAAATTTCTAAAAAGTAAAAGCTTAAGCTTTATTGTTACGTGTATGTTTATGGTTACATTTATTGTGCCAAGCATAAATGTATATAGTGAAGAAATGTTAAGTTATTTACCCACAGGATTTACTAATGTAGCTATTGGAAAAAATAATGCTAATAATGGAAATGTCAATTTTGACAAAGATACAAAAGTACTAACTGTAACTGGTTCTGGAAATCAAAATAGAAAACAATTATGTTGATAATAATGTTACAAACTTTACAAATTACTTCTATAAGGTAATTGCTGCAAATGAAGAGGGAACAAGTAATGATTCACAAATTGTAAGAGCATTACCTAACAATAGTAATCCATTAAATCTTCAATATGAAGAAAATGCTGCAAAGTTTACTATGACCGAAGAGCCAAATGATACTGTATTTAGTTCAAAGGTAAACATAGCAGGATATACAGATAAAGATGGAACAATAACGATAAAGCAAAATGGAAAAGTTTTAATTGATTCAGAAGCAAAAGCTACAAATGAGGTTTTTGAAGTATCAATTAAATTAAATCAAGGTAGAAATGATATACAAATATATCAAACAACTAATGATGGTAAGACAACTTTAAAAAGCTATAATATAGTTTATTTAACTAATGATGGATATGATATAGTTGTAGATAGTAAATATGATGGTAAGTCAGGTGAATTAGTAAATGATAAGCAGACTTATAGTACAGTTACTGAAGCAATTAATTCAATAAGTACAAAAAATACTGAAAGAAAAGTTATATTAGTTAAGAATGGAACTTATGAAGAAAAGGTAACAATTCAATCACCTTATATAAGTTTAATTGGTGAAGATAGTGAAAAGACTATATTAACGTATGATGCAGCTAATGGAACTATAAATCCTAATACAGGAAAAAATTATGGAACAAGTGGAAGTGCATCTATAACTGTTAAATCAAAGGCTATAGGCTTTACAGCTGAAAATTTAACTATAGAAAACTCATTTGTAGAACAAGGAAATAATAATGAGCAAGCAGTTGCGTTAAATAATCAAGCAGATGAAAGTATTTTTATTAATACTAGATTTATTGGAAATCAAGATACCTTACTAGCAGATGCAAGTGCATCAGTTCCAGCAAGACAATATTATTATAAATGTTACATAGAAGGTGATGTTGATTTTATATTTGGTCGTGCACAAGCTGTGTTTGATGATTGTGATATTGCATCAGTAAATAGAGAATCAACTACTAACAATGGTTATGTAACAGCAGCAGATACTTGGGATAAAGATAACTATGGATATTTAATAATGAATTCAAGATTAATAGGACTTGATGATATAGCTGATAGTACTGTTTCATTAGGTAGACCATGGAGACCAAGTAGTCAAACACAACCAATGACTCCAGCAGTTACTTATGTAAATTGTTATATGGGAGATCATATAACAACAAAAGGATGGGACGATATGGGAGATTCATTAGCAGCAACAGCTGATTTTAGTGAATTTGGAAGTTTTGGACCAGGTGCAAAATTAAGTGATACTAGAAAAGTATTATCTGTTGATGAAGCTGCAAAGTATACATTAGAAAAGGCATTTGGATCAAGTGCTGCAACAGTAAATGGTGAAGCTGCATTTAAAGATAATTGGAATCCTAGATCAGAGGAATCAAGTATTAATATACATGATCTTTATGGCAAATTTGTACCTGTTACATCATTAATAATAGATGTTAATGAAATGATGTTAACAGTTGGGGATAAAAAAATAATTATATCTACAGTAGGACCAGAAGAAGCTACTGATAAGACTGTAACATTTGAATCAAAAGATAATAATGTCGCTACAGTGGATGAAAGTGGAAATGTAGAGGCTATAGGGGTTGGTACTACAGTAATAACTGTAAAATGTGGTGATATTGAAGTAGAATGTAAAGTAACAGTTAATCCAAAATTAACAGTAATAAATAGTGCTCCAATGATATCAGCAGAAGATGTAACAATAAATGTTGGAGACAACTTTGAAGTTATGAACAATATTACTGCAACTGATAAAGAAGATGGAGATATAACATCAACTATTAAAGTTATAGAAAATACAGTGGATACAACAAAGGCTGGAGAATATAAGGTAGTATATAAAGTTATAGATAGTGAAGGTGCGAGCACAACTAAGACTATAACAGTAACTGTACAAGAAGTAATTAATGATTCAGTAGTTGTAGAGCCGGAAAATACTCCAGAAAATAGTGGAGACAATAATACAAGTAATAATACCAATGGCAATAATGAAAGTAACAATGATGCAAACAATAGTAATAATGTAGATAATTCAAATTCATTACCACAAACTGGTGATAATTCTGCAGCTATAGTAGTAATATTAGCATTGGTTGTTATAGTAGCTGGTGTATTTATGTTTAAAAAGAAGAAATAATGTTTAAAAAGGTATAAGAAAACTATTATGTAGTTTTCTTATACCTTATTTTTTTATACAAATTTATAAATCATCAACATCTTGTTCTTCGCCATATCTTACAGTTCCTTCAGAACTAAAGCTATCATTAGGGTCTTTTTCTATAAAATATCCATCATTAGGTTCTTTAGAATTTTTAGCAAATTTAGTGCAGGATTTCATTTGAACATCTTTTAAATCAGATATATTTTTCATTTTACTCATAGAAATTACTCCTTTGATATTTAAAATATTAACATTAGTATAAGTAAATATTATTAAAAATAAACACAATTTTAAAATTTAATATAACATATGTCTAATTTTGATAAGTATTTTAACTTTACTTTAAGGTTTTAAAATTCCATAAAATAAAAGATTCACATAAAAAATAAAACTTCGTAATGTTAATGAATGTATATTGAAGACAATCTAAGCATAAGGAATTAGTAACTACTTTATTATATAAGGAGGATACTATGGATTTTAAAGAAATAAAATTAAAAGCTGAAGGCTATAAAAAGGATATGAGTAGATTTTTAAGGGACCTAATAGCTATACCTGGGGAAAGTTGTGGGGAAGAAGAAGTTATAAAAAGAATATATAAGGAAATGGAAAAGTTAGGATTTGATAAGATCGTAATTGATGGAATGGGCAATATTTTAGGCTATATGGGTAATGGAGAAAAATTGATAGGATTTGATGGCCATATTGATACAGTTGGATTAGGAGAATTGAGTAATTGGAAATTTGATCCTTATAAAGGGTATGAAAATGATGAAGAAATAGGTGGAAGAGGAGCTTCTGACCAACTAGGTGGAATTGTAGCAGCAACTTATGGAGCAAAAATTATGAAAGACTTAGGGCTTTTAAGTGATAAATATACTGTATTGGTAACAGGAACAGTTCAAGAAGAAGATTGTGATGGGTTATGCTGGCAGTATATTTATAATGAGGATAAGGTAAGACCAGAATTTGTAGTAATTACAGAACCAACAAATGGGAATATATATAGAGGGCAACGTGGACGAATGGAAATAAGAGTTGAGGTAAAGGGAATATCATGTCATGGTTCAGCACCTGAACGTGGAGATAATGCCATTTATAAAATGTCGGATATACTTCAAGAAGTAAGAATGTTAAATGATAATCTTCATTATGATGAATTTTTAGGTAAAGGAACAATAACCGTTTCAGAGATATTCTTTAGTTCGCCTTCAAGATGTGCAGTGGCAGATATGTGTGCAATTTCATTAGATAGACGATTAACAGATGGTGAAACTTATGAAATGGCGTTAGAAGAGGTAAGAAATTTACCATTTGTAAAAAAATATAATGCTAAAGTAACAATGTATAAGTATAAGAGGCCAAGCTATACAAAAGTTGTTTATCCAACGGATTGTTATTTCCCAACATGGGTAATTCCAGAAGAAGCACCTGCAACAAAAGCTGTAGTAAAGGCTTTTGAAGGAATGTATGGAACTCCAAAGATTGATAAATGGACATTTTCAACTAATGGAGTATCTATAATGGGTAGATTTGGTATACCTTGTATTGGATTTGGGCCAGGAAAGGAAGAAGAAGCACATGCTCCTAATGAAAAAACTTGGAAAGCTGATTTAGTTAAATGTGCAGCAGTTTATGCTGCAATACCAACTATTTATTGTAATAACAAATAATAAGGAGATATTAGGGATGGAATTGATGGAAACATTTATTAATAAATTAAATGAATTAAATTTTAAAGAGATGTATAATAACGATTTTCTGTTAACATGGGAAAAAACTGATGATGAAATAAAGGCTGTTTTTACAGTTGCAGAGGCTTTAAAAAGATTAAGAGAAAATAATATATCTCCTAAGATTTTTGATAGTGGATTGGGAGTTTCGCTTTTTAGGGATAACTCAACTAGGACAAGATTTAGTTTTGCTTCTGCCTGTAATTTACTAGGACTTAAAGTACAAGATTTAGATGAAGGAAAATCACAAATTGCTCATGGTGAAACAGTAAGAGAAACTGCTAATATGATTTCTTTCATGGCTGATGTAATAGGAATTCGTGATGATATGTATATAGGTAAAGGAAATACTTATATGAGAACTGTATCAGAAGCAGTTAGAGAGGGTTATAAAAGTGGGTGCCTAGAGCAAATACCAACTTTAATTAATCTTCAATGTGATATAGACCATCCAACACAAGTTATGGCAGATACTCTTCATTTAATTAATGAATTTGGAGGAATAGAAAATTTAAAAGGTAAAAAGGTTGCTATGACATGGGCATATTCACCATCATATGGTAAGCCTTTATCAGTACCACAAGGGGTAATTGGTTTAATGACTAGATTGGGGATGGATGTAGTATTAGCACATCCAGAAGGATATGAAGTAATGAATAGTGTTGAAGAAATAGCTTATAAAAATGCTAAAGCTTCAGGTGGATCATTTACAAAAACTAATTCTATGAAGGAAGCATTTAAAGATGCAGATATAGTTTATCCAAAAAGCTGGGCACCTTATATAGCTATGGAAAAGCGTACAGATTTATATGGAAAAGGTGATAGTAATGGAATAAATGAGCTAGAAAAAGAATTGTTATCTCAAAATGCAAAACATAAGGATTGGCAATGTACTGAGGAATTAATGAAGACTACTAAGAATGGAAAAGCTATTTATCTTCATTGCTTACCAGCTGATATTAGTGGAGTAAGTTGTGAAAGTGGTGAGGTTGAAGCTTCAGTATTTGATAGATATAGGAATTTATTATATAAAGAAGCAAGCTATAAGCCTTATATTATTGCTTCTATGATTTTCTTAAGTAAGATGAAAAATCCACAAGAAGCATTAAGAAATTTAGAGATAAGAGGAATAGAAAGATATTTGAAATAAAAATATCTTTTACTATAGAAAATATCAATTAGCGAAATAGATATAAATTTATGGATAGTAAAGGTGGTGAATATAATGAAAAAAAGGATAGTTATTGCGCTAGGTGGAAATGCATTAGGGGATACATTAGAAGCGCAAATGATAGCAGTAAAATCAACAGCTAAAGCAATAGTTGACTTAATTGAAGAAGGGGATGAGGTAATTATATCTCATGGAAATGGTCCTCAAGTTGGGATGATTAATAGTGCAATGACTGAATTTCATAAAACAAATATGAAATATTCTATATGTCCAATGTCAGTGTGCGTAGCAATGAGCCAAGGATATATAGGGTATGACTTACAGAATGCAATAAGGGAAGAGTTATTAAATAGAAATATAAATAAAGGTGTAGCAACTATAATTACCCAAGTTGAAGTTGATGAAAGAGACAAAGCATTTGAAAATCCAACTAAGCCAATAGGCGCCTTTATGACTAAAAAGGAAGCAGATAGCATTGTAAAAGAGGGTAAGAAGGTTATAGAAGATAGTGGTAGAGGATATAGAAGAGTTATAGCATCACCTAAACCTATTCGAATAGTAGAAATTGAAACGATAAAAGCGCTAATAGAAAATAATCAAGTTGTAATAGCTTGTGGAGGTGGAGGTATTCCTGTAATTTCTAAAGGCAATCATTTAAAGGGGGTTGGAGCTGTAGTTGATAAAGATTATGCAAGTGCGGTTTTAGCAAAAGAAATAAATGCTGATTGTTTAGTTATTCTAACTGCGGTAGAAAAGGTTGCAATAAATTTTGGAAAAAAGGATGAGCAGTGGTTAAATGAAGTAAATGTTAATGAAATGAAGTTATTTCTTAAGAGCGGGTATTTTGCTCCTGGGTCTATGAAGCCTAAAGTAGAGGCTGCAATAGAATTTGTAGAATCAAGAAAAGATAGATATTCAATAATTACTTTATTGGAAAAGGCTAAAGAAGGAATTTTAGGTAAAACAGGAACTAGAATTGTTAATTTTAGTACAAAAGTAAAAGCAGATTAATAGAAGCGTAAAGAAGTTATGATAAGTATGTGGAAATAACTGAAAAATAAAGTGGAGTATGTAAAGAAGGTGGGTATAGGTATGATTTTAATTGGAAATGGAAGGGTTATTACAAATGATGAAAATGAAAGAATTATAGAAAATGGATGTATTGTTATTGAGGGGAATACAATTAAAGAGGTTGGTGATACATCATTAATTAAATGTAAGTATGAAGATAATGAACATGAGTATATAGATGCAGAGGGTAAGATTATTATGCCAGGTATGATAAATACTCACCATCATATATATAGTGAATTTGCAAGGGGACTAGACTTTAAAAATGAGAAGCTACAGTCATTTACTGATATATTGAAAAATGTTTGGTGGAAGCTTGATAAGAAGCTAACATTAGAAGATTTAAGATATAGTGCATATACAGCATTTATTGAATGTATTAAAAATGGAGTTACAACAGTTTTTGATCATAATTCAAGCCCTATGAGTATAAGTGGAAGTTTACCTACGATTTCTAATGTTGCAGATGAATTAGGAATTAGAGGATGTTATTGTTATGAAGTTTCAGATAGAGATGGAAATAGGGTTTTAGATCTTGCGATTAAAGAAAATATTGATTTTATAAAGTATGCAGAAAAGAAACAAGATGATATGACTAAAGGCATGTTTGGAATGCACGCGGCTTTTACATTAAGTGATGGAACTTTAAATAAATGTGTTAAGGCCATGGAAGGTATTGATACAGGGTATCACATTCATGTTGCAGAAGGAAAAGAAGACTTAGAAAACAGTTTGAAATTATATAAAAAGAGAATAGTAAAAAGATTAGATGATTTTGGTATATTAGGAGAAAAGACTATTGCAGCTCATTGTTTATATATAGATGATGAAGAATTAGATATATTGAAAGATACAAAAACTATGGTTGTTAACAATCCAGAGTCTAATATGGCTAATGGAGTAGGGGTCGCGGCTATTAAGAGTATGTTAGATAAAGAGATAGTATTAGGAATTGGGACAGATGGATATACAAGTGATATTTTTGAGTCAATGAAGGTAGAAAATCTTATTAACAAATACCGTTTTGGTGACTATAATAGTGGATTTATGGAAACTAAACAAATGGCATTAAAAAATAATATTAAAATTGCTTCAAGATTTTTTGAGAAACCACTAGGGGTATTAAAGAAGGGAGCGTATGCAGATCTAATCATTGTAGATTATAAGCCATTTACTCCTATGAATAAGAATAATTATTTTGGACACGTATTGTTCGGAATTTTAGGAAAATCTGTTGATACAACTATAATTAATGGAAAAGTTGTTATGAAAGATAGGAAGATAGTTAGTATTGATGAAGAAAAGATTTGTAGAGAATCAATCAATATTGCAGAAAAGCTTTGGAAGAGGATATAGGAGGAAAAATAATGGAGGTAGCGAGATTCAGAGCTAAGCATGAATATATTATGCTTGAGATTTGCTAATCGAATAAAAATATGGTTAGTTTTTTTCTAAATGGTCAACTTAAGTGGATAAGTGAAGAAGAAAAGTTAATAAAGTATTTAAGAGAAAATGAGAACTTAGTTTCTGTAAAAAATGGATGTAATGAAGGGGCTTGTGGTGCATGCATGGTTCTAATTGATGGTAAGGCAACAAAATCATGCATTGTAAAGGGTAAAAAACTTGAAGAAAAAAATGTAATAACGATAGAAGGATTAAGTCAGAAGTATAGGAAAGCATTTGCATATGCTTTTACTAAAGCGGGTGCGGTTCAGTGTGGATTTTGTATACCAGGAATGGTTATAAGTGCAGTAGGATTATTTAATAAAACATTAAATCCTTCATTAAATGATGTGAAGAAGGCACTTGTTGGAAATATATGCAGATGTACAGGATATAAAAAAATCGAAGAAGCAATATTAATGGCAGCTGAAATAATAAGAGATAATAAAGAAATTCCATTAACTAAATGCAAAGGACTAATAGGAGATTCGTTGGGAAAAGTAGATGCTGAAAATAAGGTATTAGCCTTAGATGGATACTGTGATGATTTGAAGATTAAGGGAATGTTATATGGGGTAGCACTTAGGCCTAAATATCCTAGAATTCTAATAAAAAATATTGATTATAACGAGGCTTTACAGATAAAAGGAGTAATTAAAGTAGTAACAGCTAAAGATATACCAGGAAATAGATTTTGTGGGCATTTAAAAAAAGATTGGCCAGCATTAATTGATATAGGTGAGGAAACTAGATATATTGGTGATGCAATAGCGTTAATTGCAGCTGAAAGCGAAGAGATTGCAAGAAAAGCAATGGGGTTGATTAAAGTTGCCTTTGAAAAATTGAAACCAATAACTTCGCCGAATGAGGCTTTAGAAAAAGATGCACCAAAACTTCATAGTGACGGTAATGTTTTAGCAAGAGAGATTTTGAAAAGAGGAAATGTAGATGAAGCATTAAAAAAATCTAAATTTATTGTTAATAATAAATATTCCGTCCCTTTTACTGAACATGCTTTTTTAGAACCGGAATCAGCACTTGCTATACCTACAGATAGTGAATTAATAGTTTATACAGGTACTCAATCTGTTTATGATGATTTAAGAGAAATTTCATCTTTGTTAGGAGTTGATATAGATAAAATTAGAGTTGTTTCAAAGTATGTTGGAGGCGGTTTTGGTGGTAAGGAAGATATGAGTTGTCAACATCATACAGCACTTCTTGCTTATTTAACTGGAAAACCAGTAAAAATGACTTTAACTAGGGCTGAAAGCATTAATGTTCATCCTAAGAGACATGCTATGGAAATGGAATTTACTACAGCTTGTGATGAAAATGGAATATTAACAGCCATGAAAGCAAAGATAATTGCAGATACTGGTGCTTATGCATCTTTAGGAGGACCTGTGTTACAAAGAGCGTGTACTCATGCTGCAGGGCCATATAATTATCAAAATTCAGAGGTTGAAGGAATTGCAGTATATACTAATAATCCACCGGCAGGTGCGTTTAGAGGATTTGGAGTTACTGAATCAGCATTTGCAACTGAATCTAATATAAATAAACTTGCGGAATTAGTTGGTATATCTCCGTGGGAAATAAGATGGAGAAATGCAATAGAAGCAGGTCAGGAATTACCCAATGGGCAAATAGCAGATAGTGATACTGCATTTAAAGATACTTTACTTGCTGTTAAAGATGAATATTATAAAAGTGAATTTGCTGGAATAGCTTGTGCATTTAAAAATTCTGGAATAGGTGTAGGGTTACCTGATATAGGAAGGACTATTTTAGAAGTACAAAATGGGAAAATAATAATAAGAACGTCTGCAGCTTGTATGGGACAAGGAGTAGGAACAACAATGACTCAAATTGTTTGTGAGGTATTAAATATAGATGCAAATAGTGTAGTTTGGATACAGCCGGATACGAAAAGGACTCCTGACGCAGGAACATCAACGGCTTCAAGACAGACTTTATTTACAGGAGAAGCTACTAGAATAGCAGCATTAAAGTTAAAAGCAGCTATTAAAGGAAATGACTTAAATTCAGTTAATGGACAAGAGTTTTATGGTGAGTATTATGGTAAAACCGATAAAATGGGAAGTGAAAAAAATAATCCTATAAGTCATGTTGCTTATGGATATGCAACACAAGTTGTAATTTTAAATAAAGATGGAAGTTTGAAAAAGGTTATTGCAGCTCATGATGTTGGAAAGGCAATTAATCCTTTGAATGTTGAAGGGCAGATTGAAGGAGGAGTTGTTATGGGACTTGGATATGCATTAACTGAAGATTATCCATTAAAGGAGAGTATTCCAACTGCAAAGTTTGGAACTTTAGGGTTGTTCAGATCAACTATGGTTCCTGAAATAGTACCAATTATTGTTGAGAAGAGTACTTCGAAATTAGCTTTTGGAGCAAAAGGTGTTGGCGAAATTACATGTATTCCAACAGCTCCTGCAGTTCAAAATGCATATTATAAATTGGATGGCATCTTTAGAACTAAGTTACCACTAAAAAATACGTTTTATAGAAAATAATGAAGTATTAACTGAAATTATTATTTTTTATTAAAATATATATTAAATTTAGTTAAGTAAACTTACTGATTAGATAGATGTAATGATATTAAATTAATACAAAACAATAAAAAAGTTAAATATTTAGACATATGATATCAGAAAAGATATTGTATGTCTTTTTTTGAATGAATAATAGAAATAAAATACATAATCTAATTTATAATAATTTACTTGTATTTGAAATATGTATTTACATTAAATAAAGGTATATAGTATATATTAATATTAATATTAATTATGCAATTTAATATATAAATGAGGTAATTATGAAAAAGACATTATACGAGTATAAAGATAAAATAAAAAAACTACCTATAAAATATAAGTATTTAAAAAATGAAATATTAATTGAAGACTTTCTTATTGATAAGGAAAATAATATAGAAATATATTATGCACCACATAATGAATATCTAAATCCTAAAGCGAAAATTTTTATAGTTGGAATAACACCAGGGTTTCAGCAAATGAGCACAGCTATATCAACAGCAAGAAAATGGTTAGAGGTTAGTGATGATATTGAAGAAATACAATATAAATGCAAATCAGAGGCTAGATTTAGCGGAAGCTTAAGAAAAAATATAATTTCTATGTTAGATGAAATAGAACTTAATAGGGTTTTGAGTTTAAATAGTTGTGAAGAGTTATTTGGAGACAGCGATGTTTTATTACACACAATATCGCTAATACCTTATCCTGTGTTTGTAAAGAAGGAAAATTATACAGGTCATACACCTAAATTAATAAAAAGTGATTTTTTAATGAAATATATATATAATAATTTTATTAATGAGTTTAAAAAGCTAAATGAACCAGAAAAAGTATTATTAATACCGTTAGGTAAAGCTGTTGAAGAAGTATTGATAAGGCTTCAACAAGATGGGATTATTAAAGAAAATCAAATACTGTTAGGATTTCCCCATCCGTCAGGAGCCAATGTAAATAGAGTTATTCAATTGGAGAAAAATAAAGAAAATATGATTAAATTTATTAAGAAGCATTTTAATATATAAAGTGGTTTAGAATTAATATTTCACATGGAGGGTAATAAGTATGAGTAAGATAAAGAAAGCTATTTTTGCTGGAGGGTGTTTTTGGTGTATGGTTAAGCCCTTTGATTCATATGATGGTGTAAAAAGTGTTATAGTAGGTTATACAGGTGGAAATATAGCAAATCCAACATATGAGCAGGTTTGTAGGATGGAAACTGGACATTATGAAGCTGTGGAAGTAACATATGACGAAGATATTATAAAATATATAGAGTTAGTAGAAGCCTTTTTTATGAGCATAGATCCTACTGATGAAGGAGGACAATTTAATGATAGAGGAAGAAGTTATGAAACTGCTATATTTTATTGTGATGAAGAGCAGAGAAGAGTTGCAGAAGATTATAAGTTAAAATTAAATGAAAGTGGGATGTTTAACAAACCAATAGCAGTAAAGATACTAAAAGCTAAAGAATTTTATAAAGCAGAAGAATATCATCAAGATTATTACAAGAAAAATCCTTTTAGATATAAAGCTTATTATGTAGGGTCAGGTAGAAAGCAATTTATAGAGGAAGCTTGGAAGCTTTCAAGTAAAAGGAAAAGTGAGCTTAAAGATATATTAACACCTCTTCAGTATAAAGTTACTCAAGAAAATGGAACGGAACCACCTTTTGATAACGAATATGATGATAATTTTGAAGAGGGAATATATGTTGATATTGTAAGTGGAAAACCTTTATTTTCTTCAAAAGATAAATTTAACTCAGGATGCGGTTGGCCTGCATTTTCAAAGCCAATAAATAAAGGGTATATTAAGGAAAAGCAAGATTTTAGTCATGGAATGTTTAGAACAGAAGTAAGAAGCACACACTCAGATTCGCATTTAGGGCATGTTTTTACAGATGGACCAAGCGAATTGGGCGGATTAAGATATTGTATAAACTCTGCATCATTAAAATTTATTCATAAGAATAAAATGGAAGAGTTAGGATATGGAGAATATATAAAAAAATTATAAGGGCTTATATATTAAAAAAGTATGTAGATATTAGGATTACTACATACTTTTTATAGTTATATAAATTGTGAATAAAGTTTAACTTAAGGCTTTTATACATTATTTTTAACATCGAAAATTTTACCATCTTTAATATAAACCCTAGGAACTCTTTTCTTTAAAAGACAAAGTACTTCATAATTAATGCTGTCACAACATTTGGCAAGATCATCTGCATCAAATTTAATATTATCAGTTTTTCCAAGTAAAATTACTTCATCTCCACTTTTAACATTTCCGATATCTGTAATATCAATCATAAATTGATCCATGCAAATATTGCCTACTATAGGAGCAAGTTTACCATTAACAATTACTTTAGCTTCGTACTTTAATTTTCTGATATATCCATCAGCATATCCTATAGGAATAGTAGCAATTATACTTTTTCTAGTTGTTTTATAAGTTCTATTATATCCAATATACATGCCTTGCTCTAATTCTTTGACGTGAGCAATTCTGGCTTTTAAAGTTAAAGCAGGTTGTATTGATAAATTTTCTTTATTTACTTCATTTGATGGATAATATCCATAAAGTATAATTCCAGCTCTTACTGAATCTAAGTAGGTATTTGGCATATCTATTATTGCTCCACTATTAGAGGCGTGTTTTAAAGGTATGTTTATTCCTACTTCGGTAAGTTTTTCAATAAAGCTGCTTATTTGATTAAATTGATAATGAGTATAGTCTTTATCTTTTTCATCAGCACTAGAAAAATGGGTAAATATACCAATGACATCTAATCCCTTTAATGAGCAAATTTCACAAACTTGATTAAAGCTTTCTTGAGAAGGTAAAAACCCGATTCTACCCATTCCAGTATCTAAAGCTATATGAACTTTTGCTTTTTTATTAAGTGTTAATGCTAAATCAGATAATTCTTTTGCATAATCTAAATCGTAAATTGTTTGTTCTATATCATAATTAATTAGTTCTTCACCTAAATATAAAGGGGTATAACCAAGAATCATTATAGGTGCAGTAATATTATTATTTCTTAGTTCGATGGCCTCTGTAAGCATAGCAACAGCTAATCTAGAGGCTCCGTTTTCTAAAAGAACAGGTGCAACATCCAAGGCTCCATGTCCGTAACAGTCTGCTTTAACAACAGCCATTACTTCTTTATCGCCAGCTAATTTTTTTATATTTCTCATATTATTTGCAATTATATCTAAATCTATTTCAGCCCATACAGGTCTCATTATCTTATCCATTATCACACCTCGAATTTATTTACATCTTTACTATTATTGTAATAAAAAAAAGCTAAAATGATAAGTACCACTGCATATATAAATTTTAACAATAGTGGCACTATAATAGTTAATAGTTAATAGTTAATTCTTAACTGAAAAAAGTGTTTTGCATTTTTTGCACATTGTTTATTAAGATAAAAAATGATATTATAAGTAAAAATCTAAATAGAAGGATGAGATATAATGTCAATAAAATATAAAAAGCCAGAGCTTTTAGCACCAGCTGGAAGCCTTGAGAAATTAAAAATTGCATTTCAATATGGTGCAGATGCTGTATATTTTGGAGGTGAAGCCTTTTCTTTAAGAGCTGCAGCTCAAAACTTTACTTTTGAAGAGATTAAAGAGGGTGCAGAATTAGCTCATAGCTTAGGAAAGAAGATATATTGCACAGTAAATGTAATGCCAAGAAATGAAGGAATAGAAAAGTTACCTGAATTTTTAAAAAGTCTTGAAGAAGCAAAGGTAGATGCGGTATTAGTATCAGATCTTGGAGTATTTAGAACTGTTCAAAAGCATACTAATTTACCGATACATATTAGTACTCAAGCCAATACAGTAAATTATGAAGGGTGTAATATGTGGCATGATTTAGGAGCAGAACGTGTAGTTTTAGCTAGAGAGTGCTCATTAAAAGAAATAAAAGAAATTAGACAACATATTCCAGAAGAATTAGAATTAGAAGTCTTTGTACATGGAGCAATGTGTATGTCATATTCAGGAAGATGTTTATTATCAAGTTATATGACAGGAAGAGATTCGAATAGAGGTGCATGTGCGCAGAGCTGTAGATGGAAATATTCATTAGTAGAAGAAAAGAGACCAAACCAATATTTCCCTATTGAAGAAGATCAACATGGTACATATATAATGAATTCAAAGGATTTATGTATGATAGAGCATTTACCAGAACTTTTAGAAGCAGGTATATCATCATTAAAGATAGAAGGAAGAAATAAAAGTGAATATTATGTTGCTATAGTTGTGAATGCATATAGAAAGGCTATAGATTTATATTATGAAGACCCAGAAAATTATAAGTTACCTAAAGAATTAAGAGATGAGATGTACAAAGTTAGCCATAGAGAATATAATACTGGGTTCTTCTTTAGTGAACCTAAAAGTGATGCAATAATTTATCATACAAATGATCATGTTAGAGAATATGATGTTGTTGCTATAGTACATGAGTATGATGAAGAAACTCAAATTGCATTATGTAAACAAAGAAATAAATTCATAAAGGGAGATAAAGTAGAAATATTAACTCCTGGTGAATTTGGAGAAAGCTTTGTGGTTGAAGAAATTTATAATGAAGATGGAGAAGCTATAGATGGATGTCCACATCCAGGAATGATGTGTAAAGTTAAAGTGCCATTTAAAGTTGGTAAAAATAGCTTTATAAGAAAAGAGTTAGTGTAAATAAGTTGTTTGTAAGATAGAGATTGTTTTGTGCTAAATAAAATAGTCTCTATCTTTTTTTTAATAAAAAGATATGGTATTATTATGTAATTTATGAATGTATAATTTATGGGAGGAGGTGTGTGGATGAAAAATAAGGATAAAAATTTATTAATTCAATTATTTATTATTGCGATACCGATAGCAATACAAAATCTTATTAATGTAGGCGTAAGTGTTACAGATACATTGATGATTGGAAATATAGATGAGTTGCAGTTAGCAGGAATTTCACAAGCAAATCAACCGTATTTTATTTTTACCACTTTAATATTTGGACTAGCATCAGGATCTATGGTTTTAAATTCGCAGTATTGGGGGAAGAGAGATATCGAATCAATAAAAACTATAATGGGGTTGATGATGAGGATTGCAATTGTTGGAGGATTAATAGCATCTTTGGTAGTACTCATTTTTCCAAAAGAGGTTGTATCAGTTTTTACTAATGAAAAAGTAGTAATTGAATATGGAGCTATGTATTTAAGAATAGTGGGTTTCTCATATGTATTCTCTGCATTTACAGGAGTATATTTAATGGGGCTTAGAAGTATACAAAATGTAAATGTATCCATGTGTATTTATGGATTTTCATTTATATTAAATGTATTTTTAAATTATATATTAATATTTGGGCACTTGGGGATGCCTAGGTTGGAGATTATAGGAGCTGCACTGGCAACTTTAATAAGTAGAGTATTTGAAAGTATATTAGTAGTTATATATATGTATGGAATTGAAAAACAAATTAAGTATAAATTAAGTGATGTTTTTAGAAGGACATCTATGTATTGGAAACATATTGTTAGATATAGCCTACCAGTATTATTAAGCGAAATTAATTGGGGGTTAGGTATATCTGTTCAAGCAGCTATTATTGGAAGATTGGGTGCAAGTGTAATTGCAGCAAATAGTTTTATAAGTGTGTTTCAACAGTTAGCAGGTATTGCAATTATGGGATTTGGCGGAGGTGCTGCTATTATAGTAGGGAATTTAATTGGAGAAGGAAAAGAACGTGAAGAACAAGTATTGAACTTTTCTAAATTACTAGTTAAGCTTAGTTTTTTCTTAGGGATAATTATTGCTATTGGTATTATAGCAATTAGGCCAATAGCACCAAGTTTTATAAAAGTTTCCAAAGAGACAGCTGAATTAATTAAAAATATGTTATATGTTTCTGCATTTTTATTGTTATTTCAATCAGTAACAGTTACAACATTGGCCGGTGTATTAAGAGGTGCTGGTGATACTGTGTTTTGTGCAATAAATGATATTGTTACTTTATGGGGGTTAAAAATAGTATTAGGGACTATTTGTGCATTTGCATTAAAATTTAATCCTGTTTTAGTATATTTAATTTTATCTAGTGATGAGTTTTTTAAAGCTTTAGTGACTATTCCAAGAGTTTGGAAGGGAAAATGGATTCATTATACAACTGTTTAGTGAAAATTACGTATTAATAGAATTTATAAAATGAAGATGTATCAAACTTTAGGGTAATATGAATATTTTTAAGTGAAAATGGGTATTTATATTAATAAGATATCTTGATACGTCTATTATTTTATAATATTAGTATAAATTATTCTTAAACTTATCCTAGTGTATCAATATTAGAATAAGAAAGAAAATGATATAAAATGATAGAATAAAGAGTTTAATTCTAGAATTTAGCTGAATTATATATTTTGTTTTAAATAATACATGGTAGTATTAGATACATCGCTGAGGGCAGAAAAACAATATGTTTATATGCTAGTAGTAAGTGAAAAATTTCTTAAAGAAAAATGTTGAAAGTTTTTTAAAAAAATGTTGACATGAATCGGCAAGAATGATAAGATAAGAAAGTCGCTTCGGTGCGACAGAGTAAATGGTCTTTGAAAATTGAACAGAATATAGTTAAAGTAAACCAGCAATTC
>OGXC01000201.1_pt1 | contig 52473 bp, 57 predicted proteins | sample 1576201 | NCBI WGS metagenome assembly OGXC01 (sample SAMEA3541562, study PRJEB24748) | human gut metagenome | biome: human gut; feature: human-associated habitat; material: faeces | place: China | collected 2012 | reverse complement strand
AGGGCACGACCCCCTACTGCGTCAAGACCGTGGCTGTGCTGAACAGCTGGGGGCAACAGCGCGCCTGGGGCTGCCACATGGTTCACCATGCGCTGTACCAGAAGCAGAATTACAGCTATGCGGGCGTTATCGAAGCGTTGTCCGGTGCGCCGTTTGATGTGAAGTTTATCAGCTTTGACGACATCAAGGCTGACCCGAAGGTGCTGGACGGCATCGACGTCCTTATCAACGTCGGTGACGGCGACACCGCCCACACCGGCGGCAAGGTCTGGGAGGATCCTGATATTTCCGCTGCCGTCAAGGGCTTTGTCCACCGTGGCGGCGGTCTGATCGGTGTCGGTGAACCGGGCGGTCACCAGTATCAGGGGCGCTATTTGCAGCTGTCCGCGCCGCTCGGCGTGGAGAAGGAAATAGGCTTCACCCTGAATTACGACAAGTACAACTGGGATGAACACCGCGACCACTTTATTCTGGCCGATTGCCCCGACCATAATGTGGACTTTGGCGAGGGCAAGAAGAGCATCTTTGCATGGGAAGGCACAGAAATTCTCATTCAGCGTGACAAGGAAGTCCAGATGGCTGCGCATGAGTACGGCAAGGGGCGCGGTGTGTATATCAGCGGTCTGCCGTACAGCTTTGTGAACAACCGCGTGCTGTACCGCGCCATCCTGTGGGCTGCCCACGATGAAGCCGACCTGCACAAATGGTTCAGCACGAACTACAATGTGGAAGTCCATGCCTACGTTAAGAACGGCAAGTACTGCGTGGTCAACAACACCTACGAACCGCAGGACACGACCGTTTACACCGGCGACGGCAGCTGCTTCGATCTGCATCTGGATACCAATGAGATCAAGTGGTACAGCATTGAGGGGTAATAGAATGAGAACACCCGAAGAACAGATCCGCTATGCGGCCTCTATCACGCCCAGCCCGCGCCAGCTGGCATGGCAGCAGCTTGAATTTTACGCCTTTACCCATTTCGGCATGAATACCTTCACGAACCGCGAGTGGGGCGACGGCACCGAAGACCCAGCGCTGTTCAACCCCGATGCGCTGGATGCCGACCAATGGGTCGCCGCAGTCAAAAGTGCCGGTATGAAGGCGCTGATTCTGACCTGCAAGCACCATGACGGCTTCTGCCTGTGGCCGAGCGCCTACACCGAGCACAGCGTCAAGAACAGCCCATGGAAGAACGGACAGGGCGATGTTGTGCGCGAGGTATCGGATGCCTGCCGGCGCGGCGGTATCAAGTTTGGCGTCTATCTCTCCCCGTGGGATCGTCACGATGCGCGCTACGGGCAGGGAAAACCGTATGATGATTATTTCGTTTCCCAGCTGACCGAGCTTGCAACAAACTACGGAGACATTTTCTGCTTCTGGTTTGACGGTGCCTGTGGTGAGGGCAAAAACGGCAAAAAGCAAATTTACGATTGGGAACGCTACTATGCGGTGCTGCGTAAATTGCAGCCGAATGCGGTTTTGAATGTCTGCGGCCCCGATGTGCGCTGGTGCGGCAACGAGGCCGGGCATTGCCGGAAAGCTGAGTGGAGCGTGGTTCCCGCTGAGCTGCGGGATGCCGAGCGCACGGCATCGAAATCGCAGCAGGCGGATGACGGAGAATTCTCCCGTAAAATCGACTCTCAAGACGAGGACATCGGCAGCAGAGAGGTTATCCGCAATGCAAGAGAACTTGTCTGGTATCCGTCCGAGGTGGATACCTCCATCCGAACAGGTTGGTTTTACCACCCGGAGGAGGACACTGACGTGCGCACGGCAGGCGAATTGCTGGACATCTATCTGGATGCCGTCGGTGCGAATGCCAGCCTGCTGCTGAACATTCCACCCGATACGCATGGCCGTATTGCTGCACCGGACTGCGCCAGCCTTACAGAGCTGGGTACTAAAATCCAGCAGATTTTTGCCAGCAACGTAACAGAAAAGGCGAAAATTACGGCAGATTCTGCGATTGCGCAGCACCCCATCACACAGGCTGTGGACGGTATGGCAAATACCTATTGGCAGGCTGCCTACGGACAAGAATCCGATACGATTACTTTGAAGTTCCCGAAGCCGCAGAAGGTTTCCTGTGTTGTTCTGGGGGAGCATCTGCCGACAGGGCAGCGCATAGAAAGCGGCGAGATTTGGGCAGACGGAAGCAAGGCTTCCGAATTTACGGTAGTTGGACATAAGCGTATCTGCCGTTTTACCCCTGTGGATGTGCAGACGCTTACCATCAAGATTACAGCTTCACGCACGGAGCCAACGCTGCGGCTGCTGGAAGTCTATCAGCGAGGATATATGGGATGAAAGAAATTTTGACCGCGTGGCATTGGGACGGCCCAGTGTCAGAACCGGTTCCTTACGGAGAGGGCCATATTAACCAGACGTATGCCATTACGGTAACATCTGAGCAGGGGGCAAAACGCTATATCCTGCAAAAAATCAATACCAATATATTCAAAGACCCGGCCGGTTTGATGGAAAACGTCTGCGGTGTTACAGATTTTTTGCGCGAAAAGGCTAAGCAGCGCGGGGCTGACCCGGCGCGTGCTACGCTCCATGTGGTGCCTACCAAAGAGGAAAAGCCCTATTATCAGGCTGCTGATGGTAGCTGCTGGCGTGTCTATGAATTTGTAGAGAACACTGTCTGTTTGCAGCAGGTGCAGTCGGCTGAGGATTTTTACCAGAGTGCTGTTGCCTTTGGCAATTTCCAGCATCAGCTGGCTGAATATCCAGCACACACCCTGCATGAGACGATCCCGCACTTCCACGACACGCCCAAGCGTTTCGCTGATTTTCAGTGCGCCGTGGCCGAAGACCGCATGGGTCGTGCCGCACAGGTGCAGCGCGAAATTGAGTTTGTCCGCGCCCGCGAAGCAGAGTATCACGTTATGGTGGATCTGCTGGCGGCGGGTAAGCTGCCGCTGCGCGTCACCCACAACGACACCAAGCTGAACAACATCCTGTTCGACAAAACGACCGGCGAGGGTCTTTGCGTCATCGACCTTGACACCGTCATGCCGGGGCTTGCTGCCAATGATTTTGGGGATTCAATCCGCTTCGGTGCCAACCACTGCGCCGAGGACGAAGCTGACCTCTCGAAAGTCAATTTCAGCATGGAACTGTTTGAAATTTACACCAAGGGATTCTTGCAGGCAGCAGGAAAAGCGTTCACCCCGCTGGAAAAGCAGACCCTGCCGTGGGGTGCCAAGCTGATGACGATGGAGTGCGGTATGCGTTTCCTCGCTGATTATCTCGAGGGGGACCACTACTTCCACATCAACTACGAAACCCAAAACCTCAACCGCGCCCGCACCCAGTTCAAGTTGACTGCCGATATGGAACGGAACTGGGATGCCATGCAAAAAGTAATTGAAAAATACTGCTGATACCGCTAATCTGCTTTTTCATTTTGCGGTTTGCGTTTTGCAGTAGAGTGCATCATGCAAAATCGTGTTTTCTCCTTCCTTAACTCCCGCGCCTAACAAGCGCGGGAGTTTTCTGTAATACAGCAAGTTGTATGTCCGCAGTGAGGCTAATAAGGCCATGCATTGCAATTGATTTTTATGATATTGGAAACTCAGAACGGTTGATACTAAATGCGATTTTATATGCTATGCAGTTTTCGATATTTGCCAGGAGCTTCAGCCTTATAGCGGCGGAACATCCGGTTAAAGTAGCTGGAATCACTAAAGCCGCAGCTATATGCGATCTCCGTGATGGGATCTTCGGTGGAGCATAATAGCTCCGCGGCACATTCTACCCGGTAGTAATTCAGGTAGTCAATCGGGGAGCGTCCGGTTATGCTGTGAAAGACCCTGCAAAAGTGTTCAGGGGTCATTTCTGCTGTGGAAGCAAGATCTTCCAAGGTGATGCGGCTGGCGTAATTCTTTCGGATGCGCTCTAAGGCCGCTTTCATTTGGGCTGTGCTGCGGTCATTTCGCTTATTTCCGGGAGTGGAAACTGTGTACGAATGCTGCAAAAGGATTTGACCGAACAGCTGCCACATCAGACCAATCGTCACAAATTCATATCCCTCCGGCTCTTTTTCCATTGCCTCAAAGAGTCTGTCAATCAGTTGGCAGGTTACGGAGCCAGCCGGTTGATACGGCTCGATTTGTGCGCCGCGTTCAAAAAGCGCATTGTATTTTGCCTGACATACGGAGCCGCTGCCGAGGAAGCGGTTCATATCAAAGACAACACACTCGTAAACGCAGTCGCTGGGGGTTCCGCCGTGAACGGCCCCGGCTGAAATGATGGCGGCATCCCCCTTGTGTAAAAGGTAAGAGCGTCCATCAATCAGCAGAGAAAACTCCCCGCTTAGAACCAGCATAAGTTCAAATTCCATGTGCCAGTGAAACGGCATTTCATAGCGCGGGTGCATTTTATCTACATAATAAAGCTCAATGGGAAAGTCAAAAGTGCCGCGCGTACTGCTTTCATGGGAAGCCAGAAACTTCATGGCAGGCATCTCCTAAAATATCAATATCGTCCAATATAATATCATTATACGCAAAGACGAGGGCAAATTGCAACAGTATAATACAAGTAAAGGACAAAATCCACTTTAGGAGGTACAAACTGTGCAAATCGAAGAAATCAAAGACCAAATCTGCGATGTCTGCCATAAAATGTGGCAGCTTGGCTGGGTCGCTGCCAATGATGGCAATGTCTCAGTTCGGTTGGAGGACGGAACTTTCCTTGCAACGCCTACGGGCATGAGCAAGAGCTTCATCACGCCGGACAAGCTGCTGCGCATTGATGCAAAGGGCAATGTGCTGGAAGGGGCAGAGGGCCTGCGCCCGTCCAGCGAAATCAAGATGCACCTGCGCTGCTACGAAAAGCGCGCCGATGTAAATGCTGTTCTCCATGCCCATCCGCCGGCAGCCACCGGCTTTGCCGTGGCACATCGCCCGATGGATATGTACAACATGATTGAGGATGTGGCAGCCATCGGTGCTGTGCCGCTGACTCCGTATGGAACTCCCAGCACGACGGAGGTGCCGGACGCAATCGAGCCGTATCTCAACGACCACGACGTTATGTTGCTGGAAAACCACGGCGCACTGACGGTGGGCAGCGATGTCATCACCGCCTATTACCGCATGGAGAGTCTGGAACTGTGGGCAAAAATCACAATCAACGCAATCATTCTCGGCGGCAGCTACGATATTGACCGCAAGAATATTGATAAGCTCATCAATCTCCGCTCCTACTACAAAATTACCGGCAAACACCCCGGCTATCGCAAATTTGAGCGACGCGAAAAAGGTGAGCCGACGGACAAATAAGGAGACCCCATATGCTGAAGAACATTCCGCCTATCCTTAGCCCGGAACTTCTGAAAGTCCTCTGCGAGATGGGACATGGCGACGAAATCATTCTCGCAGACGGAAATTTCCCGGCTGAAAGCATCGGCAAAGATGCCATTGTGGTTCGTGCAGACGGGCACGGAACAGTAGAACTGCTGGAGGCCATCCTGCAATTTCTGCCGTTGGATCAATATGTGGAAAAGCCTGTCGCGCTGATGAAAGTGGTTGATGGCGATCCGTGCAAGCCGACTATCTGGGATAGCTATAAACAGAAGTTGAACGAGAGCGGCAATGACCCGGCTAAAATTGAAATGGTGGAGCGCTTTGCGTTTTATGAGCGCGCACATCAAGCCTATGCGATTATCGCCACCGGGGAAAGCGCAATCTATGCCAACGTACTTTTGAAGAAGGGCGTGGTGCAATGAGTAACACAGCAACTGTGCTGGCCTTCGACTTTGGCGCTTCCAGTGGACGTGCGATTCGGGCCGTGTACGATGGCCAAAACCTCACCTACGAGGAAATCCATCGTTTTGAAAATGTCCCCATCGAAAAGGAAGGTCATCTCTGCTGGGATGTGGAAACACTGCTGAAGGAAATTCACACGGCTATTCAAAAGGCGGGTACATTTGACAGCTTAGGATTTGATACATGGGGTGTGGATTTCGGCTTACTGGATACGGACGGTCATCTGCTGGCAAACCCTGTTCATTACCGCGATGCCCGAACGAATGGCAAACCGGAACAGGCCGCTGCCCGTATGCCTGCAGAAGAATTGTATGCCCATACCGGCAATCAAATCATGGCAATCAATACTTTGTTCCAGCTGCTGGCTCTGCGTGAGCAGGACCCGGAACTGCTGCAAAAGGCTGCGCAGATCCTTTTTATGCCGGATTTGTTTGCGGCTCTGTTGGGGGCCGAGCCGGTCTGCGAACGCAGCATTGCGTCCACCAGCCAGATGCTGGACCCCCGCACAGGGCAGTGGAGCAGGGAAGTGCTGGCCGCCTACGGCTTGCCGGAAAACCGCTTCGCACCCATTGTTGCCAGCGGCACAGTGACAGGTACACTTGCAAACGGTGCAAAAATCATTGCGGTGGCAGGGCATGATACACAATGCGCCTCGGCTGCTATGCCGTGTGCCGAGGAGGATGCCGAACATACGGCATTTCTCTCCTGCGGCACATGGAGCCTGTTGGGAATGGAATTGGATGCCCCGATTCTGACGGCGGACAGCTGCCAAAGCGGGCTGTCCAATGAACTCGGTGCAAACGGGAAAATCAACTATCTGAAAAATATCATCGGTCTTTGGCTGATTCAGGAAAGCCGCCGTGAGTACAAGCGCCGTGGACAGGCATATTCTTTCGCGGAGCTGGAGCACCAGGCACTTGCCGCCGAACCGCTGCGCAGTTTTATTGACCCGGATGCCCCGGAATTTGTTGCCCCCGGCGACCTGCCGGGCAGAATACAGGAATTTTGCCGCAAAACCGGCCAGCCCGTCCCGGAAACGGTGGGAGCCGTAATGCGCTGCATTTATGAAAGCCTTGCTCTGAAATATCGCTATGCGATAGAGCAGCTCTCCGCTGTAACAGGTCGAGCATTTACGACCCTGCACGTTTTGGGCGGCGGCACAAAAGACCGTCTGCTTTGCCAGATGACGGCAGACTGCTGCGGCCTTACAGTAAAGGCTGGCCCGGTGGAAGCTACGGCGCTCGGCAACATTATGATTCAGTTGAAAGCCTTGGGGTTGCTGGACTCCATCACACAAGGACGCCGGCTGATTGCGGAGACAGAGGTCATTAAAACATATACCCCAAGCACACAGAACTATGCGGAATGGAACGCCGCTTATGATCGTTTCAAAACCCTATTATAATAAGGAAGGTGCAACTATGCTGTATCCTAAAATTGGTATTCGCCCTGTCATCGATGGACGCTGGGGCGGCGTCCGTGAAAGCCTGGAAAATCAGACGATGCGCATGGCAGAAAATGCCGCCAAGCTGATTTCGGAGAATCTCAAGTACCCCGATGGTACGCCGGTGCAGTGCGTGATCGGCTGTACGACGATTGGCGGTGGTGCCGAGGCGGCCCGCGTGGCAGAGCAGTTCTCTACCCAGAATGTTACGGCAACGCTGTCTGTGACCCCTTGCTGGTGCTACGGCACCGAGACGTTCGACATGGACCCCAACACCATCAAGGCGGTCTGGGGCTTCAACGGCACCGAGCGTCCCGGCGCGGTGTATCTGGCTGCGGTTCTGGCAGCACACGCCCAGCGCGGTCTGCCTGCTTTCTCCATTTATGGTCATGACGTGCAGGAAGCCAACGATGATACGATTCCCGATGACGTGGCCGAGAAAATCCTGCGCTTTGCCCGTGGTGCTGTTGCCGCAGGCTGGATGAAGAACAAAGCCTACGTCAATATTGGCGCTGTGACGATGGGGATTGCCGGCAGCTTCTGCGATGCAGGTGTTCTGCAAAAGTATTTCGGCATCCGCGCCGAATGGGTGGACGAGGTCGAGATCCTGCGCCGCATTTCCATCGGTATCTATGACCACGACGAATATGAAAAGGCTCTGGCATGGGTGCGCGAGAATTGCAAAGAGGGCTTTGATAAGAACCTCGGTAAGAACCTGCCGCCTGTCATCACGAAGTCGAAAATTGTTCCGGCCGACAAGGATTGGGAGTTTATCGTCAAGATGACCCTGATCATCCGCGACATTCTATACGGCAATCCGCGTCTGGACGAGATGGGCTGGCATGAAGAAGCGCTCGGTCGCAACGCTGTGGTCGGCGGCTTCCAGGGCCAGCGCCAGTGGACAGACTGGCTGCCGAACGCTGACTTCACCGAAGCCATCATGGCTTCCACCTTTGACTGGAACGGCCCGAAGGCCCCGACCCCGTTTGCTACCGAGAATGATACCTGCAACGGCATTGCCATGATGCTGGGTAGCCTTGTTTCCGGCTCTGCGCCGTGCTTCCATGACGTGCGCACCTACTGGAGCCCGGAAGCCTGCGAGCGTGTGACCGGGCAGAAGCCTGACGGCGTTGCCGCCAACGGCTTTATTCACCTCATCAATTCCGGCGCAACGGCCCTGGACGGTTCCGGTGCCTGCGTAGATGCCAAGGGCAATCATGTGATGAAACCGTTCTGGGAGATGACCGATACGGACATCAAGGCGTGCCTGAACGCCACCGATTGGTGTCGCGCGGACTATGAGTACTTCCGCGGCGGTGGATATTCCAGCCACTTCCGCTGCAAGGCAGAGATGCCTGTTACGATGCTGCGCTTCAACATTGTGGAGGGCATTGGACCCGTCTTGCAAATTGCCGAGGGCTGGACGGCTGATCTGCCCGACGAGATTCACAACACCATCGACAAACGCACCGACCCGACCTGGCCGACCACATGGTTCTGCCCGCGCCTGACCGGACAGGGAGCGTTCACCGATGTGTACAGCGTTATGGCAAACTGGGGTGCCAACCATGGAGTGACCGTTTACGGCCATGTGGGTGCTGACCTCATTACGCTGGCCAGCATGCTGCGCATCCCGGTCACGATGCACAATGTCCCTGCCGAGAAGGTTTATCGCCCCCACGCATGGGCCAGCTTCGGCACACAGGATCAGCAGGCTGCGGATTATGCTGCGTGCAAGCAGTACGGGCCGCTGTATCGGTAAGTTACCTGTCGTAAATATTTTGCTGAAAAAAATCTGACATAGCCCTTAATACCAGTTAAGGAGAGGTTTTCTTGGAAGCCTCTCCTTATTTTTTTCATCTGGAGGTATACAACAAATTCAAAAGATAAAAGGTACCTTGAGACCTCTTTTCTCAAAGTGCGGTTATAATCCGTTGCCTATAACTTAATAGGCTTTTCCTCTATACGGAGAACCGCATTATGAGTTTGTCGAATGAATAACTCTGGCAATTCCACGCGAAAAACGAAATAGAATTACCGCTGCCATATGCGAATCCTGACGGTATATGCTCCACACAGGTGGACATATACTGAAGAATTTGCGTGTGTCAATTTTCAATTCGACAAGATTCTTTGTCGCTGTCGTTCACCACCAGTATGCGCCGCAATGCACAACTAAAAATCGCCCTCGACCTGTCCATGGGTCGAGAGCGATTTAACTGTCAGGAAAACTGTAAGGTCGCAGGGCGGGGAGTTATGCCCAGGGGTCAGCTACCTGCGGAATACGGATGCCGGTCAAAAGCTGCTGCTCCCACAAAAACCACTGCCCTGTGGATGGTTTGTTGCGTAGCTTTAGAGGGCGCGGGCTGTCAGCGCCGCTGCAAGCCACATATAAGGTCAGGTACCCGTCAACAAACTGCGTCCGGCTGTAAGTGTTTTCCGAAACGGCGACTCGGTACGGCTGCACAGGTGTGTAGTTGTTTTCCGGTGTGGAACCGACAAGGTAGGAACGCATCAGGTATTCCTTGCCGCGAAAACGGTCGCGGATAAACTGTTTGTCGATGCCGTTCAAGGGGCGCGGGCCGCGCAGGAAATCCAGCATTTTCTCGGTCTCGGCAGGGTTTTCCGGGTACAGCGCCAGCGCCGCCACTGTCAGAGCGGCCACTTCCTCCGGCACAGTCAGCGCAGCCTGGGGCATAGCCTTCAGCTCGTCCAAGGTCTTGGGAAGGCTGTTCAACGTGATTTCACTCATCTGGGTACCTCCTGTTCATCATGGTTTTCGGGCTATATATTTTTGCCTGTCACGCCTCGTGTGTCAGGCAAACGACTGCCTCTACATGAAACATAGGTGTAGCGTATGATAGCAGGAAGTAATTTGCAAAGCGCCCACCTCATTTACAACGACATTTTATTGTGATGTTATTATAGCACAAATACAATTAGTTGCAAAGGTTGTTATAATTTGAAAAATAACCCAAAGCGCGAGGAGAATATGCAACCGATAATAAAAACTAACGCTTGGTATACGCTGGTGACAGGCAAAAGCGAGGTCATCAACGCATCGTGGTGCAAGCAGCAGCTTGCCAGGATTCTGAAGAAAAGTACCGATGCAATCATCCTGTTCGATGTTACCGGCAGCTATGCAGCGCTTGTTTTAGACCACGACAGGCTCATCCCAGGACAAGTACCGATGGCGGTCAAGCAATATAAGTCCACTCCTGAAGGATTTGTCCTTGCACATACCGTCAAGGTCGATGTCGAGGATTCGCAGGAACCCCGGCTTCTGGTTTTCGATGTTAGCCGCGTGATGGCGGTCTCGTGGAAGAAAGGCATTGCCGCTATTACGAAAATTCTGAAAGTCTGGATGATGTGCGGCGAACCGCAAGCAGAACCAATCTGGCTGTTCCTGAACATCGACCCGTATGGTTTCGAGTTGTCGGATAGCGAGGGATGGGAATGCCTGGAACGCATTGTTAAGGAAAAGGAGTTCAAGGTAAAACCTGTCTTCCTCACTAAGGGCAAGACTGAGCGAGAAATCAACGAACACCTGCACATCAAGGCGTAACGGCGGAGGAATCCGCTAACTGTCTTTTCAAAGCGGCCTCCACGGGGCGGACAGTGGGCAACAGCTTTTGCTGGCGAACGGCTTTCAAATCAAAACAAAAAATTATCATAAACACGGAGGAAATACTATGACTAACGAGCAGCTGAGAATCGCATTAGTTGCAAACGCCGTTACCCGCTCGAACCGTATCGGCTTCGACTTTCAGGACCCGGCAGGCAAGACTCTTGACGAGTACACGAAAGAAGCCATGATGCAGTGTGTCCGTGTCGCGCAGAAGATGCGTCAGCCGGGCCTTGATAAGGAGTTGGCTGGACAGGTTTTCCCCATCTACACCATCGGGAACTGGGCTCGGGAGAAGGTCGTCTATGACTTCGACAAGGATTTTCAGGAACTGCTGATGGATACGGACGACATCGTCATCCACCACGAGATTCTCGAACGCCTCGCATTCAAGGACTTCTATCTGCCGCTGTATGACAGCAAGGATTACTGCGGTATGTTCGTACATATCGAGTTCGAGCCCAAGACCAAGGATACGTTTATCGGCATCGTGTTGGTCGGTGGCGTTGCGAATGAGAAGGAGAACTATGCGTTCCTGTCTCTGCCTGCCTGGATTAAGGAGGGACAGACGCTGACGGAAGCAACTCGGAGCACAAAGCAGTATATTGAGAAAGCTGCGAATCAGCGCTCTACCACCGATGTGGCGGTCCCCGATACGATGGAGGAGATTCCTCCCGTCTACAACGAGGGCACACCGTATGTTCGCCTTGCAATGCTCTGCGCCTACTACCTCGCGAGCAAGGGCTCTGATGTACACCTCAATCCTATCAAGAAAGAGGACCGTCAGCCGTTTATGTTCAAGGGCAAGGCACAGAGGGTCAATGTCAAGGTCTTTACGGTAGGAGACCATGTGGCAGAGAAGTACAAGAATGAGGGGGACGGGAAAGCACCGCGCTGGCGTCACTACTGGGGCGGAAACGGCCGCGAACGCCGTGAGTGCAAGTTCTCGTTCTGAACAAATGACAGGGGACTGCTATGGATATAGTCAATGTCTGTACGGCGGGACTGATGCTGTCGTCGGCTGCGCTGTTTGCGGGAAACGCTGTGTACGATTACAAGTTCGGTAAGAAAACGACGGCGGTTATCCGCCAATTTGAGAGCGGGAAGCCGTCTTCTGTCATCGACGATGTGTTGAATCAGACTCTTCTCGTAATTGCGATTTGTACCGGAATTGCGTTTGTTTTCGAGGAGCTCGCCTTACGCCTTCAAAGCATCGAAGATGTGCAGGCGCAGTACATGGTGCAGTTCAGCCTTAATGTCTTTATACTGGTCAGCGTTCAGGCTATGATGTCTATCGCGTTCCTTCTTACTGCGTCCATCGTGGCAATGTTCAGGCTCAAGCGGAGAGGACTGACGAAGTTCACCATCATGACATACCTCTGCAAAATCGCAGAAAACCTCGCGGGCGTGTATGTGCTTGTCAAATTGGCTGTCAGCTACTTGCAAGCGATTTAATATCACCTAACATCGAATAAATTTATAACATTGGCTGCGCAGGATAAGTCTTGCCGCTTACAAAAAAAGGAGAACACCATGAGCACTGAGTTGGTCGCCATTGAGCGCATCACGATTCGGAAAGGGGACAGCAACGCGGACGATATCCGCAGCTGCCTCGCACATTATCTGCTTCAGTTTATCAATTCCGCCAGCATTGAATCTCTGTCGATGCATAAGCTGAGCATCAAGTTTGATGGCAAGACGGTATTGTTTGTTCAGGACAAGACCGGCGGCGTGGGCTTGAAAGGCCTTGACACCGACTGGCAGCACACGCCGGAAATGTCCGCAATCCTTGACCGGCTGGTGACGGATGTGGATGTTGAGGTGTTCCTGTCCTATGAGATGATTCATTTTTTCAGCACCGAGAACTTCTATGGGTACAATTTCTGGAGCGAGGTGCTGCAGGAATACGGCTGCGAGGCGGTTCGGTACAAGGACCTCGAATACTACGATGTGGAGAGCAATGTTGTCATGTTGTCCTTTGATGGCAAGGAACTCTGCGACAACCCCGACTATGTGCCGGAATCGGCTGTCAAGGACATCCACAAGTGGTTCTGCTACACCTTCGAGATGTCGCTCGAACCCGATACGCCGTTCAATGCCGCACAGGTAGATAAGATGCTTGCCGCTATCGAGTCCGTGCATGGCGTCTTTGGTCGGGAAGAGGACGATGTTGCGGATGTGGGGGAGGATTACCTGTCCATCTGCACCGGCGTGACGCTGACCGACAAGGAGGTCCCGGCGTTTGCTGCGTTCCTGCAGGCAATGTCGGATGTCGCCAAAGAACTCGACACCACGCTCGACTATACCGCCGAGTTCGTCCCCGTCGGGATGGAAACCTTTGCCGCCATGATGATGGATAACGACAAGGGCAAAATCGTGCCGAGATATTATCGCTACTGATATGCTGAGTCTCACCTGCTAATGGTGAGGCTCTTTTTTTTGTATGGGAGAGGAAAACAATGATTTCCAAGGAACTTTTTTGCAAAACGATTGCCGACATCCAAGAACAAGACCGGAAAATCGCAGCGTTTGACCATGCGCTCGACAAAATCTGCGACTCAGCAGTAGTGTTCGATGCTGACGAGTCAGCCGCCGCAAGCTTGCGACTTCAGTCATGAGTTAGGCGGCTTTTCTCTTGATGGGAAATGAAGAGCACACCCCGTCTATTGCTTCAAAGCTTAGGCGGGGTAAGCTCGTTTCTTTGGTCAAATATCGGAAAATACAGTTTTCCTGTTTATTCCAACTCGGATATTGCACATATGTGCGAATTGCATACAATAGAATTGTAGAATACTTTAAAGGAGGTGAGTGCTTTGAATATTACATCCAGCTATCAAGTCAGAATTGTCAACTGCAGTGTCAACCTTAACGATACGGTTCGTGTATATCGGGAAGCACTCTCCTACCTGATTGGTATTGTCAACGAGAACTGGGATGCTGTAAAAAGCATAACCACCGGAGCTTTGGAGCAGCGACGCTATATTGAAAAGTTGGTTCATGGCAATAAAAACCGTGAAGCCAAATATCAGGAATTCGATAAAATGTTCCATAAGTATCCTTCGTACTTGCGCCGTGCAACAATTACAGCTGCTATCGGTGCAGTGAGCAGTTCCCGCAGCAATCTTGCTAATTGGGAAAACACCGACAAGCAGACGGCTGCGCCTACGCTTCAGATTGATAGAAAAGCATTTCCTACATTCTTCCGCGATGATATGTTCGAGGTGGAAGGCGCACCCGAAAAAGTGAAAGTTCCAAAGAATCCGAAAGCCAAGGACAAGCTCACGCCGGAAGAAAAGAAAATCGAGAAGGAAAAACGTCAGGCTGCTCAGTTAAAGAATTCTCAAAATGAGATTACAGCTCTAAATGACAAACATACGGTTCACCTGAAAGTCTATCATAAGAACGACTGGGTGTGGGCTACTGTCACTTTGCGTAAAACCGATATTGCCTACCTGCGCAAATATTGGATGCACGCCTGCGCCTCTGCGCCTGTACTCGAAAAGCGTTTCGGTAAATACAGTCTGCGCTTTTCGTTTGAGGAAAATATACCCCTTAGTAAAACGCCTATCAAAAAGCAACGAATCTGTGCAGTCGATTTGGGTCTTAATACAGACGCAACTTGCTGTATCATGACCGCAGATGGAACTATCCTTGCAAGAAAGTTTATCAATTTTGCAAGTGACAAAGACCATCTGTATCATGTGCTCAATCGCATTAAGAAGTTTCAAAGACTGCACGGTTCTCGCGAGGCACATAATTTTTGGGCATATGCCAAACGCATCAATGATGAGTTGTCCAAAAAGATTGCCTCTGCCATTGTAGAATTTGCGGTTCTCTATTCTGCTGATGTAATTGTTTTCGAGCACTTGGACTTCAAGGGTAAGAAGGCATCTTCCAAAAAGCAGAAGATTCAGATGTGGCGAAAGAACGGCATCCAGCACATTGCGGAGCATAAAGCACACCGCTACGGCATCCGTATTTCGCATATCTGTGCTTGGGGCACAAGCAAACTTGCCTTTGATGGCAGTGGTGCCCTGAAGCGGGATGAAACCAATCATGCCCTTGCAACTTTTGCAAACGGCAAACAATACAACTGCGACCTAAGTGCGAGCTACAATATTGGCGCTCGCTACTTTGTCAGAGAGTTGCTAAAACCCTTGCCAGCGATGGTGAGGTCTCAGCTTTCGAGCAATGTTCCGAATGCTGAGCGTAGAATCCAAGTTACACTTGCCACGCTTAAAGTTCTGTATCCTGAGCTAAAAAAACTCGGCACACAGGCAGCGTAAGATGTACAGATGCTAACTGAGTTATTAGTTTTCTTGCGGTGATGGCTTCCGTCTGGACGCTTGAGCTGAGGGATTACCGTATCTTTCGTTAGAACGCCGCTACCCATAAAAAGGGCGGGAAGCCCATGACTTCAGTCGTGGGAGGATTCACAATCTGTATCTTGCTGCATTGCTCCGCATCCTCAAAGAAGAACTGGACGACAAGGCGGACACCATTGAGTGGTGGCTGTATGAGGATGTTCGCAAATGTATCTGGTTCGACCTCGAAGATGGTCGCCGGATGCGCTACGACATGCCTACCGCCGAATCCCTGTATGACTACTTGACGCTGCCGTTCGAGCAACTTCCTTTTGAGGTGGAATCATGATTTTCGTTTTCTCGCTTGTCAGTGCAGCGCTGCTTTGCATTGCATCGTTCGTTTGCTACAAGGTGTCGGGCAAGATGCTGGATGAGAAAGATGCGGAAAAATGCGCAAAGGAAGCAGAACTTGAAGAAAAACTGATAAACCACATGATGCAGACCAGGAGCAAGCCGCTATTGGACGATGAATTCAGTTTTGGCGGGGCGTATGAGGCATTGGTCATGGCGGGAGAACGTCAGAAGCAGTTGGCGGATGTAGATGAAATTGACGAATTAACGGATAAAATTCGTCTGCTGAGCATGGTCGAACAAATCTCATACATCACGCTTTCATTCGGCGTAATGTTCGTCTGTATGCTTCTGTTCGTGACCGGTATTATCACTGTTGGAGTAATGGCTGCGAGCGTGTATGCTAAATGAATGCTCAGAACGGAAAGAAAGGAGACACTATGAGCAAGAACCCGAAAATTGAAGGTATCGTCTTCAGGTACGGCGATGATGACTACTCTTTCTGGATGCCGGACATTTCGAAAGAAGAGAATGAGAAATTCGTACAAACGCTGTTTTCGGCATTTGAGGATAATGGTTGTTCGGTGCGCGGCACAAAGAAGGACATCCTCGATACCATCCGAGAAAACACCTGAAACGATAGGTGCGAATCTCAGAAAAATTTTATGTGCTCGACACGAGCGCTCTTCTGTCATCTTCGTACTCTAACGAAAAACAGCATTGACCAGGCACATTTCTAAGCACTGCGACATTTTTCCAAGGTTTTGCAAGGTCGTTTGCAACATTTTTCCGAAATTCACTGATATTTTTTGCAGTCATCCATCTCGGATGGCTGCTTTTTTGTTTTTGCGCGAAAAAGTTGCCGATTTGTGCGAATTGCAGATAATGAAAATCAAGGGCAGTCATAGCGGTATTGTCCGCACAGAAATTGTCAGAAAGAGATTTTCCAGACGCCGTCTGGAATTATGGAGGAATCATAGATGTACGGTAAACCGATGCATTTCATAGACTGGCTGATTGATATGCCGGAAGAGTTTTCGTTTTGGGTAGAGGACCAGATAGCAGTAATGTCGCCGGTGACGATTGCCGTGGTAATTGTTGTCGCATTGGCTGTTTTGGCCGGTATATGGCTTCTCGTCGTCTCTGCCGCCAAAAAAGATGTGCGCAATACCAGCGAGATTCTGGCGGGCGTTGAGGAAATCAATCAGGGATATGAGTTCTATGATGTGGACGAGGAAATTCGTCTCGAATACCCGCTCGAATCCCTTGAAGAGTTCAAGGGGGCTTCCCTCGATAAGCTGTTCATGGGCACTGTTCGGAAAAAGATTCCCCAGTTTGAAGAGGTTTTCGGATGGGCGCAGTCGAATGTGATTCAGTTTGCGGCATATAAGGAAGAACTCAAAAGCATCCCCAACTGGACCGAAAAGGACGATGATTGTGGGAGAAGAATCCCTTTCTGGCTGTATAAGCGCTATGAGAAGAAACTGGTCAATGCAGCGGTGTTCGGCACTCCCGTGACCGAGACAACCTTCATTGCGGTGAAGCAGTATGTCCCGCATAAGGGCAAGCCGATGGAGGAGTCTAAGACCTATTCGATGGCAGAGGCTAAGGAATTCGTAAGACTCGCTAAGGCGCACGAACGGGAACGCCAGCAGCGGGAAAACGAGCGAAGGCAGGCATCCTCGCAAATCAAGTATGAGGTTTTGCAGCGTGACAGGTTCCGGTGCGTTGTCTGCGGCAGGACCCCGGAACAGGGCGCGAAACTGCATATACAGGCGGTAAAGCCGCTTCCGAAACACAAGAGACCGTCCGCAGATTGTTTCCGAACCGTGTGCGAGGATTGCATGAGAAAGAAAGGGTGAGGGGCAGAGATGTTTTGTATATGCGTACTTATCATAGCAGCAGCTGCCGTGTATATGGTCGAGGCGTATATTCATACCTACTACGCGATTGAGTATATGCACGGCGCTTCGCTGTTCTTTGTGCTTCTGGCAAAATACGCAGCCCCGACCCTGTTCCTGCTCCTGTGCGGGTATTTTGTGTTCCGGTACAGGGAGAAGCGGCGGGAATCAGAAAAGCCTGCGCAGGAAAAACCTCTGAATCGGGAAGAAACCTATGCCGAAAAAATCAACGCAATCGTCAAGACGAAAGCAGTGTTCTCAGACCAAGCCGACCAGATGCTGTATCAGGTCAAGCGATTCGGACAAAAGATGGCGGTAGCCTACAGCATGACGCAGGACAACAAGACTTCCGGAGAGCAGGCAAAGTGCCTGACGCTGTTGGCATCGGCAGAACGGATATTTTATGACCGGCTGGATGACGCTATCCGCTCGGCATCGATGTTCGATGAGACAGAATACAAAGCTTTCCAGCAAGGCATTATCTCGTTCGGAGATACCGATACCGCTAAAAAGAAGCAGGAGATATACGCCGGTATCATTAAGACGATAAACAATGTGGTCCATGATAATGAGCGTCTTATCCTGCGCTTAGATTCTCTTGCCTTTGCACTCAATCAGCGCTCAGCACAGAATCCGTGGGATACCGATGTGGTCTTGGCGATGTCAAGACTTGATGATGTCATCACTAAGACGAATCAAGACCTTGAACAGGACGAGGAAATCAGCCGCGAGGCTTTGAAACGATACGACACTCTAAATTGAGGTAATTGACCATGGCAAGAAAAGGTGTGTTCCCGATAGTAGCGACCTTAGCGGTCGTTGGCGTGGTATTGGCGGTGTTCTCCCAGACGGTGATGCAGGACTCGAATATCAGCACCAATACCATGACAACGGAGCAGGCGTATGCGGATTTGAGCGGGAAGATGAAACGCATCGGGGTACAGGAAGTATCTGTAAACCCGCAGCAGCTTGATGTATCGGAGTTTTTGGACGCGAAAGATGAGTTGCCGGATATCGACTCCTCCTACCCGTTTGTGGTGGAGGGGAACGGTGATGTCAACATTGAAATCTTCTCTTCCGGCGAGAAAGCAGCAGAGTCCGGTTCCGATTCTTTCATGACCATCATGGCAAAGAAGTTCAACGCCCAGCACAACAAGACTTCCGGGGACAAGACTATGAGTGTCTCTCTGCGCTCCGTTCCGTCCGGTACGGCGGCTGAATACATCTCGACGGGAAAGTATCAGCCTGAGTGCTATACCCCCTCAAACACGCTCTTTGGCGAGTTGGTGAAGAACGAGGGCGTAGAGTTGACCGTTGAGGCTGACCGTCTGGCCGGTAATGTGGCGGGTATTCTCGTATCAAAGAAGACAGAGGATATGCTTCGCTCTGAATATGGTGAAGCGTCTGTTTCTTCCGTTCTGAACGCAACCATTGATGGCAAACTCATGATGGGGTATTCGAACCCCTACACGAGTGCTACGGGTCTCAACTTCCTGCTTGCGGCCCTTGCGAGCAGCGACAGCGATACGATTGTCGATACGGCTGCTGTTGAGAATTTCCAGAAATTTCAAGCGAACGTCCCTCTCGTATCCTTCACGACCCAGCAGATGGTCCAGTCGGCGGACAAGGGTATCGTGGACGGTGTCGTGATGGAGTATCAGTCCTACCAGAATGACCCGACCTTGCAGCGAAACTACGAGTTCATCCCGTTCGGTGTACGGCACGATAATCCTCTGTATTCCATCGGGAATGTCTCTGCGGAGAAGAAGGAAGTTATTGCTGCCTTCGTTTCCCTCTGCGCTCAGAATCAGGCAGAAGCGACGAAGGACGGGTTCAATGGTCTTGATGACTATACATATACCGGCAAAGTGTATGACGGCAATACCATCGCACAGGCTCAGAGTGTCTGGAAGGAAGAGAAGGATTCCGGTATTCCTATCGTGGCGGAGTTCGTTGTCGATACTTCCGGGTCAATGCGCGGAGAACCTATCAATGCACTGAAAACGGCCATGATTAACACCATCCAGTATATCAATGACGACAACTATATCGGCATCATTGGCTTTGATTCGGATGTCAGAGAATACCTGCCTATTGACCAGTTCTCTCTGACTCAAAAAACTCTGTACAAGGGTGCTGTAAATTCCCTCGACGCGAACGGCAATACAGCTATGTATAACGGTCTTTGCGTTGCAATGGACCGCATTTACAAGAAGTCTCAGGAACTCGGCGGTAACTGCACGCCCATCATCTTCGTGTTGACGGACGGTGACAACAATACCGGGTACGAGTTCTCCGACACGAAGAACATCATCGCCGGTATGGATATCCCGATTTATACCATCAGCTACAACTACGCGGCAGACAGCCTCTCGGAACTCGCGTCCATCAACGAGGCGGCAGCTATCGTCGGTAACAGCGAGGATATCACCTACAAACTCCGCAACCTGTTCAATGCAGAGATGTAACTCAAAAGCGCGGGTTTTCCCGCGCAGCTGCTCAAAAAGACAGCCTCCACGCGGCGAGCAGCGGGCAACGGGAAACACTCCCGGCAGATAGTCTTCCAGAAAAGGATGGAAAAGCCATGAAAACGCAACAGGTTCCAAACTCTCCTTATTTCATCCGTTATGACGATAATGGCTATTGCAGCGTATCTAGAGACAAGGACGGAAAGGAACTCATCCCGGAATCTGAGATACAGGAGTTTCTCGGCGCAGTAGCCAACGGGCTACTCTGCATTGAGCAGGAACGAAAGAGTAGATACCAGCGCATCGAAGAAGCCGAAAAAGCAGCATTTGCCAGAGGCGAAGCGAAAGGTAGGGAGGATGAGCTCCTTTCCACGGTTAGAGCACTGAAAGAAGAACAGGTGTCAAGAGCAGAGTATGAGCGCAAGCTGCAATATGAAGTATATGCTCATCATACTCCGCACAGCACGAGAACGGAGTGGGTTCGCCTTTCACGCGGGGGATGGTAATTAACATGATGGGAAGCATTCCAATTCCAAACACCAGATTTTATCTGACAAGCATCGACGGCAAGAAATGGTTCGTAACAGAATACTACAGAACATCACTATTTAACCCAGACAAGGAGACCTATGACTTGTACAAGGCGTTTGCGGAAGCATTCAGAAAGAACGAAATAGAAGAACAGGAGTTTCAGGAAGAACTCGAAAAAGCTGTGAACAAGGCTTACGGAAACGGCTTATACGCCGGGCGGCATAGTGTTGATTTTGGCTAAGTCCAACAAGAAAAAGAAAAAGGACGATGACAAAAGAAAAAAGAACGGGCGGATTTTGCGAAAGCAATTTTAGAATACAACACGCGACACGAAAGCAAAGAATCAGATACGACTGAAATTCAGAAAGCAAACCGAAAAATCAACAAAATCGAAGAAAAACGACTCAGAAAAGCGGCAAAACGAATATGGGCATAGCAAAAATCGAAACTGCATCAGGCGTAACGCTGGTCCTCAATGGCAGTACGGTCTTTGCCTCCGACGATACATCCTACTGGATGCAGGGGGCAAAAGTCATTGGTGACGATGGGCATGTCTATGGGCATGCCGAGACTATTCGAGACGCCCTGTGCCTCGTCTTGGCAAAATACGGCGGGTTAAAGGGCAACAGCACAAAACAAACAAAATCGGTAAAGGCGGTGAGAGCATGGTAGTGTATACGAAATCCGGTGTGACAGTGAATTGCTGTGGCAATCTCTTCATTGCATCGGACGGCAAGACATACAACCTCTGCGGCAGGATGTTGACATGCAGTGGCATAGTCATCAGCTACAACTGTCAGTCGAAAGACGAAGCAATGGGTACGGTCATAGGGCTGTACGGTGGTCGAAGATTTTAGGAGGTACAATAATGCAAACAGTCATGACGAACAGCGGCGTGGAGCTGCGTGTGGAAAGCAACATCATTTATACCACTGACTCCAAGGCATTCTGGCGCAGCGGTAACATGCTGGTTGGTAATGGCACGGTCATCAGCTACCAGTGCCGCTCGATGGATGAAGCAGTCGATATGGTCGCCGCCTTGTACAATGGCAGAAAAGCAGAAGCAGCGCAAGCATAACCCCCTACAAAATATATGCCGTTCACCTTTTTGGGTGGACGGCTTTTTATTTTGTAAATACAGAAATCTGAAGGAAAAGCAAGCTGATTTTACCAGCAGTTTGATATTCTGCGACATGATTTCCGGCAGTTTGATATTCTACGGTCAGTTGCACAGCCGTGCGAATTGCATACAATGGGAATTGGAGAACAAAAAGAGCGATGCAAGGATGTATTTGCGATAAATATGGCGGCTGTTTTTGGCATTCACGAAACAACACGAAATTAAACAAAACGCGAAGAGAATACAAGAAAAGGTGAATGAAATCCGGCTAAGGCGGATAAAACTTGCGCTGAGTGGTTCGAAGTCCGGACAATGGGACAGCTAAAGTGGTAGAATAAAACTAGGAATGCCTAAAATCAGATTTAACCGAATAAACAAAAAAACATGAATGAATGATTAGATGCTAAAAACTAACTGCTCGCGTTTATACCCAAAAAATGACACGAATCTGTTTAGGAAGGATAGGCACAAAATGGCACGAAGGAAAGCAAACGACTTGGAAAATCAGATGTCACTCATGGATATGATGGCATCGGAAAGCCCCGAATACACCGAGGAAGGTCCGGAAGAACTCTTGGACCCCAGCGAGGATACGGGGGACAGTGATGGGCAGACGGATAAGCCCTTCAAACTCGTGGCGAACAAGACCACGAAGGCAAAGGCGAGCATCTCCACGCAGGCGCTGAGTGTTGTGAAGGCGGTATATGCTGATACGGTCGAAACGAATTGGGAAGAATTGTTTGATGGTTTTGACAGGCTTTATGCTATCACTTTCTCCTCCGGTATCGAGTTCGTGAATAAGGTCATCAACAAGTTCTCGTATGCGGAAGTCGTGTTCGGATGCGAGAAAATCATCGCCAACGACATTGCTGCCATCATGTCGGTGCAAATCGACAGTGTGCAGCGGCTCGCAAAGTCTAAGTCGGCAGGAAACCTCGCGAACCGGCTCGATGACGGGTCCTTGCAGCTGTATGTATCGCGGGATACGAAATCGCACGAGAAAATCTTCATTTTGGAGAGCGCTGACCATAAGCGTGTCCGAGTCATCACCGGCAGTGCGAATATGTCGGCATCGGCGTTTTGCGGCATCCAGCGAGAGAATATCGTTTGCTTCGATGACGAGGCGGCATTTTCGCATTATAAGGTCCTGTTCGAGACCTTCAAGGAGACCTGCTCCGACAACGTTTCGTATAAGGCAGTCGTGAGCACTATGAATCAGGAAGACTACCTAAAAGAAAACATCAAGGAAGTGCCCGTCTTCCAATCCATTGAAAAGCAGAAGCTTATCTTTTTGGAACAGGCGCGACCTGAGGACGAGGTGGAATACGAGATAGTCGCCGATGTCAAGAAGATGCAGGAACTCGTCAAGCCAATCATGCCTAAGATGCCGGTACAAGCGAATCGCATCGTGGTAGCAGCAGAACCAATGCGCGTTTTCGGAAAACGGTATACAGAAGTTCGGCGTGTGGCAGCTGAGACGGTTAAGCAGCTTCCGAAACTACATATCGACTATGATGCCGGGACCATGACCTTCAACGACGAGAACATCGACCTCAACCCGAATCTCAGCGAGGTAGCCAAGAACATCAAGAGCATCCAGAAATTCTTCTCAGGCATGGACTACTTTTACGGTGATGTCGAGCAGGCTAAGAAAGACTACTTTAAGTACATGACCTGGTATCTGGCTACCCCGTTCATGGCGTATCTGCGGTATTTTGCCTCAAGGAACAATTACGACACCAAACTGTTCCCGATGTACGGCGTAATTTACGGCGACTCAAACGGCGGCAAGACGACCTTTATTAAGTTTCTTGTCAAACTCATGTGCGGTGAGACCGTTAAGATGAACACTACGGAGGATTTCACAGCCACAAGAATCGATGGTCTCAAACGAGTATGCGAGGGACTGCCACTGAACATCGACGACCTCGCCAAGACCCAGTTCCAGAACCATTCAGAACGGGTGATTAAGAACGATGAATGGGGTATCTCGGACAGGCTCGTGAACTATCCTGCTGTATCCATTACATCCAACAAAATCACTTCTCTGACAAAAGACCTCTCAAAACGCGCTATTATCTGTCGAATCGGTGCTAAAATTGACAATGAGCGCGGTGCCAAGAACTCGAAGCGTGTAAATGAGAGTATGTCGGAGCTGACTACCGCGTTCTACGGGGAGTATGTCCGCCGGATGCTTGTTTGCATCGATGAGATGACGACGGAAATGCGTGAGAATGCGAATGGCAAAGAATACTTCCCGGATATCTTCCATGCCTCGTCCAGTGTCATTGCAGATATCTTCGAGGCTTGCGGAATCGATTTGCCGGACTATGTGCGTATCCTGTATTACAACGACTACATGGGTGATGAGAGCATTGGTCGTGCTGCGATTGAGAAAATCGAACTGGCATGGCAGGCAGACCCGAGTAAGTTCCGGGTGGACAAGAAGCAGAATCGGCTCATTTATACCTATCCACAGGATGGACCTTGGTACGAACTGAAATACATAGCAGACGAGCTGCCGAACTCCCTCGAAGCAGAGATTTCTGGCGGCAACCAGCTTATCATGAACTACGAGCAGGCACAGGAATTGTTCGGCATCAAGTTCCGGCGCTGGCTGGGAATCTTTAACCTCTAATACTACTAAAGGCAGGTCCTTTCCGGAGCCTGCCTTTTTATTTCGCAAAAATAGTTGTCCATTCGTGCGAATTGCGTACTATGAAGTATACAGGCAAGCTGAATAGCCGCTGAAAACAACTGCCAAGCAGAGAAAGGATAACACTATGAACGAGCAAAATTTCGTTGAAGATACTCAGGATTCTACTGAAGATATTCAGTATCAGGCGTATGTGGCACTGGTCGAGGATTTCAAGGAATTCATCGATACGACAGTAAAGGCCGGCAAGGATTCCTATAAGCATGTAGACTTGTTCAATGGCAAGTCTTTAGACGAATCCGTGACGCATACTGTGCCGCTGGAAGATGACAAGGCACAGCTTCTGGCTGCGGCATGCATGGACTTGGCAAACTCGACTCTGTGGCTGTATTATCACCAGAATAAGTTCAAGGATACAGAGTTCGCCGAGGTCGTCAACAACAACTATCCGAAATATCAGGTCCGAGTACAGCAGGAGATGAACCAAGAGGGAGGACAGTTTTATCTGCGCAGCTGGTATTCGCTGGCTCAGAAGATTTCCAGAGAATGCCAGTTGAAGGAATACGAGGGCTACAAGCCCAAGGAGCAGATGACTTATGTGAATGTCTATCTGCTTGTCTACGCTGCTATGAAGTCGCTGAGAAACGGGTCTTTGAGCCGTATCATGGCAAACATCGAACATGACTCCGATAAAATCGGGAATCTTGCGTTCTACTTCTTTACTTATATCCTCGAAGTGTTGGAAATGCCTCTCGGATAAAAGAGTGACCCTGCACATGCCGCTTTTGGTGTGTGCAGGGCTTTTTTTGTGTGTGGGGGATGGCTCGGAACAATATGCGGAACAATATCAAAGCTAAATCGACATTGTTCCGACAAGCTGATTTTGTTCCGCATTGAGCTTCGAAGTTTGGTGGGAGTTGTGCAAAGTTTACAAAATATATGGTTGATTTTCTACATTTCACTCAGGCAAATTCTGTAATGTTAATGTCAAAGGCGCAAATTTTTGAAAAAGCGGTGCAGAATATTTCTCTCAATAGGCTCATCCACAGAAAAACATGGGATACAACCGAAAACTCGCTGGAAAAAGCGCGGATTTCAGCAAAAACTCGTTGGGAAAATGTGCAAGGACGCAAAACTGGTAGGAGTTGCAACTCATACACAATAATGAGAGTTTTCTTCACCAGCGTTCATAAAAAATGGGTACGCCCGCACTATGTCGGCATACCGATATGCGATGACCAAACGATGCAGCGCAGCCAGCGCCATTTTCGTTCTGAGCACAGTTTCCTCTTGCCAGGCTGTGCGAATGGCATACACTGATAATTGTACGATAGATAGCAGCATAATAAACGACTTCCGTACAATTCATATTCTGACGAAGAAGAGCAGATTCACCAAAGTGGTGCGTCTGCTCTTTTTTGTTGCCAACGAACGAAAGAGGTGTAAAACCATGGCAAAACCCTGGACATCAGAAGAATTAGCGATTTTAAATCAGCGGTATCCGAAGGAGGGCGCGAGTGATGCGCTCGTAAAGACCTTGAACCGCACAAAACAGGCGATTCACTTCAAGGCCCAGCAAGTTGGGCTTCGCAATGCGAAACGAAAGAGATTCACAGCCGAGGACATCGAAATTCTGAGAGAGCGGTATCCGAACGAGGGTGCCAGCAAAGACCTTCAGAAACTGCTCGGCAGAAGCGCCGCGACCATTAACAGAAAGGCTCGTCTGCTCGGCATAAAAGGCGCTCGGCATTATTGGACCGAGGAGAAGTTGAAGATTCTGGCTGAACGATACCCGAAAGAGGGAGCAAGCCAGGAACTGGTGCAGCTGTTTCAGCGCAGTGCCTATCTCATCAGTATGAAGGCTAACGCATTGGGGCTCCGATACGAAAACAAACGCCGGTGGACTGAGGAAGAGGAGAATATTCTCATTGAGAGATATCCTTGGGAAGGTGCAAGCGAAGCTCTTTTGAAAGACCTCAACCGCAGCCGCGCTTCTGTCTTGAACCACACGAGCATCATGGGCCTTGTATGTCAGAAACGCTCGATGTGGACGGCTGATGAGGAAAAGGTGCTCCTGGAACGCTTTCCCGAAGAAGGCGCGAGCGAATCTCTGCAGAAAACTCTGAACAGAACAAGCACTGCCATCTACTGCAAGGCGATGCGCTTAGGATGCCAGAAACCTGCCCAAAAGAATCGCAAATAACCTCTTGCGCATCCGTGCGGCTCGAGGTATACTAACGATGTAATCAAAAAGAATTATCTTTTGCGAGGACTCCGCTAATGGCGCAGTTCTCGTTTTCTTTTTGCCCGGAATCCTGCAGAGCCGCAGAGCACCGGCACTACTTGCCGCCCGCAGCCAGCCAGCAGGAGACTCACAGGAAAACCAGCAGAAAGGCCCCGGTGCGGATGCCGCTGCGGGATAATGTATGTTCAGAACGGAAAGCAAAAAATGCTGCCGCCCAGATAATGGGTAGCAGCATTGTTTTTTGTCTAGGATAGTCAGAGATTATCGGTTAAGCATCAGACGCGAACGCCCATCTCGTCAGCCTTGTCATCCTCGACATCCAGATAGTAGTACATGTCACCGAACTCTAAGCCCAACTCATCGGCATACTTTTTCAGAGTGTCAGAGAACACTTTCAGGTTAAAGCCGTTACCGGGATGCTCTTTCTGCCATGCTTCGATTTCTCGCTTAGAAGCAGCAACACAGGGTCTATCTTCGTTGCCATCATCGTCAAAGGTGAATCCGTCTACCAGACGACGGTAGGTGTCGTCAGAAGCCTCATTCTGGATAACATAGGCAATGATAGCAGCCTTATTGTTGTAGTCTGAGTTCTCCGCAAAGAAATCCTCGATATCGCCATGGCGCACAACAACATTTTCATAGAAGTCCTTGATTTCGCTGTCGGCATACTCGTTCGTCATGACCTTCTCATGATTTTTGAGGAACTTAATGAAGGTTTCATCGCTCAGATTGTCCGCATAGAATCCGAGAGCGTCCACGCGGACTTTCACAAGGCTGCTCAGGAACTTCTCCATCTTTGCAAGGACATGCTTTGCTGTGAATGCTTTTTTCAGGTTTATGGTGTAGTAAAAAACAGGGAAGTCTTTAATATCAACGCCGCTTTCCCTAAAATTTTCTCCCACTTTGTCGATAGGCTTGTGCAAGAAGGGCGCATATTTGTACAGCGCATCGACATCGGTGATGTAGTCAGTGATGTACAGTTCATCGTTTTTGCTGTAGTGTCCCAAAAGCCCGACGGCCGCAGAGAGGCGGATGCCACGCTGGAAATTTGTCCAATCGAAAGTAACGGGATAAATGACATTCGCAACAGTACCGTCCTCAGAATACTCGACGGGAGTTGAGCAGCGATGAATACCGAAAAGGTCATAGCCGTCCTTGTGGATGCTCATGTACTGATTCTCGAGGATGACCAGATTATACAGCGGCAACGACATCGGAATCTGCGCTTTCAGGAATTCGAGAAAATAGTTTACGTTCTCGTGAATCCATGTGTAGTCGTCCACGGTTTCGATGCGTTTCTTCGACTCCACGACATCCTCACCCGGAAGCGGCTCGTAACCGCATGCCTGACGAAGCTCGTTTTCCGTCACGGCATCCGTTGCCTTGGCGATTTTCTTCAATGTCACCTCGGTAGGCTGAGACTGTGTTTTGCCGTTCGCAAGACGGTTCACATATACGCGACCAAGGTGCGATGTCTGGGAAAACTGCTCCTGTGTCCGCGTACCGATGGCTTTCTTGACGAGTGCCGCTAATTTATCAGGGTCATACCCGGAATTGTTTTTGCCGTCACTCTCGAAAACTGAATCATTCTTGTTCAGCCAGCCGTCAAGAATCGAATACCCGATATCATGTAAGGAGGCGCACACATGTCCGTCAATGTTCCTGTCAGGTTTTGGTGTGTGTTCATTATCCTCGAGAAATTCCACCTTCTTGCATAATAGCGCACGCTCATTAGCAAGAAGGATATCAGGAGCGTTCAATTCAGCAAGTTTCGTAACGCGTTCATTGCTGTCTTTGAGTCTTCTGGTCAAAAACATAATGTCGCCGAGTTGGTCAGGAGAGAATTTCTTGAAAACATCTGTACCGAGTTCGATTTTAGTGATGACAGGGAGAGTAACAGATGTATCGATGTCTTTGGCGTATTGCAGGATAGCATCGACAACAAAGTAGTAGTTATCATATGCTTTGTAATCGATATGGACAATGGTATCCGTTTTCTTTATCGGGACAATCGTACCTTTGCCATCTTTAACTCCATAGAAAGCCGAAACGGATAGAAAATCGTCAAGGACCTTTTCATCAACATGCAATGCCTTGGCAATCACCGGCAGCTGCTTGCGAAGCAGGACAGGGGCGTTCAGCTTGATGGAAAACATACGGCGACTCCTTTCGCGTGTATCATTTTGTAGCTTTGTGTATTATTCTGTAACTATTATACAAGGACGCAAATAGAATTGCAATAGGGAAAACAACAAAAAGATACAAAAAAGTACACGAGAATACAAGAACGAATGGCACGGGAAGGGGTTCGCCTTGTTTCCGTTCTGGACGAAGCAGTTTGGGATAGGCGACGCGCCAGGAAATTTAGCTGCTGCCGCTCGGTAGGCTGCTAACGGGCTGCAAAAGGGAAGGCGGCAAGCCCGGTGACTGAAAATTTTCGTGTTCGTCGCTTGGCAGTTGCACATTCGTGCGAATTGGATACAATGGAGAATATAAGCTGATATAGTGTATGAGCCGCAGAGATTCGTTCTCTGCGGCTTGATTTTTCTCGAAAAGAGGTACAAAAGATGTGGAATCGGAAGAAAGCTCAGAAGGCGGCTTCGCTCGTCATGGCGGTCATGATGACGCTGACCCTGGTGCTTAGTACGGTGGTGCCGGTCGTTTTGCAGACGGCAGCAGTTTTCTAAAATCTCATGGTTTGTTCTAGCCCCGCGTGGATGAAATGTCTGCGCGGGGCTTTTTTGTTTTTGCGGAGGAAATCATCATGGCGGAAAAGAAGCGGCAATACTCACGAACGCTCGCACAGAAACGGTGCTTGGAAGCGATTGAGCGGGCAATTCTCATCAATAAGAGCGAGGCGGAAAGACCTTTCGTGTTTCAGGTACAGGAATTGGTCGTGTTCGGGCCTCTGGTCGATACCGATGCGCCCACAGTCCACGGAGTAGATATCCTTGCGACTACGGCGCGGCATCACAGATACCGGAATCGGGACGAGGCATTTCACAGCGACAGTGAGGATTTTATCAATAAGTACGCTCCGTTCAGTATCTGTTCGTGGCGGTTCCGGGAAGAGTTCCCGGAAAAGGATATGCTGAACTACCTCAAAGGCCGGCACATGGGTATCGTGACGATGTACGGGAAGCAGGATAGGACTTTGCTCGATGATGGCAGATTCTTTACCATTATCCGAGACGGCAGGGTTCAGGCTGACCAGCTGGATGCTTTGAAGGAACTGTTCCGAGGTAAAGCATGAGCGCCGTTACGTTGATGCAGGGAGACTGCTGCGAGAAGCTGAACGGAATTCCGGCACATTCCGTGAACCTCGTCTTAGCGGACCCGCCCTACGGTATTACACATCAGGCTTGGGATACGGTATTGCCGTTTGAAGATTTTCTTGAAAAGAACGGCAAACGCCTAAGCCTGACTGAGTTTCTTCTTTCCTGCTACAAGACGGGGATTTCCTATTCTGAAGCAATGTCCGAATGGACCCAAAACAAACAGCAGGGGATTTGGAAGCGGCTGGATAGAATCCTGACCGAGAACGGCGCAGTGATTCTTTTCTCGGCGGGGGCGTACACCAAGACCTTGATGGACAGTAAAGTCATACCGTGGCGATATAACCTCATCTGGCAGAAGACATCTCCGGTAGGGTTCCTCAACGCGAACCGGATGCCGCTGCGAGCACATGAAGACATTCTGGTGTTTTACAGGAAATTGCCGACCTATAACCCGCAGAAGACCTCGGGGCATCCAAGGAAAGTCTCAACGGCGGAGCACAAGCGGAACTCAAAGATGACTGAGGATTACGGGAAATACAAGGCAAAAAGCTACGACAGCACCGAGAGATTTCCCACGAGCGTTTTGACATTTGCCACTGATAAGCAGAAATGCGCAGCGCACGGCACGCAGAAACCCGTAGCGTTATGTGAGTGGCTCATCAGAAGTTACACGAATGAGGGCGATACGGTCCTTGATTTTTGTATGGGAAGCGGCTCGACCGGCGTGGCGGCAATGAATACGAATAGAAACTTTATCGGCATCGAAAAGGATGCCGATTTTTTTGTTGTTGCGAAAGAGCGAATCGCTGATGCGGCGCAAAGCCGTTGAAGATAACGCTATTTGTTTTCGCACAGCGACCAACAAAAAGCATCTTAAACACACGCGTGCGTTCAATAAATGAGCGCGTGTGTTTTTTGTGCATTCCGCGCTTTTAACGCTCATTTTTTGTAAATAAGTATCCGATGCGGAGCGATTCTGCATCGGTTCTTTATAGGACCAAAAATGAATAAGAACAAAGTATACACGCATGTTTCGCTATTTTCCGGTTCAGGTGGACTTGATATCGGCTTGGAGCAGGCTGGGTTTCATACGGTATGGGCGAACGACTTCAATCATGATGCCTGCGAGACCCATAGGCTGTGGAGTAATGCCACTGTCGTAGAAGGTGATATCGGGAAAGTAGACTACGATACCATCCCGGATTGTGATATTGCTTCCTTTGGCTTCCCGTGCCAGGGTTTCAGCCTGTCGGGACCGAGAAAAATCGATGATAGCCGGAATGTACTCTACCGGCATTGCGTCAAGTTGGTCGAGAAGAAGCAACCAAAGCTGTTTCTTGCTGAGAATGTCAAAGGCTTGCTGACGCTGGGTGGCGGGAAAATCAAGGACGCTATCATCGCAGATTTTGAGAGCAAGGGATATGTGGTGTCCATCAACCTTGTCAATGCTGCGGACTATCATGTCCCGGAAGATAGACAGCGAATCCTCCTTGTGGGCATCCGAAAAGACCTTGCTGAGAAGTATGGCGTAGAGTTCAAGGTTCCTGCACCGTTTGCTGACCGCATCAGTATCCGGCAGGCGTTAGAGAGTTTAGCACCGGCGGCAGAGGATGAAATCTGTAAGGAAGCCTATTCCTCACGCTACATGTCCCGAAACCGGAAACGCGGCTGGGACAGCGTATCGTTCACGATTCCCGCGATGGCTAAGCAAGTGCCTCTCTGGCCTGGGTCGCCTGACATGGTGAAGGTCGGCAAAGACCTTTGGCAGTTCGGTGAGAAAGGTAGTACCAGACGGCTGTCTTATAAAGAAGCAGCCGCTATCCAGACATTCCCGAAAGATATGGTCTTTTGCGGGAATCTAACGAGCAAGTATAAGCAAATCGGGAATGCAGTGCCTTGCGAACTTGCAAGAGTCGTGGGCACGGAACTGTACCGTATCCTGAATAAAATTGAAGAGCAAGAAAGTCATTGCCCGGCATGAGTGATTCGTGCCGGATTTTTTTATTGGAGTCATCATGCCAGAGATAAGGAAATACACCGTCGTTGACCTGTTCGCAGGTGTAGGCGGATTGAGTTACGGGTTTTCAAAAAACGACCGCTTTGAAATCATCTTGGCGAACGAGATGCAAAAGGATATTGCGAAAGCATATTCCCTAAACCACCCTTCGGTCAATATGCTGCAAGGCGACATCAAAAACCTGTCCGAAGATATTCTCCGCCAAGCAATAGGAAACCGTACAGTTGATGTCGTGGTCGGTGGCCCGCCGTGTCAGTCGTACTCTACGCTCGGTAAACGCCAAATGGATGCGCGGGCAAATCTTTTCATGGAATACAAGCGCGTTCTCCGCATCCTACATCCGAGAGCCTTTCTGTTCGAGAATGTCAAAGGTATTCTGAGCATGGATAAAGGAGCCCTGTTTGAGCATGTCCGCAAGGAATTCGAGGATATTGGGTACAGCCTCCAATACAAAATCCTCAATGCCGTAGACTACGGTGTACCGCAGCTGCGAGAACGGGTCATTCTAGTTGGGTTCTTAGGCGAGAATGCCTTTCAGTACCCGGAACCTACACACGGAGAAGGACTACTGCCGTATGTGACGCTGCATGATGCGCTCAAAGACCTGCCTGCGCTCTCGTGCGGGGAGAAAAGCACCGTGCATGCCGCCCCTCCCGACAATACATTCCTTCAATGGGTCCGGCAGGGTGGTTCCGATGCGCTTACGGAGCATAAAGCCCCGAACAACAGCGCCCATCTTCGCAGAATCATGGCGGCGCTCAAAGATGGGCAAGGCAAGGATGATTTGCCGGAAGAACTCAGACCTAAGAGCGGGTTCAAGAACACCTACGCGAAACTCTGGTGGGAGAAACCCGCCACTACCATAACTCGGAACTTTGCCTGTCCGTCCTCATCAAGATGCATCCATCCGAGAGATTCAAGGGCACTCACGATACGAGAAGGAGCACGGTTGCAGAGTTTTCCGGACAACTATCAGTTCTACGGCTCGGATTGTCTGAAACGATTAGAAATCGGCAACGCCGTCCCGCCGCTGCTTTCTATGGCATTGGCTGAACAGATGCTGAAAGCACTCAATGCAGAAAAATAACATATCTACAAATTCTCGGCAGAAATAGCCGGGAGTAAGGACTACTCATGAATAACAAAAATGCCGAATGGCAACGCGAATTCTACTTGACGCATGACAAGTACCGGATGCAGGGGCAGGGAACAGATTGCTATAAGGTCGTCAAGAGTCTTACTCGTATACTGCAGCTGCCTACCATTGCGAAACTCACGACCGACAACGAATCAGTCATCAGTGATTTCCGACTGAACAGCGGCGAGTATGGGCTTGAGCCTTACGATGAGTACGCTATCAAGGTAGATGATACCTACGGCGCATCATTCTATATCCTTGTCCATAGAAGGGCTGATACGACTTTCCTGTGCCCGATTCTCGTAGGCTTTGATGGCGAGAACACTTGCGCCATGGTCATGCCTACCGATAACTGGCGGATGCGGGAAATGACGGCATTTGTCGAGCTGAGAAGGGCTGAGAAGGAATTCGGCGTGGACGGGCTGATGATGGCAGTGAACACTCGGAATGGGGTATACGGCTACCTTTCCGTTCTGAACGAGTCTGGCAACTTGCTGGAACGGTGGCTGCGAACCGAGCGCGATTCCCTACATATACGGAACTCTGTGACGGCTCCGAGCTCAGCGGCGCTGATACTGCAAATCTGGCTGCACACGATATGTCTTTGGAAGCGGCGGTGTCTGAGTCGGAAGGTTGAGCAGCGCATCGTACATGCAAGCGGCGAGCAGGAATCGGTAAGCGATGTCAGAGAATACATGAATACCTCCAAGCAGACTATCGTGGACCTCAAAAAGGGCATCGTGGTTTATGTGAATGACGGTGCCGGGAAACGTGCATTTGCGGGGTTCTGTGTACTCCAATCTGAGCGCTGCGGGCATTTCCGACATCTGCAAAGCGGCAGGGTCGTCTATGTGCGCCCAACAACTGTTCACTACAAGAAGCTGAACCCCAACAAGGCTATCAGTCAGACTGCCAAGCCGGTAATCTATCGGAACACAGAGGATTTCCTACGCGAGAAGTCCTACCTCGAAAACGATGTGCTCATGATGCTGAAATGCAACGGCATTGAGTATCAGCGGGAGAAGATGTTTCCGTGGCTGGGAAAGAAGCGCCTGGATTTCTTCCTGCCGGGCAAGAACATCGCTATCGAGTGTCATGGCGTGCAGCACTTTTACCCCTACGGCAGCGATGACAAGGATTTCGAGGCACGAAAGCAGCGGGATACCGATAAGTACAACGAATGTACCGGCAATGGCGTGCAGGTTCTTTATTATATGAGTGACTTGATTCCGCTGCCGAAAGAGATGGCAGGGAAATACCGCTATGTGACCAGCCTGGATGAGTTGCTGAAGATTTTGAACGACAAATAATTGATTTTGAAACCTCCGATGTTACTGCATCGGGGGTTTTGCTTTTGGGAGGATACGAAGATGGCAAAGAACGATAATTTACATAAAGCAAAGGACGCGAAGAATGATGAGTTCTACACCAGAATTGAGGATGTCGCTGAAAAACTGCGGCACTACAAGAAACATTTCGCGGGCAAGGTCGTACTCTGCAACTGTGACGACCCCACTTGGTCTGCTTTCTGGCGGTATTTCCACCTGAACTTCGCTGAACTCGGCTTGAAGAAGCTGATTTCCACGCACTACGACCGCACCGAGCCCACCTACAAGATGGAGTACGAGGGTGGGGACGACAACAATGTGGAAGTCGGAGTCAAGACGCCTTTGGAGGGGAACGGTGACTTTCGGAACAAGGAATGTCTCGACTTGCTGGATGAGTGCGATATCGTGGTAACAAATCCGCCATTTTCCCTTGCAAGGGCTTACGCCCAGTGTTTACGCGAGCATAGTAAGCAATTCGTTATCATCGGGGACCTCAACTGGATTACATACAAAGAAATTTTCCCGATGCTGAAAGATAATGAAATCTGGCTGGGATATTCTTCTGTAAAAGAATTCACCCAACCTGATGGGACAATCAAAAAGTTCGGAAATAAATTGTGGTATACCAATCTCGACATCCAGAAACGCCACGAGAAACTGATTCTCTGGCAGCGGTACTATGACGATGACGGAAATCCTTTGCCGGATGCGGAGGAGAGATACCACCACTATGATAATTACGACGCCATCAATGTGGATAGGGTTGCGGACATTCCTGTGGATTACAGGGGCGTTATGGGAGTGCCGATTACATTCATGGATAAGTACAATCCGGATGAGTTTGAGATTGTTGGTCTTACTGCAGGGAACATTAGGGGTCTTGCCGGTATAATTCCGCTTGGTAAAAAAGATGGACCGTACATTAACGGACGACTTAAATACGGGCGTGTTTTTATTAAGCAAAAAGCAATGGTGTAATTTGAAATCTGGCAATATGTAGTATTAAGGTGGTGAACACGATGAAACATGTAAACATAAATTTAAACCGCATAATAGCCCTTGATAACAGCTTTAATCGGGACAGAGACATTTTACATAATATGGAACTTGGCAGTACAAGCATCAACATTATGTATGCGAACGAATGTCCAAGATGTCATTACGGAATTGACATGGATTTGCAATTTACGCATGGCTATCACGATATGTGCTCGCTTGAAGAGGATGAGTTTAACCTCTTTACTATACATTTTTGCCCTCACTGTAATAACGGCTTTGTTGTTGAACATCGCATGGAATGCGATGAATTCGGATATTCAGAAGCATCACAAGTTGTTTATCCTTATTCACATTCGAAATCATACATAAATAACGAAATCAAGCAAATTTCACCCGCTTTTTGTAAAATATATACGCAAAGCTTGACGGCAAAGGGAACAGGATTAACTGAAATTTATGGTATGGGTTTTCGGAAAGCAATCGAGCATCTAGTAAAAGATTACGCCATATATAGAAAGCCAAATGAAGCAGAACAAATAAAGAGCAAGAGTTTGCACGATTGTATAGAGACATATTTTGATGAGTCTGATGTAAAAACTGCGTTGTTAGGTGCAAAGTGGCTTGGCAATAATGAAACGCATTATGTCAACTATAACGATGAAAATGACTTGCAGTATTTTGAAATAATCATTTCGGACATTATGCACTATATAGAAAGAAAACTAAGACTCGAAAGAGCAGAAGAAATTAACGCCAAGAAAGGAAAAAAGTAATATGAAAATCACAGAAACAAAAATCAAGGTATCTGACCTTGTCGAGAACTACAAGGATAATGGCGATGGCGGTGTCTTCGGCTACAATGACCGTCTTACGATTCGCCCGTCCTTCCAGCGTGAGTTTATTTACGGGGAAAAGCAGCGTGCAGCTGTCATCGATTCCGTAATGAACGGATTTCCGCTGAACATCATGTACTGGTCTAAGACCGGTCCGGATTCCTACGAGGTTCTCGATGGTCAGCAGCGGACAATTTCCATTGCGCAGTATGTCAACAAAGACTACCCCGTCAAAATCAACGGCAATGACAAGTTCTTCCAGAACCTGACAGACGAGGAAAAGCGGACGATTCTGGACTACGAGTTGACCGTGAATATCTGTGAGGGCTCCGAAGCCGAGAAACTGGCATGGTTCAAGCGCATCAACATCGCTGGAGAAGTTCTGACTCCGCAAGAGCTGCTGAACGCTACCTATACAGGTCCGTGGCTGGCTGATGCAAAGAACTACTTCTCAAAGCGCAACTGTGTGGCCGCGAAGATGGCTGATGGTTACTTGAAAGGGAACCCTATTCGGCAGGAGTTGCTGGAAAAGGCACTGGCGTGGATTGCTGACCGTGACGGTCTGGAATCTGGACAGATGTACATGGCGGTTCACCAGCATGACGAGGACGCCAATGACCTCTGGCTTTACTTCCAGTCTGTCATCAACTGGGCTAAAATGCTGTTCCCGACCAAGCGAAAGGGAATTACGGATGCACAGGCATGGGGACTACTATACAACAAGTACCATGCAAAGCAGTACAACAGCAACGCTCTGGACGCTGACATCAAGAAACTCGTGCTGGATGATGACGTGACCAAGAAGGCAGGCATCATCCCGTTTATCCTCTCTGACCGTACTTGGCGCGACGAAAAGCATCTGTCCCTTCGTGCGTTCACCGAGTCGCAGAAGCTCCGTGCCTACGAGTCGCAGGGTCACAAGTGTCCCTTGTGCGTTGCGAACGGCATCTACACCGAATATGCCTTTGAGGATATGGAAGGTGACCACATCATTCCTTGGAGCAAGGGCGGGCATACCACCGACAACAACCTGCAGATGCTGTGTAAAAAGTGCAATGCGGCGAAGTCGGATAATTGATGTACTCTCATCCATTACAAAGCACAAAGGTTTTTTGGAGCAGAGGTTGTAACAAATTTCTTTTTAGAAATCCGCAAAAAATACAGACAGACAAATAGAATTAAAGAAATCAGCAAGGTAGAAGACGATACTTAATACGAAGAAAACCATCCGCCGGAACATTCACGGAAGTGAAGCAGAATACTCCGGTATTGTGACTATCGTCACCCACAAGACCATCGTGGTCTTCATCCCGGCACTCGATGTCGAGGTGGATGTCCAGCGTAACCCGGATGCATCCGTCCAGAACGGTTCTGTCCCAGAAGTAGGAGATATTGCTACTGTGAAAGTAGTGCTTGAAGGCGGTGATTATGCTGCCACCGCTGCCACGTTCGTGCCACAGCAGGACATCAGGGAAGACATTCCCGTCACCGATGACGGCCTTCTTTTGCTTGATGATGACGATGAGGATACAGAGGAGTATGACTGGTACAACGAACCTCCCGTAGAGGATTTTGGCAACTTGGATATTGACTGAACAGTCTGCGGACACAGATGAAAGGATATGGAATCATGACCTTTTTACCTATCGAGGTAATGCTTACCGCAGGAATTGTATTACTCGCACTAGCGCTCGTGATACTTTCTGCCATAGCAACGAGAAGAAAAGCCGTAAGCAAAATCAAAGAAACCAGTGCTAGGTATCTGGCGTACAAAGCCTTGCGCGAAAAGTATCAATATCTCAGCGTTGAAGGCAATGTCGAATACTACGAACGCTTAGAAAGCAAATATAAATTCGACCATTTTAATTTCGACAAATATGTATTCGGTCAAGTTTGCAAAGAACGCGATAAATTTGAAGAAATGCTGGATGCTGTAGAAATCAACAGAAGGCTACTCACTGAGTTTGAGGAAGAGTATAAGCTACTGCCTGACTTCACAGAAAATCCTCCGTCATGGTTGTACTCTGTGTTGGAGCGCACGGTAATGCGAAACGAGGAAAAGCACCGCAAATCTCCGACGACAAAATTTACGATAACCTGCTCAATCCGATATACATCACCTGCCGGTCGTAATCGTTATGCAAACCATCAAACATATTCTACTGAAGATGTTGAGGGCTTTGTAAATCAATCATACGCATTGGAAAAAGAACGCGAAACCAAAGAGTACCAGCGCAAAATCTTGACGCCGTCTTTACGATATGATATTTTAAAGAGGGACAACTTCAAATGCGTGATTTGCGGACGAACGCCAAAAAGGGACGGAATTACGCTCCATGTGGACCATATAATTCCGGTATCTAAAGGCGGGAAGACGGAACCTGAAAACCTTAGAACGCTGTGTAGTATTTGTAATCTTGGGAAAAGCGACAAATACGACGAAAACGGACTAAACTGATACCAAAATGGTAGAATACCAACAACCCAAACAAATCCCATCACGAAAGGAGCCATACCATGTCCACCCTCAAAAACGGCGAGTTCGGCATCGACTTGGACAAGGAGAAAATTCTCTGGACCGACCGAAAACGCCACACCATCTTTTCTCTGCCGCTGTCCTTTACAAAGTACACCCTGACCGAAACCAAACTCATCATCCAGCGTGGCTGCTTTAATCTGCGCGAAGACGAGATTCAGCTGTACCGTGTCCGGGACATCGCGTTCAAACAGAACTTCTATGAGCGCCTTTGCCGCGTCGGCAGCATCCATCTCTGTTCCACAGATGCTATGACGCCGGAAATCGATATCCGTCGTATCAAGAACCCGCGTGATGTCAAGGAAGTGCTTTCTAAGACCATCGAGGCATGTCGGAAAGCGAACGGTATCCGTACTTCGGAAATCATCGGGGACCATGGTCGCTTCCCCGAGCCTGACCCGCATGGTATGCCGCCTGAACCCTGCCACGAACATCCCCATGACTAATAATAGCCCGTACAGATTCAGTTCTGTGCGGGCTATTTTTTGTTTACAAAAAATTTCGGAAAATCCGACCTAGCCGGATTTCAGGGTAGTGGGGTAGTTGACCGGCTATGCGAACGACCTAGAATTGAAAGTGTAGCAAACACAAATCAACACAAAGGAGAATATATTATGGAAACTAACATCCTGAAATTTGAGCTCACCGCTACTCGTCACTTAGACGACAACACGCTCGATACCATTACCGCTTCCATCGGCATCCCTGTTGAGGCCGATGACGATGCGGTCAACGAAGCGATGAACAGCGATGAACTGATTGCCTACGCTGTCGGCGTATTGTACGACCTTGCGGCCTATATGCGCCCACAATGGCTGGATGGCGAGGACACCGGCATGACCCTCAAAGCTTATTTCGGTGACAGCAAATGTCAGACCTGCAACGGCTTCGTGACGATGGACAAGAAAGGGTATAGCTTCGACCTCGAAGATTAAGCTGAGCCAATTAGGAGCCTTGCCTGCATCGACGTGTGAGACTCCTTTTTGCTGTGTAGCTGCAAAACATAGTTGACAACCCGTGCGACTGGCATACAATAGAACATACTGAACAGCGTTGACAGCGTTGCTTCGGTAAAGACGAATAGAGTCCAGAGCCGACTTTAAATGCTCACTGCGAAGAAAGACCTGCCTGCGGCTAACAGGCGGGTCTTTTCTTTTTGCGGGCGTTTTTTGCTTTGCCAAAAATGTATCTAATCCGTGAACATATAGCGTTCATCGTTGTATTCAATACAACTTCATGGTATAATGCAAGTATCAAAACAAGTAAAACATTCCGTATCATCGAAGATATTTCAGGGGCATGTCTATGAAGCGATTTCTCTCGTTCATCCACAAAACGCTCTTTCTTCTTGCTGTCGCAACCATTTCTGTAGCGTTCGAGGGATGCAGTGAGGTGGCGGACAAGACCATGGACGGCATCAAGGACTTGCCTGCGCAAATCATTCGGATGGCAACTCCTGAGATTGCCGAAACGTGGGGTTCGGAGAAAAACATGACGCCTGAGACCGCAGCCACGGAATACAACTACATTTATTGCCGCTATAATAACCAGTGGGTCACGAATAAACTCATCAGCTATGAGGTAGTCGATGGCGGGCAGAACATAAAATTTACTGTGGAAGGTAACAGTGAAGCCAGCTATTATACAAGCATGGCAAATGTCGTGCTCATGCACAAAGACGAAAACAACACACGCACACAGAATATATACGAAAAACTGGCGGAGGGGACAACCTATGGCTGATGCACAACGAGGGCAATTTGTGATTGAATGCAAAACCGGCGAAGCAGCCGGTATTATTCACGGCTTGCTGCATGATACAGCTTTGTTCAAGCCGGAACTCGACCTTGCAAATGCGCATCCGAAGGAATTCGATAACGAGCATGTTTTCCCACTCGACATGTTCATTAGCAGTGATTATATGCTCAAACTTGGCAGGGAAGAGTTTGCAAAAGAATTAAAGCGGCTGTTCGATGAAGATAAAATCGGATATGCTCAGGTGGTTGTCGCTACTGACATCCATGATATGCATCGCATCGTGCTCCTGACAGACCCCACACAGAAGGATAAGCTGAGTCGGATTGCTGTATCTCTGTTCGGCGTACCGAAAAGGGAAGCAAGACGAATTATCGCCAAGTATCAGGCTCAGTAAAAGGCGAGGAGGATAAAGGCATGCTGGCAAATATCGCAGTTTTACGAACTGTTAAAGAAAATGTAAATGAAGCGATTATGGTTGCGTTGCCCTCGATTTTGTTCGAGAGTTCGCACAACAAAAAAGATACACAGAAATATTATCTGCAGGGTCCGGCGGCTGAATATATTCCTGTTGAGATACCGGATACTTATGCCAAGAAATTCTCCCGGTGCGCTACGGCATTGGCGATGCAGTTAGTCCTTCTCAGCAACAAGACGAAAGGCTTCTTTGGTCCTGAAATTTGCAATGTGGAAGGCAAAGATATCCAGACTGCACGGAGCATCATAAACTCCATCATGGGCGAGAGACAGGCAAAGTTTTATAGCGCGAAACTTAACGATGGGGTGTATGACACACAATATGCGGTCAGCGAATATGCGGTTGAGAATTGGGCAGACGACATTGTGCCGCCCGTTGTCATCAACAGCTGCATCTGGGCTATCGTGGCAAATACCGCAGCAGAGATGCAGAAGGACAACCGTTTCCTGCGCAGAAAGGAAATCTGCGATACCGAGTTTTTTGAAATCGCGACCCGCATTTACAATGAGTTGCTGGGGTTTGCAGCGAGAAAATACGAAATCTTAGACATTGGTGAATGACTATGAGTGTCAACCTTATTGAGGGCAATATCTTAACACCGCCGACTCGTAACGAGAATACTATCATCTGCCATCAGGTGAACTGTCGTGCCGCAATGGGTGCGGGTCTTGCCAGACAGATTCGGGATAAGTGGCCCGTCGTGTTCGACGAATATGTGAAAGTTTGCAGTCCAGAGAAACTCGGTGACTTTCAGGTGGTTCAGGTCGCCCCGCAGCTATATGTCGCCAACCTGTTCGGGCAATCAAGCTTTGGCAGAGATAAGCGTCAGACGAACTACGCGGCGCTGGGAACGGCTCTTTTCAGAGCAATGAAAGAACATCCTAATGCAACTTTCCGCGTTCCTTACGGTCTCGGCTGCGGGTTGGCAGGCGGAAACTGGGTAACGGTGCTGAATCTCATTGAAGAAGCCGCCAATGCTTGGAATGTGAACGTTGAGATTTGGGCGCTGCCCAAAAAGTAAAGGATTAGCATGTACAATACCAACTACAAATGCGTCAAGCCGTTCGATGTATGGCTTGATGCCATCGGTCAAGATGGCAAGAAAATTCCATATCGGGTAAAGCGTGGGACCATCTGGCGTCTGGTTTGGTGCGGTGGCGAGCAGAGCTTCAAGGAATTCACCGGACCGGATAAGATGCACATTACACTGCCGGATGAGTATGTCGAGAAATATTTCAAAAAGGTATGAGTTTGGGGAATTATTGTCCGTATACAAACGGCAATGTCGTCTACCTGAAATGCCAAGAGTGTGAGGACAAAATCTGCGAAAAGGATTGGTTCTTTTGCGGAGTTGCAGGAACGCCGTTATCGATGACGAAGTCCCGCATGCAAATGTCAGAGTACCTCGATAAGATGCTGGCAAAACGGGAAAAGGTCGTCATTGCAGCAGAATCTGGTAAGAAGATGACTGCTTTGGCGGCTATGTACGCCAGCGAGCGGGGATACTCTTTCATTCCCGTCACAAACGATGATTTGCCCACATACTTATCTAAACAGCAGCAAAAGGGCTGCGTAGTTTTTGAAGGAGTCGCAGATGAACGAGAAATCGAAAACACCTGTCGTGAGCTGCGCATACCGCTGTGGCACTGTAGATTGGAAGGAGCGTAAAACTATGATGTACCAAAAGCTGGTTCGGGATAATATCCCGGCTATCATTGTAAAGAACAGGGAAACCTGTCTGACGCGCACGCTGTCCGACAAAGAGTACGAGGACGCTCTGATGAACAAACTGCATGAAGAGGTCGCCGAACTGCTGAAAGCCTACACTGCCAAGGAGCGGAGTGCTCTTGACTGCGCGGAAGAAATGGCAGATGTGATGGAGGTCCTGTACGCTATGGGCAAGACCTGCGCTATTTCCAAGAGGGAAGTGGAACAGGTCAGAAGCCAGAAGGCAGCAGAGAAGGGGACTTTCTCCAAGAAAATCTTCTTGGTTTCGACTGAGAAGTGAGAGGAGCGGTTTGTGACGCAGCAAGACGCAGTGCGGTTAATCAGAAAACTGATTTTTGCCAAAAACAGTCAGGATTCTACGCATTTTTACCGGTGTGTGGACGAAATTGCACAAACCTTGGACGAGCAAGGCGACAAAGAAGGCGCTCGTGCTATTCGCAGCACCTCCCGTGATGGCTATGTGAAATCGTACTACGAGGCAAGTCGGCAAACACAGCCTCTCGGTAGCCCCTTTGTCAGCTATAAAACTGCGTTCGTCATCGACAACAAGGATATAGCGTTGTGGCACGCAAAGAACGACAATCCGCCGATGCAAGTTCGACACATTTTAGAGTACGTCGAAAACGGGGAAATGGTCGGAAAAGATGTGCTGGAATATGATGCAAGCACCGATAAATGGCACCGTGTTGAGGCGGAATGTATCGAGTTGGTATAGGGGCACTGCATCACCCATGCTCCTCTAACCTCTTTCTGCTGGCGGTTAACAGATAAAATAAAATATACAAACAGCGATTTTTATCCACAGCCTCTTGCACATTCGTGCGAACTGCATACAATCTAAATTATAGACTAAAAACTGTACCCTGGCGGCTGTTTAGTGGCTGTCAGGGTCTTTTTGTTGCCTGCCATTCTAGTATTCGGAGGGATTACAATGACGCTCAAAGACTTGTCCAGCGAACAGCAGGACCTTGTACGGCTGGCGCTTGACGGGAAAAATGTGTTGTGCGATGCCTGTATCGGAAGCGGTAAGACGTCCACCATCAATGTTTTGTGCAACGAGTTTGATTCCTCTAAGGAGATTCTGTACCTGACCTATAACCGGCTTTTGAAACTCGATGCACAGGAAAAGATTCTGAACGATAATGTCACGGTCCAGAACTATCATGGATTTGCCTCGAAAATCCTGTACCGACGCGGCATCAAGAATGTCGGACAGGGCGAGCAGATTGGAATGGTCTTGAGGAAGCGCGTTCCTGTCGGGCACTTTGATGTGCTTATCATCGACGAGTATCAGGACATCAACGAGGAAATCTCGAAGATGCTCGAATACATCAAGGAATCGAACCCCGGTCTTCAAATCATCGCGGTCGGGGACATGAAACAGAAAATCTATGACCAGACCTCGCTGGATATCTGGTCGTTCATCCATAAGTTCTTAGGCAAGCACACGCAGGTCAACTTCACGCAATGTTTCCGCCTGTCCCATGACCTCGCACAGCGGCTCGGAAACATCTGGGGCAAGGATATCAACGGCGTGAACAAGAACTGTAAGGTATCGACCATGTCCCGCGAGCAGGTGGTAGACTATCTGGATACCAAGAACCCGAAGGATGTCCTGTGTCTCGGTGCCAGAACGGGGTCTATGGTCAAGGTCCTGAATGAACTGGAAGCAAGACCCGGCAACCTCTATGACAAGAACCATGTATATGCCAGCATCAAGGAACCGGACGGTGAAAAGCATGTAGCACCCGGCGCAGACGTTGGTATCTTTACAACCTTTGACGGCAGTAAAGGTATGGAGCGCCCCATCTGTGTTGTCTTTGATTTCACGGAATCCTACTGGTGCTCCCGTGTATTTCAGCCTACGGCGCGGTATGAGATTCTGAGAAACCTTTTCTGCGTTGCGGCGAGTCGCGGTAAGGATGAGGTCATCTTTGTAGAGCCTCCGAAAAAAGAGGACAGATTTGGGCTGGTCAGCGATAAAACCCTGATGACTCCCGTCAAGATGAATCAGGAGTTCAACACAAAGTTCGATATCTCTGAGATGTTCGACTTCAAGTTTGATGAAGATGTAGAGCACTGCTACCAGCTTATCAATACGACGCCGGTGTTCCATAAAGATGTACATGAAATCGAAATCAAGCATTCGGATGCGATGATTGACTTGGCTCCCTGCATCGGCATCTACCAGCAGGCGAACTTCTTCGACTACTACGATATCGACAGCGCGATTGCCTTCTATATGTACCTGCATAACGACAAGAAGGTAGCGCTGCCTTCCAGCTGGAAATCCGTGGAGGAGAAGGTCCTGTTCCTGACGATGCTGATGACGAGTCAGGACCGGTATGTAAAACAGGTCGAGCTCCCCTTCATTACGAGAGCGCAGGAAACCGACCTGAACAAGCGCCTGTCTATGGTGTTCACTCCAGACGAGTCCGTACAGGAACGCTGTGAGTTGACTGCCATGGTAGATACCAAGGCGAAGAAGAAACTTGTTATCAGCGGCATGGCGGATGTCGTGAAGGACAACAAGGTCTATCTGCTGAAATTCGTGTCTTCGCTCGCGCACAAGCATTTCCTGCAATGTGCCTGCTATATGCTGGCTACCGGGTTAAAGCAGGGTGTTGTCTGGAATATCCGCGATAACATGATGTATGAAATCGAGATTCCGGACCCTGACAAGTTCCTTGACGCGGTAATCACCTGTATCACGAAGCAGGTCTTTGCCAAGGCAGAAAGCTATACGATTTCCAAGGATTATACGCAGGACCTCGATACCATCATCGAGCAAATTATGACCGATGATTCGCTGCCGGAATTCGATGTTGGCGGCAATGTCAAGGAAGAGAAGAAGACGGCTGACGAAGGTATCTCTATCATCCGCCGTGGTGAGCAGTATATCATTGTGGATGCTGCAAACCGTCAAATCATCGATAACAGCGCCATGAACGGCTACGATTCGATTCTCGCTGCCTGTGAGGATTATGTCCGGAAAAATAAGCAGCTGGCAGAGGAATCCATGTCCAAGAAGGAACTGCTCAGCGTTATTGAGGATTGGCTCGACAATCACAGGGATTTCGAAGCAGCTATGTCCAAGACCGAGGTGGATATCAAGCACCATATCGGCGAATATGCAAACTACGCTTCTCTTTCCACCTATGTTGTTCGTAAGATGCTCAAAGACCGTGGTCTTATCATCAATTTCAGCGAACGCCAGCTGTTGAAGGTCTGGAAGGAGCGGAAGAAGAAGGATACGAATACCGTGGAGAATACGCGGTACGAGACCCTTGCCTCTACGCTCGAATCCCTCGTTAAGGCAGGGGTCGATGTCCAGCTTGAAATGCCGGAAGAGGAGAAGGTCGCAAAGCCCGAACCGGACCCGGAAGAAGAAAAGCCTCAATTCGATAAGCGCATCCCCTATACCGTTATTCGTTCGTCCCGGCTCTCTAAGCCAAACGATGTGCGGTATATTGTCGTCAATCTGAACGACAAGGACCAGGTGCTGGACGATGCAAGCGGATACGGATACAAGTCGATTTCTGCCGCACAGAAGGGCTACGGATATAAATGCCGGAATCTCACCAAGTACGGTGAAGTTAAGCACTCGTCAAAGCCCAAAACCAATATCCCGGTCTCGCAGAGCCGTCAGCTCTCGTTCGGTGATTTTTGAGAAGGAGGGACTATATGACCTACAGCGAAGCATTCCCTTTATGGGTGGCGGAAGTGTACCGGAACCATGGCTATGAGCCGGATAAGTGGTACGGGTCAGAGGTTGCAGAAACGCTGTACAACGAAGCGATGGCGACCTATAACGGACCTTCCGCCACGATACAGGACTATATCGAAGCCATCCCGTCTGCAGAAGAATTCGCGTATTTAGACTATGCGATTGAACGGCTGCGCCGCGATAACATCAACCTGAACGCACTTTCCGACAAAGAGCGCTGGGCTTTGATGGATAAAATCGTCGCAGAGTATCCGCAGTACAAGAACGCTCACACATCCCGTGCCAAGCAGGTACAGCAGACTTCGATGCAGGCGGCACTCGATGCCGAGTGTGATGTTCTCTTGCAGGCTGCAAGGCGCAATGTGAGCCGGTACAGTGAGGCAGAGGATGCCACAAAGGATTTTGTAATCAAGTAAGGGGGCAGTAACAGAATGGTCAAGATTTACGGCTATAGCGATGATATCGTTTGTATCGAAAATTCTCGATACTTCGAGGACGAAATCGGGTGTTTCGATGTCGCCGGTGTCAGGCTCTATTTGGATGACGGCACGGTGCTTTTTGTCTGCTTCTCCTCCGGCGTCTGGCGCATTTTCATCGAGCAGGAAGGTTCCGCGCCGTACCGACACAAGGTTTGTCAGGAGACGAACGATAATGACTACAGCGATGAGTTTTACACCGAAGCTGATGTTGTTCGGCATGAAATTGCATCGGCGAGAAACTGAAGGAAGGTGAGACCCATGAATTTCTCAAAAATTCGTATGATGTTCTTCGATTTCGACGATACTCTGCTCGTCCATTATCGTGAACAGAAACTCGACGCGACTGCTGATGCACACAGGGCACGGCTACTGCGGTATGAGGCTGAGAACCGGGTCGGGTACAGGGTATTCGACGAAATTGGGGAAGCCAATACGCTTGTCCAGCATTTCCTCGAAAGCTGCGACGGTGTCCCGAAATACTGCATTACCCGCGTACAGGATAGTATGACCCTGCCGTATAAGAGGCAGTGGCTTGAAATGCACTATCCGGGACAGTTCCTCGATGTCATCGGGACTGCTACCCCGGAACGGAAGACCTCCGTCATGAAGCTCCTGGCCCAAGCTGCCGGTCTGAATGCTGCGCAGGTTTTGTATGTGGATGACTACTACGAAGCCCTCAATGAGGCGGCAAAGGAAGGTTTCACAGTCATGACGGTACAGGAACTCATGCTGCGGCAATATACTGCGGAGCAATAATAAAGCGCTAAACCACGAACAAACTAAGGAGAACTACCATGAAAAAGATTCTGAAATTTCTTGCCGCTGCGGCATTTGCCGTCGTTGTGTACCAGCTTGTTTCGCTGCACCGCAAACGCCGTAAGATGGTCGAGATTGGTCAGCAGATTTTCCGGTGATACCTGATGGCGAAAACTCAGCTGACCCGCGATATTGAGGCCGCGCTCCATGCGTGGCATCCTTCCAGCTACGGCGGGTATCGGGTGGATTCGTTTCGTCAAGGGTTCGATGCCTTAGAAGTGCCGGTAGAATGCGGGTCTGTCAAATCCGGATTGGTCGATTTCGTCAGGGTTCAGGAATGCTTTACCTCCGAAACCAAATATGGGACCTGCAAACTGGCCTCGCTTATCGAAACGGATACGTGTGCTTCGCTTGCCGCGATTCAGCAAAAAGCAAAAGAGGCAACCTGCGTCAAGAATATTTCATCGCCGGATTTTTGCAGGGAGCACTGTTCCGAGCGATGGTGCCACTTCCACAAGACGAATCATCTGTATACGCTCGATGCCGTCATCACTTGTGTGGAAATCAAGATTTCTGTGAGCGATTTTCACTCGGCACACGGGCACAATTTCGTCGGGCACTGCAACTATTATGCGATGCCCACAGAGTTATATAAGAAGGTCAAAGGAGAGATACCAGAAGATATTGGTGTCCTGCTCTATTATGACGGCATGAGTACCTGCGGAATCCGAAAGGCGAAGGAGTGTAAGCCACAAATTCTTTCGGAAAGCACACAAAAATGGCTGATTCTGTCCGTTGCTAAAAGGCTGCCCCGGTTCGATAAGAACTGAGGGCAGCTTTTTTATATATTTTTTTGTTTAAGAAAGGACAAACTCAAATGCGGCGAACCAAAGCACTGATACTCGTTGCAACATTGGCTGTGCTGACCAGTGTTGCAGCCTGTTCATGGCAAGCGGAACCTCTGCCTGCCGAATCAGCACAATCCGAATCCTCTCTCAGCATCTCTGAATTTGCGACGCAAGAAACAGCAGAAAAAGAACAGCAAATCCCGGACTTATCCGGCGTACCGGAACCGAGCCCGGAACCCGCTGCATTTCCTGAACCGTCTCCTACACCGCAACCAGAACCTTCCCCGGGTCCGACTCCCGAACCGACGCCTGCGCCGACTCCCGAACCTGCGGCAGCGACCTCTGTCTGGGGTGATGTTGCCCCTGCAGCCTGGGGTCAAGCCTACGGCACGATTACCTGTGACGCGATTGGTCTGAACGCTTCTCTTATCTGGGGCGATGACCAGAGTCTTTTGAATCAACGCGGCGGGGTATATCAGTATCCGGGTTCTTACCAAGTCGGCGTGACCGGAGGGCATCTGCTTTGCTCTCATAATGACAGCGTGTTTTCTCTGCTGCAATATGTCAGCATAGGGGATAACTTTGTTGTGGACACCGATTACGGCGAGTATGTGTATTCCGTCACCCTAGCAAAACCCGGCTATGTATCCTCGGATGCGAGCACCGTGATTGCGGATGATGGCACTGTCCTCGTTAATTTCACAGACGGAATCGATAAACTCATCATGTATACCTGCTATCCGTTTGGGTATTACAGCCCAACGAATCAGCGATATGTGGTTCAGGCTGTTTTACAAGCATGATTGGAGATGTAGTTTTAGGATGCAAAAAAGAAAAATCCGAAAATTCCTGCATTACACAGGAACTGTCTTTATTCCGCTCATCATTGCTATGATGGGCGTTTTGTTTTGGGTGAAAGTAATGAACGACATCGAATGGCTCCTTCTTTCCCCGAAACATGTCGCGTTCGGCTGCGTTGCGAGCCTTGGCTTGGTTCTTTGCTGTATTTATGCGGACAGGATGCTGTGCCATGAGGTTTCGGATACGGTTTGAGTATTGCATGTTCTTGCGATACCGGTAAAATAGAATTGTACGATAGATACCAGATATCTTACAATTCACAATTTCGTTTTTAGCGGACTTATCCCTTTCGGGGGATGGTTCCGCTTTTTTTATTTGAAAGGAGAACAAAACCCATGCAAACCAAACACGAATTTCTTCGGAGAACTGCAGCGGTAATTGCTGCGTTCTTCACATTGACATTCACAGGCTGCGGTCAGACACCGGAATCTCCGGGAAGCCTTCCTGTATCCGGGGTCGTCTCAGAAACTACCGCACAAAGCGGTCAGGAGACGGCTGGCGTATCGGAAGGCGGCAGCTTTACCATCCACTTTATCGATGTCGGGCAGGCAGATTCCGCCCTCGTTACCTGTGATGGGCACTCGATGCTCATTGACGGCGGCAATGCCGATGACTCGAACCTTGTATACTCTGTATTACAGCGCGAAACGGATGGACACTTAGACTATGTCGTAGGAACACACGCCCACGAAGACCACATCGGAGGTCTTTCTGGTGCCTTTGAGGCTGACACAGCCGATATCACATTCTGTCCTGTGACAGAGTATGACAGCAAAGCATTCCGGAACTTTAAGGCTCGTGCGGACGAGAAGGGCGGTGGTATTACCGTTCCAGCAGTGGGGGATACATTCACCCTAGGGGAAGCCTCCATCACCGTTGTGGCTGTCAATTCCGTGCTTGAGGACACGAATAATACTTCCATCGTGATTCGCATTGTCTACGGAGATACATCCTTTCTGTTCACCGGTGATGCCGAGCAGGAAACGGAAGAGAAGATACTCAAATCCGGACAGGACATTGAATCCACAGTCTTAAAGGTCGGGCATCACGGGTCAAGCACCTCCACCTCTCAGGCATTTCTGGATGCCGTGAGCCCTACTTATGCGGTCATATCCTGCGGCAAGGACAACAGCTACGGTCATCCGCACAGCGAGACCCTTGCAAAGCTGACCGGCGCGGGAGTTGAGGTGCTCAGAACGGACGAACTCGGTGATATCTACTGCACCTCTGACGGTACGGAAGTCACCTTCTCGTATGGGGAGTACCATAAGGACATCGAAACCTCTAGCGCCGAGGTGGAAGAGCCGCAACAGCCTGACACAATTTCCGAGACCTACATCCTGAACACGAACTCTCGCAAGTTTCACCGTCCAGACTGCTCCTTTGCATCTCAGATAAGCGATGCAAACAGAGAGGAGTATACCGGCACAAGAGAGGAACTTGTCGAACAGGGATATACACCTTGCGGTTACTGCAATCCGTAAATATCCAATCGGCCTCTTATCCATATAAGCCTATTTGAGTAGTACACGGAATGTCCCGCTCTGGACGAACCGGGTTCAGGAACGTGCTCTGGCTGACTCGAAAACGGCAAACGCCGATAAGGTACTAAAACGATAGCAAGTAAATCAGTCGCTGCCTACACAAATGGGCAGCGATTTTTTCTTGCCAAAATGTGCGAACCGAATAGAATGGGTATTGTACGATAGATAACATCCATATCGTAAAGGTATTGTGCCTTTCGTACAATTCACAATTTCGCTTAAAGGGCGGACTTCTCGTTTCTGAGAGGTCCGCCCTTTTTTGCGTCAAAACAAAAAAGGAGTGTAAACACCAATGTTAAGAGTTTTTACAATCGTCGCCAATGAGGTCATTGGCTTATCCGCAACGGAATGCACACTGATGCAATTCAGCTACAATCCGGAGCAAATCCATGACCCAGAAAGCGTCCTGCGCAGTGCTGTCATGGACTATCTCAAGACGGACGAAGGCAAACGACAGCTGGAAATCAACTGTGGCTGCTGGAACTGGGGCGATGTCGATGACATTCCCGGCTCGTTCTTCTTGAACTATGGTCTGGCTAAAATTGCGCCGCCGGATGTGAATGTTGTCGTTGACCGCAACGAGAGTTTCATGGATGACTACGACGATTGCACGGAAGAATAACAGAAAGGACATGAAAAAATGCGTATTTATAGCGCAAACAGCGTATTCATAGAAGTTACGCGTCGGTGCAATATGTGCTGTGCGCACTGCCTGCGCGGAGATGCCGAAAGCATCGATATTCAGGAGAAGTACATCGATGCTTTTCTCGACAGCTTTGAGACGGAAGCTTATATCAGCTCTCTTACCTTTACCGGTGGGGAAATCTCTCTGAATATACCGGCAATTCGATACACCTTGAAAGCTGTCAAAGAGCGCGGTATCGCCGTTGGAAGCTTTTATATGGTCACTAACGGAAAAGCCGTCGATAAGATGGCTGACCTTGCTATGGCGAGTCTGGAGTGGTGGAATTATTGCGATGACAAGGATGACTATTCGTGTGGTCTTTGTATCAGCAGCGATGATTTCCATGAAGAAATTTCCAGCGAAAGTGCAAGTATTCTCAGTGGTTTGAAATACAACTACGATGATAAGGTGACGGACTTTCACAAAAATTATCTTCTCAACGAGGGACGTGCTAAGAATCTCGATTCGAATATCTATAAGAAACGTGAACCTTATGTAGATAAGCTCGAATACGAATTCAGCAAAACCGGCGGCATCGACTTTTACAGCGGCGAGCTGTACTTGAACGCCATCGGTGATGTCGTTTCCGGCTGCGATTTATCCTACGAGTCGCAGAAGAAATATCGTTTTGGTAATGTAATGGATGAAAAATGGTTGGAAAACATTCGTAGCAGCAAATTGTGCATCGAAGAAAACAGCTGAAAAATAACAAAAACAGAAAGGAAGAAATTATGACTATCAATTTAACTCGTGAGGATTTTGAGCAGGCTATCAAATCCGGCGCATCCGTGTTCGAAGGCAACACAATTCTCGATACCGGAAAACCGTCCGGGCGCTACTACCGTTTCATTCGTGTGCCGCTCGCCAATGGCGAGCACAAGGTAGATGCCTTGTACGGGCAGCGGTTTTATGGAACCTTGGAAAAGAAACCCGTAACATTCAATCAGGAGATACGCTTCCTTTGCCTCGTTGTCGATAATGCCAAAACCGTCAATGAAACACAGGACTTCAAAACGATTTTCTGCCGTTCTTCTTTTACCTCGGATTCTGTCATAGAG
>OGXC01000178.1_pt1 | contig 55142 bp, 64 predicted proteins | sample 1576201 | NCBI WGS metagenome assembly OGXC01 (sample SAMEA3541562, study PRJEB24748) | human gut metagenome | biome: human gut; feature: human-associated habitat; material: faeces | place: China | collected 2012 | reverse complement strand
AAGTTGCAGATTTTATTTTATCAATCTGAGTAGAGTACGGAGTAAGAGTAGCTGTGCCGAGTTCGATATTTGACGAATCGTATTTTGTTGCAAGAAGAGAATCAACCTCTGACGCAGAGTAAGACTTAGTCGGTGTGTTGCCAGACTTCGCAGTGGGTACATACAGCAAACGACCGCCAGCACCCCGACTACGGTCACCGACTGTGCCATTGGCAATCTGATAGAAACTGCCCGCATAGTCACCACTACGACAATCACCGCCCGATTGGGCAATACGGTAACCGTTCAAATTTGATGCGACATAGACATAATCACCAACAGGCAACGCACTTGTTCCGCCGATTTCTGACGGCATAAACAGCCAATCATATTCCTCTGAACCATAGCCCATAGCTTTGATGTAGCCATTTGCATTTGGGAGTGTAAAACCCACAGGTTTATAATTATCGGTATTTTTACTTTCAGAAGAATTAAAATCGTCAGCAATATACGGCTGACCGCCACACATAGAGCCGTCACCCCAAAGGTTGATGCCCTGAATGTGCTTAGAGATGTTACCCCACGGGTTTTCCATTCCTCTGTATGACACTGCAAGTTTTCCGCTTTCTGTATAAGCTGTTTGAGTGCCTCCGATTTCATTGACAGTTTCTTTTGCCTGCCCTGTGCCATTTCCAAGGTCAGCTGTTGACCCTGTAAGGCTTGAGCAGTTATATGATGCATTATTGGAGATGGTGACAATACCCTGACCAACGCCTGTCTGGGTGTTCATAATGCCAAGTTCGATTATCATCAGAAGTTGATTTGCAGAAGTCGCCTCGATTGTTTCCAAATGCCAGCCTGCACCTCTGTTATTTGCCATAGTTTCCAAATTTGACTTACTTCCGATTCCCTTCCTCAATCCGCTTATAGGTTTTTTTCCTGCAACCGAGCAGAGCAGGTCACCGTCCTCATAAGTGATAGATTCATCAACATTATCATTCACATAGGCTTTTGCTGAGACATCATACATGCTTCCTTCATCAGCTGAGAAAAGAATGTAGCTGATTTCATTGCCGTTTTCGTCATAGAATGCAGGGTGAAGCTTAAACCCTGTTTTGGGCTTTGAACTTACATAGTAGTTTGCTTTGCGAAGATGATAGCCGATTCCCGAATCGGAGTTTTTTTCCAATTTTAATGGTACAACTCTGTAATAAAATGCCGGTTGATAAACCATGACCTGACCATTGGAGCCGTCCTCTGTGTAGCCCTTATCGCCGTAATATGCGTTAATAGTGCCATCATCAGAAACATTGCATCTTCTTCTGCCGCCGTACATTTGAAACTTGTCAAAGTCTTCACCCTGTGAAAGATTCACCGCACTTGCAAGCCGTTTGAAAGTCTTATTCTCATAATCAACACAAAGTCCTACTATGTCATCATCTGTATAGCCAACGAATGCCTTAACATCGTCAACATCTGCCTTGTCTGCTTTTTCACCAAGCAAATTATCAGTTTCTGTTTTTGAATAAACAGAATTTGCATTAGCTTTGTCGCCGAGAAGCTTGTCCGTTTCTTCTGAAGAGTAAAGTTCATTTGCTTTGTAATAATAAGCGTCAAGATATTCAACGCTCGGATAATTAACTCTGCTGTCTGTGATGTCAGTTTTTGAGCTAACCTTGTTTGCGTTGTCCTCTTTCTGTTTAAGTGCATTGGCTACATCTGTTGCATTAGCCTTACCTGCAAGAGATGTTTCTGCCGTCTGTATTCGTGCCGACAGCTGACTGACCGTGCTTTTTTCGGCTTTGTTAGACACGGACGAATCAATCCCGTTAAGCCTTGCGTTGAGGCTTGAGGAGCTTCCCCTTGCGGTTTCGACTTCCGATTTTACAGTGGTTAAATCTGCCGTTGCGATTTTGAGAGCCTCTTCAACAGCTGTAACCCCATCTGTTGCCCGTTCAATCCCCTCATCCATATGGTTGAGGTTGTCGGCAGTCAGCGGAGTTGCTGTTGAGGGAGTATTTTCCCAGTTCATTCGTGTGTATTTATTCAATTTTTATTCTCCTTTCGCTGTGATTTTGTCTGTGAGTGCCTGTATGCCCGTAAGCTCTCTTGCAAGCAAATAAGAGGTCACGGTTGCGGTTTGCGGAGTGCCGTCAGCGTTATAGGCATAGTTGCCGTCAGCGTCGGTTACATAATATTTAATCTGTATCATATCGCCAGGTTCAACCCACAATCTACCGTCAAGGGTTGCCTCGATAGGCTTATAAATTTTATGGTGTATTCGCTTGCCCGTATCGCCTGAAAACAAATTTTCAAACTTATGTACCCACGCACCGCCTTCGTTATCGTTTTCCTGCCATACAAGAATGTTATCTGTCATATCATAGGTATTACCGCTTAAAAACTTGTAACTACGCACCTTTGCAGTTCGTGTCGCTCCACCGATTGCAAAATCAACAGTCCCGTATGTACCGCTTGACTTTTCATCAGCGCTGAATGCCTCGTAAAAGTCATATTTTTCTGCTTTCGCCGTATTGGTTTCGAGGTTGACAAAAACAATGTTACCGCCTTTTCGGTTATCGGGTTTAGCAAAAGCAAACACACCGAGCATTTCCGCTGTATAATTAAGCAATTGACCGTAATTAACCTTTTCGGAATCATTAAGCCATACTTTGTTAAAAATTTTCATATTCTTAACAGTCAGATTCTCAGCCTTGTTGATAACCTCGTTAAGTAAACGGTCAGATAAAAAACGGGCGTCAGGTTGACCGCATAGGTTAGTGAATTTTTCAGAAACCATTGCCAACAGATTATAGATCGAAATGCCGTCAGAATTGTTATTCCAGAGCTTTTGCAGAGCGTTCGTACAATCGGTTTCATAAAGTTGTGAAATCACATCATAGGCGGTTATGCTGATTTTGTTCTGATCCGTTTTATTGACCTCGGCTTTGTCAATCATACCGTTAAAAATGCACCACGACTTTGTTGTCACGGCTTCGCCCGGATAGAGAGTATCGCTTGGATATAATGAACTGCTCGGCAGTATCGGAGAGCCTGACGGAAAAGTTTGTGTCAGCTTAACTAAAATCCAACAACCGACAAGTTTTGAAACATCAAAGACTCTGTCAACGGTGTTCAGCAATCCGATTTTAAATTCGGAAGCAATGCAACCGCCGAACTTTAATTTGTTTTCGTCACAAATCGACTGTTTAAGGCTCATACTTTCGCTTTCAATGTTGGTTTCGGTGATGACATCAAACTTGCTGTCAGATGAAAAGATTTCGAGCTTATTTGAAATAAGCTCGTTAATAATTTTCTGCTTATGCGTACTTGAAACGGATAGCAATCTGTCACCCCCTTAATACTCAATAAAAGTGAAAGTCACGGCATTGTATATGATGTTGTTTTTGGTGATTTTCTTGACCTGATAGGTGATGTCTGGCATATAGGCGGTCATTGTGCGATATGCAAGAAGTTCATCGTCCCAATACTCGACACGGATTTTACGCTGTTGAGAGTTATCCCACGAACTATTCAAAGCACTTCTAATCGACTGCATTTGTGCAAGGGTGAGTTCATCAACGGTTGTAAACTCAATTTTCGACTTGTAATTTGCCGAAGTTGTGCGGTGCAGAAGATTGTTGCTGTCACGGTATGCCTTAATTTCGGTTCTCTGGAGCGGAGTGCCGTTGTAGTTGTCCTTTGCAATAAGCTCGTGCGGAAACAGCTTACCGCTCTTAGGGAACCTTATTAAGTAACCTTTAAAATTTGCCATGTCATCATCTCCTAACCTAACGCACCGACCCCGTGACGCTTTTTGACTGCGTTGTTGCGTTTTACAATGTTGTTAAAAATCACTTCGCCGTCAAGATTTACAGTAAGGTTAATGTCACCGCTGTCACCTGTTGAGCCTATCTCTGCCATAGCCTCAATAAGTGCCTGTTTGATAGTTGAAATCGGCGAAACAACCTCAGCCTCACGCTTGTTATCACCGAGTACGGCAAGAAATTCACCGTAATTTGCAGGAACAACCGTACCTGTGGCAAGTCGGGGAACCGTAATGTTAGGCAGTCCGACATTGCCGTTTATGCCCCCTAACGCTTCATAAGCAATCTTTGCCGCTGTACTCATTCCGCCTGAAATAGCACTTCCGAGACTGTTGAACGGACTAACAAAATTGTTGATAAAGCCTTCCGTTTTGCCCAAAATCGAATTAAAAGAATTTGTAAACACATTTCCCAAGCTATCCATACATACCATAAGGTGAAGTTTCATGGAATTAATACCATTAATCAATCCTTGCATAACATATACACCTGTTTTGTATGTTTTCTTTGACGGTGAATGACAGTCCACACCGTCTTTGCCGTTAAGAGCGTCAAGATATGTAGAGGCTGTTTCAAGACCTTTTTTTCTAACATCTCCGATATATTCCTTGACACCTGTAGACATGCCAAAAACCATATTTTTGCCTGAATCCTTGGCAGCTTGTGTAAGACTATCCAAAGACTTCCATTGAGATTTTTGAACCTGTTCGGTGCTGATAAGGCCTGCATTGTAAGCCATAAGAACCGCAGAGGCATCACTGTAATTACCGTTTACAACTGCCTGCATTCGCGCAAGGTCTGAACTGTTAAGCTCAAGCTGTGCCGCCTTTTCACAGGTTTCATCGTAACCTAAACTTGCTTCGTCAAGTTTGCTTTTCAGTTCTTCGTATTCATCTTTCAACTTTCCGTAAGAGGTGTTTGCTTTTCGGTCAACACTCTGTAATGTCCAAAAATCAGGAACATCTAAATTGAGATTATCATAGTTCCATTTTTCCTTAAATTCATCAAGAGCCTGTTGTGCTTGTTTGTACTTAACAGCCGCATCACTTACGCTCTTGTTTGATTTAATCATCGCCTTTGAATTTTCTTCCATAAGGTCAGAAATTGCACTTGAACTTGCAACCTGCTTGTACTTCAAAATAAGTTCGTCAAGTTTTGTTATGATTTCATCGGTATTACCATTTATACGAATTTTGCCTTTATCATCTTTTGATATGTACTTATCCCAAGCTTTTTCAAATTCAGGGTACTTGTCAGAAAAATACTCGCCGATAGTTTCAAGCTCTGCCTGTTCCTCAGGCGTGAGATTAGCCTTTTGCAAGAGTTCATCAAGACGCTCTTTGTAGTTATCAATAACTCCCATATCCGCGGAAGTATTATCAAGCGATTCTTTGATTTCGTCGCATAAAGTGCTGACATCTTCTTTACACTGATTAACTGCATCAACATAACCCTGCATTTCTTCTGTTGCCTGTTTAAATCCGAGCTTTTCAAGTTCTTCGTCATTAGCAAGTTTAATAGCAGTCACAAGACCTGTCAGCGCACTTGCAACACCGCCTACAACAGCAAGGACAGGGTGCGTGCTAAAAACAGTAACCATACCGTCTATTGCGTTTTTTATCCTGTCTATGCCTTTTGCAATAGCTTGTGCAGTTTTAAAAATCACAAGAGCTGTGCCGAAACTGACTAATGCTCCTGCAAGCGCCTGCAAAGCGTCTGCACTTATTGAACCTACCATTTTACCCAAAAGCTCTAACGCTCCTGCAAGGGCTTCTACAAGTTTCGGAACTGCTTCTTCAATTGTCCACTTTGCGAGCGGAAGAAGAATATTCTTGTATGCCTGTTTCAGCTTATCTCCGCAGGCTTTGAGCAAATCCCTGAACGCCTGTCCGAGGTCGGCAACGGTTGATACAAGCGGTGACAAATCAAGATTTTCAAGCCATTCAAGGCGAATTTCTGACATATCGCTCAAAAAGCCTGTGATATCTTCAACAATACCAAGGATTGCTTCCCAAATTTTTTTGCCCGATTCGTTTTTATCCCAAGCCTGTTTTATTTTAGTCCGCAGAGTTTTGGTGTAGTTGTTGCAGTTTTTGATAATATTCAGAATATTAGTCCAAATTCTCTCACCTGTGCCGTCATTCCACACCTTGTGAAAATCCTCTGCAACGGCATTCACAAGCTCTATAAGACTGTTCCACTTGTCAATAATTGACTGTACAACAGCGTCCCCAAGTCCTGCCTTATTCCAAGCCTTTGTAAACGCTCCCGAAATGTCACCGATGATATCAAAAACATTTTTCAAAAGCTGTTTGATGTTTCCGATAATCTTTTCGCCTGTGCCGTTTTTCCACACTCTCTTCCACGATTCACCGATTGAAACAAAAGCATTTTTCAGATTATTCAAGGCTCTTTTAATGCTGTCAAAAACCTTGTTTGTACGCTTTTCAATCGCTGTTGCGGCAGTATCAAGTGCGTTGACTGCGGCTTTAGAAGATTTCTTTGTGGGGCTGTTTACTGCTGTGCTGTCATCTGATGAACTGTTTTCAAGGCTCATCACATTGAGCCTGTCAAATCCTTGAAGATTGTCTTTAATTTCCTTTGTCTTTTTCGATGTTGTGGCAAGTGCAGAGTTTGCACTCTTTGTTTCATCGGTGAGGTCTGTCATTTCAGAGCTTGCGGAATTTGCGGAATTGTCGGTTGCAGATGAATAGCCGAAAACCTGTTCCGTAAAGCTTTTGAATTTTTCCGTTGCAACATCTAATTTTTCGATAAAGGAATTAAGATTTTTTAACAGCGGAGAAAACACATTGATAAGACCTTGACCGAGTGTAGCTTTCAGGCTGTCAAGTCGGAGCTGTAAAATTCTTGTCTGATTCGCCCAACTGTCCTGCGTTCGGGCAAAGTCACCCGTCGCATTGGCGAGCTGGTCTTGAACAAACTTGTAACGCAATGTTACTTTTTCGGCTTCGGTCATTTTAGCTGTGGTCTTACCGTAACCGTTTGCAAGGGCATAGCTGTCAAGCGCAGTCTGTGTCATTACGATGCCTAAATCTTTTAAAGTTTCGGTTTCGCCCGAAAATACTGATTTAAGTTTTGTATAGGCTTCGTCCTGTCTGATGTTGTAGAATGAAGCAACATCGCCTGCAAGTCCTGTCAGCGTGGTTGACATATCATAGGCTTCTTTCTCTGTAAAACCGAAAGCCTCAGCCATTGAGCCGAAAGTACCGACATACCGCTTTGCCATTGTTTCGGACAAACCAAAAGAATTAGCTGCACTTTTTGCCCACTTGTCAACCTGTTTGGTCATTGCCGGAAAAGTAACATCAACAACATTCTGCACCTCCGCAAGGTCAGAACCAAGCTCAATGCACTCTTTGCCGAAATTTGTAATTGCATAAGTGCTGAAAGCAACAGCGGCAGTCTTTGCAAAGGTCTTAAGCTGATTTTTTACCCTTTCGATTGATTTGGTAACAGTAGTATTAACCTGTGCCAAACCGCCGTTAAAACCCGATGTATCAAGTTTCGTGTCAAAATTCAGATAACCGTCAACCGCCAAATTTTCACATCCTTTCATTTAAAAATGGGCATAAAAACAGCGCACACCGTTATGATGTACGCTAATAAAATTTTGCAAAAGAACAGCCACCCCGTTTGGAGTGGCTTTTTCGTTTTATTCAATCATTGATTTCAGCTCATCCATATGCTCTGTAACACTTGCGACTTTATCAGTGCCAAGAGAATATTTAGCCAAATCTATCTCACCGCTAATCCAACGGTCATTATCAGTTGTCGGAAGATTTTCATTCTTCAGAATATAATCACCGAGGTCATTTTCAATCTCATCGAGCTTTGCTTCTGCCTCTTCGGCAGTAAGTGTTCTGTCAACATAACTCTGCATATATTGAATGGCTTTTTTTGCTGAATTGATTGCAACATTACTGTACTTAGCCACCTCAGTTGTTACCATTTCGGAAGTTTCAGCCTTTATATCGGTGTTTGAACTGCTTTCCGCTGTTGTACCGCAACCAACAAGCGATACTGCAAAAACTGCGGTTAATGCTAACGCTATGAGTTTTTTCATCATTCATCCTCCTAAATGTTAAAACAATATAGTTTTTACTTAATCATACACTAACATTTAGGGAATGTCAACAATATGTGATAAGATACTACACTACACAAGCGAATTTATGAAGTCAAGTTCTTCTTTATCTTCTGCTGTGAATTTGGGTTTTAGGTCGATAAGTTCTTTATGTTCGCTGTAAAAATCCCGTTCGGTTTTGTCGAGCTTCTTATGCTTTGCCTTTTTGGTGCGAATTGACATAACCTGTGTAAACAAGCCGTCGCCCACTTCATTGAACAAGCCGAGAAAAGTCCACCAGTGCATATAATCGACTGTGCGTGTTTCCGCTCCTGCAACCTTATTGAGAGCAGGGAAGATTATATGTCCGTCCTGTTCCCAATCAAGCACCCTGACGGGCATTTGTCGGCTTTGCGGAATATCTCCGCCGTCAAGATACCAAGTTGCCCTGTCAAGTGCCTTTTGATAATTTTCGGGAATTTCCTTGTAAAGGCACTCAACACACACTCGGCATTTTTCAAAATCGTTCAGTTCATCATCTGCATAGGCTTTGAAAATCAGCAGAGCAACACGAAAGTCGGAATTGATTTCGTAGTTTCTGCCGTCAACCTCAAGGCTTTTCGGCAGTAATTCAATCACTTTTTCACCTGTGAAGTGTATTTGCCGACTTTCTCATTGGAAATTTTCTGTGCCGATTCAAAATCAGCCTGCATAACAGGAATAAGCACTTCAAGGAAGTTTTCAAAAATCGGCTTACCGCCCACAAGTGAAAGACAGTTAATTTCACCAAAGGCAACCGTGCAGACATCCGAACCGAAAATGTAGTTAATCTGCTCTCTGATGTCCTTGTCGCACTCGGTGATAAGCTGAATTGCGTCTGTGTTTTCAGCTTTTTCAGCGTTTTCATACTTCTTCTGAATCTGCTCAATATTCTTGACTGCCTCGTTGAGCCTTGCAAGAATGCCCACATCCGCGGTATTGATACGGATTACTGCGTTTTCGTCATCGCCAATCTGATACTCCTTGTAACCTCTGTCAAAAACAAGTTTCTGCATAAATCAATCCCTCCCCAAAGATTAAACCGTTGCGGTAAAGGTCGGCACTTTCTTCTCAATTGTAGCCGTACCCTGCTGTCTGTCGCCGTTAAATGCGATGTTGAACGGAATGTTCACACCGCCCTGAGCACCGCCGTAGGACTGTGGCTTTACGATACAGGTTTCAGTCCAAGCGTCATACGGACCTGTCTTCTTATCAACAAGAACTTCAAGAATTGCAGTCTTGCAGTCGTCGCCTGTAAGGCGGTTCATTGCAATATCCTTAATCTTTTCATAGATTGCATCGCCTGTATTTGCGTAATAAGTGTCTGCGTCAATTGACGGTTCATAGCCGTTATCGTTTACAACGGTTTCGTCAAGAATGTTCTTGACTGTTTCTGTGTCGGGGTTAAGTTCAACCGACATATCTTCAATATCTCTGCCAATCAAAAACCACTTAGGGGTTTCGCCTGTGCCGAACGAAGCGTCAATGTAGTGCATAAGATAACTTCTTTTGAGCTTACCGATATCGGGTGTTGTTGCCATAATTAAAATTCCTCACTTTCGATTTTGTAATCTGCGGTAATTTGTAACTGATACATTACATTACCGATTAAATTGCTGTCGGGTATGTCATAAAGCATACCGTTTGAACAGGTTATTTTTGTGAGCGTACCTGCAAGCTCATTGTCGCCAACCGTAACGGTCAGCGTTTGCCCCTTTGCCTGTTTTTCAAGCCACAGCTGTAACTCGTTAATAAGTCCGCTGTTGGCAAGTCGGTCATAGTCGTTAACCGACTGATAAACAGCGTACAAGATGAATGTGTGCTGTCGCTCCTGATTGCCGAGAACATCGGATTTAATCAGTGTGTCGCCTGTCGGAGATAAGCCGTAGCTGTCGGCGTCGGGGGTTGTATAGTCAATGTGCAGAACATCGTTCAGCTTTGGAAAGCTCATCACAATGCTCTGCATAAGTTCAATTATGTTCATTCTGCCGTACCTCCTGCCACTTTAGCAGCACCCTGTAAAATCTCTTTTTTACGGTCGGCTTTCATTCGTTCAAACCACATCTTGCCGGCAAGAGGGTGCTTTGCCCGAGAATAAACAAGCATTTTACCTGTGGGGTGTTTCTTCTGTCCTTTAGGGCTGAAATAGCCCACAATAACACCGTTTTCCTTAATTGGGATATTAGGACCGTAAACCTTGCCGTAGTAGAGATACCTCGCATACGGTGTGTTCTGATGAATTTCGCCCGAGCCTATAACCGTTGAGAGGGTTGCCGACTTTTCAAGCACGCCATTTCTGAACGGTGTATAGGGTTTCATCAATCGTAAAACCGTGCTGTCAACATACTTTTGCACCTTTAACACATCGGCATTTTTGCGGACTGCAAACTTTTTATCCCAGAGGAAACCTGCCGTACCGTTTTTTGACTTGATGACAAAATCGGGCGGTTGAACAATCTTCATGCAATCACCTCGCCGAAATTTTGATGTGCTGTAAATCGGTTACGCCGTAGAGCTTTTCATCAATCGACATAACCGCATAGCACCTGTGTTTTTGCTTTAGCGTTTTAAGGCTCTGTGACACGCTCTGAGGGTTTGAATTATCAAAGGTAAAATTACTCTCGCACTTAATAATAATGTCCTGTGCGCTGTTCTGAGGAGTGCAGAGCTGACCTGCAAAAAGGTTTTCACTCGGATTTAAAAAGTCTGGCAAAAGCCCTGCGGATTCAATCGGAATATACACCGTCACGCTGTCAGCGTTCTGCATTCCGCTTTTAAGCACATTGCGAGCCTTGTTCTCCTGCCAATGACATTCGGGAATGAAATATCGGTCATAACCCGAGCCGTTGAATCTGTAGATTGTGCAGGAGCTTTCAGGGGTAATAATCATCTGCGACCACCTCTGTACAGCAAATCGGTGTCAGCAAGATACTTGTAAATTGTGTGTCTGACAGCCTTTTTATGGGCGGTTTTACGCTCTTCTTCGGACACATAGCTTACGGATTCATCACCGACGCTTGCAGATGAAATTCCTGAATTTGCGGACTGCTTTTCATCGTTATATACAAGCTCTGCAAGCTCACAACAGCAGAGTTTTACGCTTTCGGGAATATTGTTCCCATCAACATTTTCGCCTGTGTATGCCTTAATGAGCAGGGCTGCAGAGCGTGCATAATAATCAAAGGCGGAAACAATGACCGCCTTTCTGCCACAGAGATATTCAGAGATGTAATAGCCTTTATCGGCATAAGCGGTCATAGTAACACTCCTTTAAGCCTCTACGGCTGAATGGCAGTAGATACCTGCCTTTTTATTCTCGTAAACATCGGCAATACCGACCATACGATAACCAAACTTCCAACCGTCAGAACTCTGATTAACTGACGGCTCAATAACCTTTGTGTCAAGGTGCTTTGTGAACTGAATCGGAGCAGAGCCGTGAATAATCATAAAGTTGATATTCTTGCCCGAAGTCGCCTTTTTGTAACCGCCCTTTTCCTTGCTTGAGGATGTGCCGTCAAGCTGTTCAATCGCTGTATAGAATCTTGACTGAGGAACAAGTGTGGTGTCTGCAAAACGGCTGAGAACCTCCCTTGACTTTGTTGTATCGAGATCCTGCACAAGACCGTAAAGCGTTGATGTGATGAAAAGATGTCTGTCCTCGAAAGGAACTTCATCCTCATCCATTTTTGTTGAGGCTGTGCGGAGAGCCTTTACAACCTCTTCGCCTGTTGTGAGAGTTGCACTCACGAAAGAAATACCGCTTGTACTTGCATACTTCGCAAAACGGAAAGCGTCAAGCTCGGGAACAACCTTTGTGCGGATAAACTCGCCCGAAAGTCTGCCGAATGCAATGCCTGCCGTTTCTGCATTATCCATTGTGTCAACCGTGAACATTCTGCCACGGTCAAAGTTACATTTCACGGTTTCGTTCGTAAGCTCAACATCGCCGTCAACATAACCGCTGTTGCGTGAATAGTCAGCAAGACCGTCCATTGTGAGCATCGGAATGATAAGCTCGTTTGCGTTAGCGCCCTGTGTTGCAAGGTCTGACGCACCGTCAATTTTGCTTGTGAGTGCTGACTGCTTATAGACCTCATCAAGCAACGCTGTGTACTGTTTAAAAAGTGCAATTGTGTTTGCCATAATAAAATCACCTCATAGATTTAATAAAATTATTTCTTTTCGGTAGAAAGTCCCATAGCCGCACGCATTGACGCAAGCGGATTTGAGCCTGAACCGCCGTTACCTGTATCGGTTGCACCGACAGGATTCTGAAAAGGCTCGTCAGAACCGAACATATAGCCGTTTTCGGACTTAACCTGTTCGAGAGCCTTTTTGATGTCATCTGCCTGATTTTTAGATGTTTTCAGGTTTTTAAGGTCAAGCAGAGCCTTGACAGCCTTTGAGTTTCTTGCACCGCTTTCCGAAATTGCACCGTCAAGCACGGAGTTAAATTCCATATCCGCAATCCTTGTCTGATACTCGTTTTCCTTTGTTTCAAGTTCGCCGTTGAGCTTTTTGATTTCGCCCTTGAGCTCGTCCACATTGACACCCTCAAACTTTTTGAGTGCAGTCTGTGCAGTTTCAAGCTGTGACTTGTAGTTGTCCCTTGATGTGCGGAGCTTTTCAACCTCTGGTACGGTTTTGTAATTCTCCGCAAAGGCTTTTTCAAAGTCTACCTTTTTATCTTCGGGAACTGTAAAGCCGATTTCGGAGAGAAGTGTGTGTATATTCTTCATAGTAAATCCTTTCTGCATAGCTTGTATTCCGCTTTGCCTGCGGTAGAAATTCAGCCGTTATAACCCACGGCAGGGTAAAATAAAAGCACCTTACATATTCGTAAAGTGCTTAATCTGCTTTTTCTGTTTTAACTGTTTTTGCTCTCGGCTTTTTGGGAGCGTCAGGCTTGACCTCTTCTGCAAAACCGCCGTCAATGAGTTCCTTTGCTCTCTGCTCGGAGCATTCAAAAACTTCATTTACAGGACGGGTTACATATCCGTTCTGCCTGTCGTTAAATGCTGTTGTTACTCTGATTTTCATTCTGTCACCACCTTTCAAAACCGGTCGAAATCGACGGGTTTAACTGTTAATCTTTACTCTTAAATGTAATCGGCAAAATCTGTTTAGGCAGGAAGTTAATTTCATAACGGTATTTGTCCACTTCTGCACCGCTTATGTCCTCTACAACATACATAGTTTCATCATTAAGACCTATGATATGCTTTTTGTATTCACCCTTGCCCGTTTCGCAGACAACCTCAATTTGGTTATCGTCATTATCGACCTGTAATGAAAAAGCGGCAACAAGTTCAAATGACGGCTTATCGGTTCTTGTGTTAATAACCGTAAGCCTGCGTATCACATTGAAATTGTCTGCTTCCTGCGAAACATTGTACGATACCTGCGTTGCCTCGGTACAGCCCACAGTAACCAGTACGGTTGTTGCAATCATAACTACCATAAGTACAATTGCTAAAATTCTTTTTCTCATAGTATCAAACCTTTCTTTGATTAATAATAAAAAAGCACTCTGATTTCTCAAAGTGCTGATTTGATGTATTTAGTTCTGTTACGGCAAGTTGCAGGCAAGTTAAGCAATGCCGTGAACAAGCCGTTTTTCTTGCTCTGAACATATTCTCGGCAAATTAAACAACAAAACCGCCCTTTTTACGGAGCGGTTAGCTTTTGTTTCTTTGTTTTTCAAGTTCTTTAATTATTTCGTCAAGACGTTTTGAAGCTTCTTCGTTAGAACCATCTAAAACAGATTTGTTTATTTCTTCCATTCAAATAAACCTCCTTCTTGATGTTTACTTAAAAATTTATCAATAACCTTTCTGTATTCACCATCAGAACCTGTTTTTATCCTCTTTTTTCCCATTCGTTGTAACTCTGTTAAAAGTGATAGTCTGTCGTATCCTTTCAACTTTGTTAATACTTCAATGTTGCCATCGTTTTTCACAATAGTAAATGTTTTTATACTATCATTCTTAATAAATTCGATAATATCATTTAAAGAATAACTGCTGTTTCTCGGGTGATTGTGCATAACAAATAAATCTTTGCCTTGAAGTGCTGATCCAAAATCTATTTTTTCATCAGTTCCTTTAATAGTCTCTGTAATCATTTTGGACACATCATTTTTTAACACGAAGGCAACTTCTTTATTTTCATTTTGTTCTTTTGAAAATTTCAAAAGCTCCTTGTGTTGTTTTTGAATTTCCAAACACTGCTCTTCTGTATAACCTTCAATATCAACTTTAGGAATACAACTGATAGCTTTATCGGTTATCGGAGTAATAGGCTTTTTACTTTTCTCTTTTATTATACCACTTTCACCCGATTTTGCAACATTTTCAGATGAATTGCTTTCTGCTTTATTAACCTTTTCTTCAAGCCGATCCGCCCTATCGTGCCACTCATCGGCTCGGGTTTGGGCTATTCGTTTATTGTCCTCGTCAAGACTGTATTCGGCACGGTGGTCAAAGCGTTCTGCCTTTTTCGGGAGTTTTGAGCCTAAAGCATTTTTGCCGTCAACGGTTATTCTTTCCCATTGTTCGGGAAGTCCCATAGCTTTTGAAAACTTTACATATTCGTCCTGCCTTTGAAAATATCTGACCTTTGCGCCTGTGATTGTATCGTCATCGGCACCGCCCTGTGTGAGCAGTTCAATCTTCTGTCGATCGGCACGCATTGCAGTTTCAAGCTGTCTTTGCCTCTGCTGTGCCTCATATGCCGTGTACTCTTTGCCGTTATACTCTTTCGGGGTGTTCTCCTCCTCGTTCATACGGTCAAGTTCTTCTTCGCTGTATGTCGGGGTATCAATGCCCTTGATGAACGGCGAATAACCGTGGTAGCAGTTCGCACCGCAAAGACCTGTTACTGTACCAAGACCGCAGACGGTTTCAAGCTCCTTTTTGCTGTACACTCTGCCCTGCCACACCTGATGTGTCGGTCTTGCCCCACGGTGATAGCTGACCTCGAAATATTCCGTGCCGAGCTGTTCGGCGTTGTCCTCGTTGACCTTTGCGACAACCTGATTAAAGCCTGTCATCAACGCCCTGCGTGCCGCCACATCAACACGATTGCTCCAACCGCTTGCATAATCAACGGTACGCAATCCACTGTCGGTCATAGCTTTAACCGCTTTTTTAAGGACTGTGTTATAATCAACCGCACCGCTTGCAATCTGCATAAGTCCGTTGTCAAGTGTATCTTGATAAAACTTTGCAAGAGGAGTAAACGAAACCGTGTTGTCGGGATTTCTGACGGCAAATCCGAGTGAGCCCGTGATATTTTTAAATTCGCTTTTGGTCTGATTTTTGACCGCCTTTACAAGTTGTTGCAACTGTTTATTTTCTGCATAAGGAATATACTCTTTGCCCTTGCTTGTATAAAGCTTCTCATTTCTTGCATATCCCGATTTCACGACTTCGTCATAGATTCTGTCGATTTCATCGTCAGACACATCGAGCGTGCTTTGAATAAGGCTGTCTATTTCGTCCTTGCTCACGCCCAATTCATAAAGCCTGTTAATCTGCCAATCGGCGGCAGAGGTTATCTCCTCACCGTTAGCTTTCAAACGCTCCGTAAGGTCGGACATAATATTTAACTGTAAACTGCGGTACAACTGTTCCATAGCCGAGGGCAAAGCCTCAATTTCAGTCGGAGTGAACATTATTCGATAACCTCAGAGGACTGCGGAAGATTCTTTTTCGCTGTCTTTTCGTCCTCTCCATACCACTTCATACGGTACTCATCAGGTCGCATAATACCAAGGTTCAAGTCCTGAATATCCTGCTTGCGTTCGGTTTCTTCATCGGTCAGAATACTATCCTTGAAATCGCATACAAACGAATAACCGCTTGTTGTCAGCGAATTGTAAAAGGCAAGAGCATACACCAAGTCATCAAGGCAATAGCGAAGTTGCTTCTGAATTGCCGACACTGTGTTATATTTTCGGGTTTTAGCTGACAAAACTTCCGTAGCAGTCTTTGCGACTGTTTCGGGGTTTGAAAGGTCACCGTATGCAAGACCGACCGCAAATTCAATCATACGCAGATATGTATTCAAGCCGTCCGTAATATCGGACTGTCTGAATGCAGGCGAAAAGTCCTTGAACAGTTCTTCGTCGCCTAAATCAACATCAACGGCACGGTACAAACGCCTGTTAAGTCTGTCGGCTTTGCCGTCCTTTAATGCGGCAGAATCAACATGAATCGCACGCTCACCGCTTTCAAATTCCCAGTCAAGCCGTCCGAACTGCATATCGGCTTTCTGAATGATTTCAAGTCCGCTATCAAAAATCGACATACCGCATGATGAGCCGTCAACCGTGTTTTTAATCGGCACTCTGAAATATCCAAATGCAGGTCTTTTCATATCGGGATATGTGACCGCAGGCGGTAAGTCTGCCCACTCGTCAATGACAGCGAGAGGAATTTCAGTACCGAGAACCTCGGGTGATGACGAACGGTAAGCCGTGTTTGTAACAGTCAAGCCCTTGTCCTTATCAAGGCTGTGATATTCAAGCCTTGTGTAGTAGTTGTCACCGATTTTCTTAAATTCGGGGAAGATGACCTTTACAAGCCTGTGCTTTGCGTCAAACTCAATCGGCACAAAAGCATTTGCAGAAATGTACTGCACCCTGTCACCGCCCAAAGGCTTGATGACCATAGCACCTGTTGCAAGACCTGATTGTAACTCCGAATTAAGCTCCTCGGTTGCAGTTTCAAACAATTTTGACAGGGTTTCATTTGAGATGTTCACCGTCATTTCATTAAGTGTAATGTTCGCAAATTCTCTTGTAATCGACTGTTCAAGCCTCAAACTGATGACATTTTCATCAAGCCACGGAGCTTTGCCGACATAACAGTTTTGCCATACGCCGATAGCCTTTTGCATTTCTGCCGTAATCGCAAGCCGTAAATTAAGCGCCTGCCGAATATTTTCAAGCGGAAACATTCGCCTCCACACTCCTTTCAAAAAATCTATAAGTCCCATTATTCACCTCTGCGTTTCCATACTCTGTTCATTGCATATCTGACAGCGTCAATATGGTGGTTGTCCTTATCGGGATAACCGCTAATAACATTGCCGTCCTTGTCACGCTCGTACTCATAGTCGAGAAACTCCTGTGCAGTATGCGGACAGCGTGTGTTATCAATCACAATCTCCCGTAAAGACTGCAACCACTTCATCGAGTAAACAACCGAACCGGGTCCTTTTTCTGCCGAACGAGCCATTAAACCGTCAGCCCTGTAATCGCCGACTGACTTCTGTTCTGCACTGTCGCAAGTGATTAAATCATTGCTTGTAACTCCGTGCTTAGTTCTGAGCAATTCGGCTGTTTCCCTGTTGCTTTTTTTGTTGCAATGTTCCTCGTCAAAAATAATGAGCTTGTGTTGACTTGGAATATAAGTCATACAATCATAGGCAAACGGATCAGGATACCAGCCCCAGTCAACTCCTCTGTAAAATCTGTCAAAGGTCTGAATTTCGTCATCTGTGACCTCACGAATAACAACATTATCAAATACATTGCCACCTGTGCCGTTAGCAATGCCCATATACTCGTTTTCATAGGCGGTAGGGTTTGTTTCTTTCAGGAACTCTGCGTCATCTATAAACGGCTTTCCGAGCCATTTTGACGGTACTGTAAGGTATGTACTCTCAATAACAAGCCTGTCTTGACGGGGAATTTTAATATACTTGTTTGCCCAGTTCTGTGCAGATTTCGGAGGGTTGAACGATTTAAATTTAAAAGCCGTGTCACCGCCACGAATCACCGACTGTTCAATCTTTCTGACAGCTTCCTCGCCCGTGAACTGGTCAAGTTCTTCAAACCACACAACGCCGATATAGCCGAATGGTACTTTGATTGATTTAATCTTGCCCGGATCATCTGCTCCACGGAAGTATATTTTCTGTCCTGTGCTTACCCTCGTGATTTCGAGAGGTGACACGGTGCAGTTAAACTCGCTTTCAAGACCGAGAGCAGAGATTGACCACAAAATCTGCTGATACACCGAACTGCGCAGAGTGTCGGCTACCTGACGAAAAATACAGGCGTGCATATCCTCGTTCTTCATAAGCAAGTCAATAACATTCAGACTGACGAAAGACGATTTTGTTGAACCTCTTCCGCCGGGAAAAACATATTCCGAATGTTCTTTACCCTCAATATCAAAAAGCACCGACGAAAACGACGGTGCAACCATATTAGCCGGTATTCCTTTGTACTCCGAACCGTCACTCTTTGGCGGTTCAGCCTTTTTGCGTTCAATGTCGAGATAGGCATTGTCGAGCTTGATTTTATGATTTTCAAAAACATTGTCACGGATAATATTTCTTAATTCTTTAATGGAATTAACATCACCCGTCTTAGCTTTTTTGAGAAGTGCCGCATTTACAACGAGCAAATTATTGACCAAATCTTCGTCAATCTCATCAACATTAATTCCCATATCAATAAGCATTTCCCAGTCGGCAGGAGTGTTGGCAGGCAACGAAAGTAACATATCCATAACCTGTTTCATACTCTTTTTACGGCGGCGTGACTTGCCCGAAGCCTTACCGCCCTTTGCTCCGTTTTTCACGGCTTCATCACGGCTTTGGTCAGATGTAAACGGTATTAAATTTTTCTCATTGGGCAATCACCTCACCTCTTTTATCTGATTTTCCCTCACAACACAAAACCGCCCTCAAACGAGAGCGGTCTGTGCAATTTTTATCTTAGGAGAGTTTCGCATATGTCCTGTTTGTTGCTTTCTTCAGTTTACATTATATCACCCTGATTCGGGACAACGGGACAAATTTACCAATGATGACGATAACACATCTTTTTTATGCTGTCGATAGTGTTATTACCGCCTACCTTGGTTAAAATCTTCGCCCAGCTGTATTTTAAGCCGAGGTGCATAAACAGGCAGTTTTCCACAAAATTCTCCCGTGAGAGGCTGTTCAGAGCCGAGTTTCGGCGAATTTCAAGGTTCTGAATATCCCTTTGAATATCTGCAATCTGCACCACCGCATTGCCCACCCTGTCGGATGTCTGACCTGACGGAACAATTCGTTCACCCAGCGTCACCGCCGTGTTGTCCGCCTCAGCCTGAATCCGTGCCATTTTCGCCCTCAGCCGTGAAATCTCTCTGTTAATGTCCTTAATCTCTCTCGCTGTCAATCCGTATCTACCTCACTTTCAAGCCAATGTTTTGTGCAGTCAGTACAATTGTTATTAAATTCTTTACCTTTTGAACAACCCACACACGGTGTTCCATAGGGACAATCGAAAAAGAACATTCGACTACGAGCCATTTCATCAATTGACATCTGTTTGATTTTTTCAAAGTTTGTCATTCTTAACTTTTCGCAGCAACTGATTCTCCGGATGTGTGATACTCTGAATGCGGTATTTTTAACTACTTTATTATTTACATCAATGCAAAAATAAAAATTAACCGGTACTGATAAATTAGGGTCGTTTTCAAAGGCTTTTTCACCCGTCTTATGTAAAGTACCCTCAATTACAGTGTTATCCAAAAGAGTAATTGTCACACATCTGCCTAAATACCTTTCAAGTTCATTTCTTGTCATTGTTTTCACTCTCCCTCTTTTTCGGCACCAATTCACCAATGAGGTTCAAGCCTTTGTAGCATTCATCACATAGATGTATTTTAACTTTTCTCTTGCTTTCGATAGGAATTGCAATCCCGCTAAGGCAATCAGTATCAACCCTTACATAGAATTCCTTCATTTTAACTGTGTACGGATCTGAGATAACTTTTTCACAACAATCACACTGATAGATTCTCATTTACTTTCACTTCCTTGTAAAACTCATATCTGTTATCTTTGTTTTCAGCTTTTATTGCAATCGCTAAATCTCTTGTGCTTATTTCTTCTACACTGTCAATACTTTCCATTAATCTGTCAATTAATAAAATTTTTTCACCGTTTGCAACTGCATCAAGCACATCAGAACTACAAACTGCTTCGTACTTCCTCATTTTTTACACCTCTTTCATTAATTCTCTTTGAGAAAAAAACTCCACTATCAACATACTTCTCAAGGCTATCTCTTGTCATCATTCTTCATCTTCCTCAATAGGAATAGGCTGATTCCAGCATTCAATGCAGTTAGGATCTATTCCGCAATCTTCTATGTCCTTCAGTCCTAAGTACTGCGGGCATATAATTTCGGGCGTGCCGTCGTCGCCAAGCGGAGTGTTTGGAAAGATTTTCAAAAGCTCGCTCAAATAAGTCCTCTGTGGATGCTCATCGCTCCACTTTTGGACGATTTCAATTGCCTTTTCGGGATAGAGCATTTCAAAACCTGTACATGATAGCCCTTTATTGTTATTTGCGCTACATAAAGGACAGTTAGAACAGCCAAGTTTACATAGCCCATTCACTGCTCTTTTCGTCATTCGTTGCTTTTCAGCAAAATAATTTTCGGTTTTTGAACAATCAATCATTTTCTTCGTCTCCTTCAAAATTAACAACTTTTCCATTGTCGGTATAGTCCCGTTTGTCAAATTCAAGTTTCAGCTTGTCGATAACCACACGGTCGATATGTTCCCAAAAGACTTCGTCAGTGTCGGAGTGTTCGACTATCTCGGTCATCGACCTCAAAGCCTTTGCGCATCTATCACGACCAAAGCCGAAATCTTTATACAAAGCATACAGCATTGTTTTAAATACTCTGCGTGTGATGTCTTTGTTTTCTTTTTCTCGGATCTGTTCATATGCGTTTTTTGCAATCCGTTCAGCTTCCTGTTTAAGCTGTTTCGGAATCTTAGGCGGTATTCTCGCTTTCATCGTTTGCTCTCCTTTCCGTATTTCGCTTTCAGGGATTTTAACAAATCTTCTTGTACATTTGCTTTGCCCTGCAAGGATTCATAGACACGCTCATCACAGGTGTTCTCTGTGATAAGGTGGTGAATTACAACCGTGTTCTGCTGTCCCTGTCGGTAAAGTCTTGCATTCGCCTGTTGATACAGTTCCAAACTCCAAGTCAAACCGTACCACACGATGATGTTTCCGCCTGCCTGCAAATTCAGACCGTGACCTGCTCCGGCAGGATGTGCAAGCAACAAGGGAATTTTGCCATTGTTCCAATCTTCAATATCTGCAGAGCTTTCAAGTTTTCTGGCAAAATTGAATTTGTTCATAATTCTTTCAAGGTCGTGACGGAAGCTGTAAAAACATAAAACAGGTTGACCGTTAGATGTATCAAGAATTTCTGCAAGTGCGTCAAGTTTCTGTTCGTTTGTTATTGCATATTCACCGTTGCTCATATACATTGCACCATTGCTGTACTGAAGAAGTTTATTCGTAAGCGTTGCGGCGGTTGCAGCAGTAACCTCACCCTCTGCAAACTGCATATAGCAGTCTTTTTCAAACTGTTCATAATCAGCAAGCTGTTTTGGTGTCATCTTAACCGACACCACACGATCCATTCGTTCAGGCATATCAAGCCAGTCTTCTGCTTTCATTGAAATGCAGATGTCTGAAATTTTACTCATAATTGACTGTTCGGCATTTTCTTTCAGCTTGTAATTAAAAATTGTAGTCTGATTACGCTGATTTGGTGTAAAATACCTTTCACGGTAGCCTGTAACAGTTTTACCAAGTCGCTCTCCGCTGTCAAGCAGATAAACCTGACTCCATAAATCTATAAGTCCGTTCGGCGCGGGTGTACCGGTAAGACCTACAACCCTTTTACTTCGGGTTATGTATTTACGCAAGGCTCTGAACCGCTGTGCTTTTGAAGATTTAAAACTTGATAACTCATCAATAACAACCATATCAAACATCCAGCCGTTGCCTATACTTGAAAGTTCGTTCGTAAGCCACACAACATTTTCACGATTGACAACATAGATATCTGCGTCCTGTGCAAGCGCAAGTCTGCGTTGTCTCGGTGTTCCGAGAATTTTTGAAACCCTCAAGCACTTCAAGTGTTCCCACTTGTCGCACTCTCTTGTCCAAGTATCTTCCGCAACTCTCAGCGGTGCTATGACAAGGACCTTTGAAATTTCAAAACTGTTGTATATGAGTTCTTCAACTGCGGTCAGCGTTATAACTGTTTTGCCAAGTCCCATATCAAGAAACAGTCCGCACCTCGGCGTGGTGAGAATTTTCTCAATTGCCATTTTTTGGTATTTGTGCGGAATAAATCTCAAAACGGATCACCTCCTGCACACTTTCTCTGCTGTCGCACGCATAAACTCTCTGCCCCATATTTCCGAAAAGTTTATGAACTCTCATCTGCTCAGGCCTTGGCTTTTTTCCTTTTGCTTTAAGTTCAACGAAGAAAATTCTGCCGTTCGGCAACATACAAATTCTGTCCGGCACACCTCGCATACTCGCAGAGTTGAATTTAAGGCACACACCGCCGTGTTGCTTTATCTTACCTTTTAAGTATTTTTCAACACTTGATTCTTTCATTTCTTAAATTTCTCCTTAATTTTCATTTTCGGTTTAAAAAGTGTTACCCAAAAAAGTCCGATAATTACTGACTTTTCTATCTTAGGGTAACAAGGTAACGGTTTTTTCATAAAGTATAAGCAGATATAGGATTTTAAGAATACAATATTATTTATTGATTTCTATAAATTCCTTATTTGACTACACTTACACATAGAAATTGTTACCTTGTTACCTTTTATCTGTTTTATCCGATGAATACTGACTTTTTTAGGGTAACAAAAAAGGTAACAAAAGCTATAGTTTTCGTAAAAATCCTCTTTGCGCCCCATAAATAGAACCAAATTTCTTTGCACCTTTTGTCTGTTCCCATTCACCTGTTCGCATAATAATGTCTTTAATTTCTTTGCTTTTCTGATAGGTGAAATCTTTGCGGTCACCGCCGAATGCTTCGCACCACACTTCAAGCGGACACACACGGTTACGCTGATTTGTACCGCTCTGCTCCGCACCCATTTCATAGCCATTCAGATAATTTCTGCGTTCATAAATCTGCATTTTGTTCCAGTCATCAGGAAGTAAGGTATTGAGGTACTTAACAACATCACCCGTAAGCGGACTTTCTTCAAAATGTCTGTTCTGTTCGGCTTCAGCAAGCGTTCTGAGTTCTTCGGTATCCATAAACAGCTTTTCGCCGTTCTTATACAGTTCAACAGCTTCCGCCCATATCATATCCACCTCATAATCCGTGAGGTCATCAAATACACTTTTTGTAGCTCTATGAGGGTGAACATCAATCGGCAGAAATCGCCTGTTGCCCGTTTGGTCACGGAGAAATTCGTGCTGATTTGTTGTACCGATGAAAATACACTGCCTTTTTCTGACTTCGGTATGATGTCCGTATGCGGCTCTGTAAGCGTCCTCGGATTTTGCGGTAAAGTGCTTTACCGCTTCAACCTCGTTTCTTCTCAGTGCCGCAAGTTCAGCTATTTCGATTAACCAAAAGCCCTGCAACTGTTCGTATGCTTCCTTACCCTGTACGGTTGTCAGGGTGTCGCTGAACCACCTGCCGCCAAGCCTTTTTATCAAATAACTTTTACCGCAACCCTGAGAGCCTACAAGTGTGAGAACTGTGTCAAACTTAATGCCCGGATTCATTATTCTTGCGACTGCTGCAACAAGAGTTTTTCGTGTTGACGCTCTCGTGTATTCGTTGTTATCCGCTCCGAGGTAATCAACAAAGAAAGTTTCAAGCCTTTTTATTCCGTCCCATTTAAGACTTGTGAGATAGTCATAAACAGGGTTGTAGCTGTTTTCCATACTCACAAGTGACCAAGCATCTGTAATAGCCGCCTTGCTCTTAATGCCGTACAGATTTTCAATGTAATGGCGAAGTCCTGCGTCATCAACATCGGTCCAGTCACGACTTTCACTTTCGCTGTTCCACGGCATTGCACCTAAAACCGTATGTCGCCTTGTAAATGTATTGTAGGCTATCTTGCCTTTCAATCTTTTATCTTTTTGGCAGATTTTCATACAGTTGTCAATTGTCGGCAGGTTGTTGCTCTTGCCGTCCGTTGCCAGTTCAAGCACCCAGTCATCGTCGTTCTCGCTTTCGATATCGTTTTCAAAATCCGACAGGCAGGACTGCTCTCTTTCTTTGTGCAACAGCAATCTGACCGCCTTATTATTTGACGCAAATTCCTGCATAGCAATGTATGAGGGTAATTTTGATGTAGGTGTTCCCTGCTTTGCGTCATCGTCAAGACTGCCGTATTTATGTATTCGCACAAGGTCAAAAGCATTACAAAGCTGTCCGCCGGCGGGATCTGTTGCGTGGTTTGAGTATGCGAACTTGCCGTCCTCATACACAACAAGACCTGACGCTGTACTGCCGTTTGCATAGGTATATCTGTCATCGACACTGCATTTTACATATACATCAGGCAGGAACTCCGCTATTGCCGTGTGAATATCGTAGCAACGGCAGAACGCACCTATTACGCCTTTCTTAGTTGTCGGATCTTCCTGCTTTTTCAGCAATCGGTCTTTCTGTTTTACGGTCCTGCTTGAAAAATGCCATTCATTAACATTGTGCCAATCGTTGTATCGTGCAAGCACACCGTCAACATCAAGCGGATTTCTGACCGAATATTTAAACACATATTCGCCGTCAATACTTGTGCTTGACCAGTACATAAGTCTTTGCGGCTGATATGTTGTATCATCGAACTGGTCAATTCCGATTTCATCGGCTATTTTTCTTGCAACAGCTTCATATTCTTCTGCTGTACAGTTTCTTGACAGCGGAATAACAAGTCTTAATCTCGGCTTTTCTGCGGTGTGTTTGTGGGTTGAATAGATGATGTAAGAATAATTTGCAAACAAATCTATGCTTTCGCAGAAGTCGGGTGTGGCATAATCGGCGTCAAGAGTGAGCAAAGAACGGCATTCGACCTTATCTCTTTGTCTTATTCCGTTTTTAAGTCTGCCGCCGACAAATCCGCCTACATCTTTGATGTTATCCTGTTTTGACTTTGGCAGATTGCGAAATTCGCCCATTGTTTCGGGTGTTACGGTTGTTGTTTTTAATCTGTTTATAAGTTCGTCAAATGTAACTTCCGTATTCTTCCACAGCTTTGCAAATCTGTCGTTAGCCGTGGCGATATAATATGTTTTCAACCATTTTCCTCCTTTCTTTAATCTTTCTTATAAAACGGTGTTTCATAGGCTTCTGCCTTAAGCACTAAGCCCTTTGCCCATTCTATCGGTTCTCCCATTATGGTACTGATTTCTTCCGCAGATGAAACACCAATCGGGCAATCTATAATAACCTCATCGTGTACATGAAAATTTATTTCAAAGCCCCTGCTTTCAAGTCTTTGCATTGAAACCGCAAGACAATCCCTCGCAAAAGCCTGAACAATGTTCTCGGTGAGTTTACCGCCGAATGTTTCAAGCCTCTCCCAAGAACCTCTTGTCTGACTTATTCCCATATAGGTTACACAAGGTCTGCCGAATTTGTTTTCCCGAAGTTCGGGTTTTGCATAGGCGAGATTCCTTCCCGACGGCAAAGAGATAAAGAGTATCCCGCCTTTTCTGGAGAACTTGATACCGCATTTAATCTGTTGCGGTTCACCTTTTACCGCTGACACAGCCGCCTTTTCAACCTCGTACCACAACGATGTAATACAGGGGTTTGTTGCTCGCCAACTGTCAACAAGCGGTTGCAATTCGTTTTCTTCAAGTCCCATTTCAAGCGCACCCATTGATTTAAGTGCGCCCACAGAACCGCCGTAACCGAGTGCAAGTTCTGCGATTTTGCCCTTTTGGCGGAGGTGTCCGTTAATTCCGTGTTTTACAACCGGCACTTTGAACATCTGACTTGCGGAAGCACAGTAAATGTCACCGCCGTTCTTGAAAACTTCCTGTCGCCACTTCTCACCTGCAAGATAGGCTATTACCCTTGCTTCAATTGCCGAGAAGTCAGACACTATAAATCTTCTGCCCTTTGTAGGTATAAGCGCTGTTCTGATAAGCTGTGAAAGCGTATCAGGAACATTGCCGAACAGCATTTCAAACAGTTCATAGTCACCGCTCATAACAAGATTTCGGGCAAGTTCCAAATCTTCAAGATGATTTTGCGGAAGATTCTGCGGTTGTATCATTCTTCCTGCCCACCTGCCTGTTCTGCTTGCACCGTAAAACTGCAAAAAGCCTCTGACTTTGCCGTCAGCGCACAAGCCACCGAGCATTGCTTTATACTTTGCCGTAGAAGTCTTTGACAGCGTTTTTCTTAGTTCCAGGACTTCTTCTACCAGCAAGTCGTTTGTATGTTCTGAGAGGCTTTTAACTACCTTTTTATCAAGGCTCTGAAATGTTTCTCCCGTGCGTGTTTCAAGCCAGCCTTTAAGCTGTGAAACCGATTTAGGGTTTTCAAGTCCTGTCAGCTTTTGTGCTTTCTCAATCATTATTTTTTGATAGTCGGCATCGAAGTTTATGGCGTTGTTTATAAGCTCTGTTTCGACTGCAACGCCTCTGTCACAAATGTGCTGATCAAGTTCCCACAATTTCTGTTCGCCCTCTGTCAGAGGGAAAGCCTTTAGCCTGTTTTTTATATTTCTTTCAACAGCCACATCTTGAATACAATAGCTTTTGAATGTTTCCCACTTCTCAATGTTGTGCTGCGGAAGATTGCGTGTTCTTCCGCCGTTTGACTTTGTCGGTCTGCACGGCTTTGAGAAATATTCAATACAAGCCCTGCCCTTTTTGTCTTTCTGTTCTTCAAGTCCGAGTGCTGTTGCTACACCCGCAAGCGACCTCGGCAAACCTATTTCCGCCGCCTGAATCATTGTGCAACGCCATTGTTCGGGCGGCATTTCTGCGTTCAGAAACTTTGCAAGACAGGTCCTTTCAAAGTTTGCATTGAAAGCGGTTTTCTTAATATTTTCATCTGTGAGTGCGGAAAGTACCTTGTCAGGAATTTTTTCACCACAAGCAATATCAACTATCTTAATATCTTCGTCATCAAAGGCATACGCAAACAGAAGAATTGTAAAATCAGGGGCGTCTGCATAGGCATATACCCCTGATTTTAAGAGATTGACACTGCTGTATGTTTCAATATCAATACTCAGTTGTATCATCCGAAAATATCGTCCTCTTCGATGTCATTCGCAAAATCGTCAACGGCTCTTGATCTGCCGCCGAGCGGTTCGCCGTCCCTTGTTTTCATAATGTTATTAAGACCGCAGGCAATACCTTTGTTGCCGTTAGAGTTGAAAGCATAGAATGTAACTGACGCTTTGCCGTAACAACCGCTGTAAAATTCGGTTGTGTCAATGATTTCCATACCGTTCTTTTCGATAAGACCGGGCTTTGTTTTGCAGTTTGCATTTACAAACATCTTGCCTGCATAGTTTTCATCGTCAGGTCTTTCTGTGTCACCGTCACGAAGCGGTAATTTTAACACGGGCGGAATTTTACCGCCGAACTTCGCAACTCCTGCCTGCTTTGCGGCTTCAATTGCCCTTTCAATTGCTTCAATAGTCTTTGTGTCCCTCTTGTCAATGAGAAGTGAAACCGAATACTTTTCATCACTTCCGTTAATGCTCTTTGGTTCAAAAACATTAACATATGAAAATCTTACTTCGCCTGTTACTACCTTTGTTGATACATTTGTGTTTGCCATAATTTTTAATCTCCTTATTATTTAATATCGTTTTTAAAATCTTCCTGTGCCTGCATTGCTGAATTGATTGCAGGCCTTTTATCTTCTGAACACACAAGTGTCGGCTTGCCCGGAGGCTTTACTACATAGCTTCCGAGAACTTCGGCAAATGTTTTCTTGCCGAGTAATTTTTCAATGTCGGTAATGCCTTTCAGCTTATGTACAAGAATGTCGCTTTCCTGATAACCGTTGTCGGTGAGTATCTTTGCAATTTCTGAATCAGTTTTACTGTATTTGCGGTTACTTCTGCCCTCAACAACCTTGTATCCGGGGTATTCAACACCGTGCTTGTATGCCTGTTCGAGTGCATAATCGCAAACGAGCTTCGCCCATTTTTCGAGTGACGCAGACTGTTCGATAATATCCGCAATCTCTGCAACTGTGAGCATTGCAGGCGGCTTGAAATCATAGACAGCCATTTTCTGCCTTTCCTCTGCGTAGGCTCTGCAAACAGGTCGTGCCTTGCAAAATCCCGTGTCGCAATGCTTGCCTGCTACACATTCGATTACGCTGTCATCGTTAGCAAGCTGTGCGGCTTTCTTAACAGATTCGCCCCATTCAAGTAATTCGGCAACCGAGATATTCTCTGAACTGATGTTGTCTAATCTTGGCTGATAGATAGTCATTTCAACCGTATCAAAGCCATACAGCATATCAAAGGCTTCATACGCACCTAATGCGTACAGTCTGAGCTGTGGGTTGTCAACCGCTGACACCTCGACACCTTTGCCGTATTTAAGGTCAATAATTTCGAGTTTGCCCTCTGCGATAATCACAGCGTCACCTGTGCCGAATCCGTCAGGAACATACTTCGAAAAATCAAGTCTCTGTTCAAGCATAAGGATTGCGTCGGGAGTTTTCTGCAAAGCGGAGTTGTACCTCTCGATTACATAGTTTTTGTAGCTCTCGGCATAATCTTCCATATCTTCGGTAATTTCGAGATTGCGGATTGCATTGTGATACTTAGTACGGTTGTACTCTTTTGTGGCAAGCCTTATTTTTGCTTCACCGAGAGCGTGAGCATTAGTGCCTTCCTCGGCAAACTGTGACGGCTTGTCCTCGAAATTTTCCTCAAGCTGTATTGAGCCCGGGCAGTTAATCCATTTCTTTGCCCCTGAAGCTGACAGCCTTGCGTGTATATCAGGCATTACTTAACCTCCTCAACAGCCTTTACAGCTTTTGCAAAATCTTCCTGCTTGATTTCAGTAACTTTAGTTACTCCGAGTTCTGCAAGAATTTTCTTGACCTCGTCCTTACCGTGAGCCTTTGCACACTTCATAAATACCGCTCTCACCTCTTCAATCGTGTACTGCTTTTCAGGCTCGGACTGCGGAATATTTTCCTGCGGTTTCGGTGTGGGTTCACTCTTTACGGCAGGCTTTTTTGCCGTTTCAGTTGATTTGACAGGCTCTTTCCCTGTTGTAGTACCTGCAAGGTTTTCGATAGCTGTGATAAGTACATCAAGCTGTGGTATTTCTACCGTGATTTTAATTTCTGACATTCTGTTTTACTCCTTTATCTTGATCTTTTGAGTAAGAAAGGATATAATCAAGGTGGTTATATTGTTTATATCCTTGTTATCCGTTGAGGCTTTGCAGAGCTTCAGCGGATTTTTCTTTTTTAGTTGACATTTGAAACACCCATACATTCAAAATTGAATGCTAGGGCTTTGAGTTTGCGCTTTAGCTCTCGGTTCTCGTGACGATAACCGCTTGACGCTGTTTTTTCGAGTGCAAGGTCCGTTCTTGCGTTTCTCAGTTCAATGCTAAGATGTCTGTTCTCTGCTCTGAGGTTTTCAATATCCTTGAGCAGCTTTCTTTTTGTCGGGTAATTTCTTAACCGCATTTGTTACACTCCTTTCAACGGGTTTGAACCGAGAATATAATTGAGAAACGGTATTCTCGGAATACGGATAGATGTGCCGACTACAATTACATTGAATCCCAATTTTTCGGGTTCGTCCTTTGCCTGTTCACGCAAGTTTTGCGGAGCAACTCCAATAGCCTTTGCGGCGTCCTCAGAAAGCAAATAGACATCACTGCTATCCATAATTTCTTTGATTTTTTTGTTCATCTGAACTGTGTCCATATGTACACCTCCCTACTTTATTTCAATTCTTGGGAGTGCAAAATTAATGCACTCAGCTATGATGTACGGCACAGTACGCCCTGTGCCCTCATGCAGTGTCAATAACTTGTTCATCGTATCATCATTGAGAGTAATCGTAACATGATGATCTTGTTTGAGAATAATGAGCTTGTCCACATCAGTCACCTACAATCTTAACCAAGGTCAGGCTGTCCTCAATCAAAGTACGAACAACGCTTGACATTTTCTTGCCGGTTCTGTTGCAAATCTCGGTAAGAACCTTAACGGTTTCATCTGATACGCAGGCTGAAACCACATTAGAACCTGCGGTTGATTTGTCTGCAAAAATTACTATCTGACCTTTATCGTTTAACATATAAAATCCTCCTAAAAATAAATATTACTCATCATCTGATTTTGGGAAATGATAGTGATAGATTGTGTTGCCGTTAATATCAGTTTCAATTGTGCAGTCACCTCTGTAATCGCTTTTCAGCAGATTCATAAATTCTGCGATTTCATCGGGTGTGCCTGTTATCTGCATTGTTATCACCTGCTTTCTATTTTACCTATCTTGATTTCTACACCCAAAGCTGTTAAGAGCCTGTCGGCATTTTCAAGAGAAATGCTTTTTTTGCCTTTTTCCCAATACTGAATAGCTCTTTTAGTAAAGCCTGATTCCTTAGCAAGCTCGCTTTGCGAAAAACCTTTCTGTTTCCTGCTTTTAAGCAAGATTTCAGCAAATTCATTAATGTGCATTGATTTCACCAACTTTCTATGATATACTATATGTAGTGATGAACCGTAATTCATTACACTATATAATGAAAGCGAGGTGTAATTATGAGAGAAGACTCAATTGCAAAAATTGCGGCATTGTATGCCAAAGAAATTACAGTTGCAAAGGCTAACAGTTCTGATATGTCTCCTTGCAGTGATAACGGCGACGAAGTGGCTAAATTCTATACTGAACTCTTTAAAGGCATAAATGAGGCACTTCAAAACTCAGCTCTCAAAGACTAACAAAACCCTGGCGACCTCAGGCAGAACAGCAATTTCTGCTATAGAGGTCGCTTCTCCTTTTGCTACCCTTACGACAAATTCTGATAAAGCATTTATAACCTTATCTCTGTCTTCTTTTTTCATCTTCTCACCTCTTTTCGATATTTTATTGCTTTACACGACCTTAAATGTTATGATTAACTATGAAAGGAGGCATAAATATGAATGATATTTTATCGTGGTTGACTTTAATAATATCCGCAGTTTCAACCTTATGCACTTTGGTTCTGTCTTGGATATTATTTAAAAAGGAACAGAACAAAACCTATCTGAAAGAACGATATGAATTAGTGATTTTCCCCATATTCAACCTGCTTGAAGAACATTTGTACAAAAAGGAAATTACTTCTGAAATTAAACAAGCCGTTGAAAAATGCGAAGATATTATTGCCGATAATAAACTTATCGCAGGCGGAAAACTCAGCTATGTATTTTCTCTTCCATTAGATAAAATTAACTTTCAAAGCATTTCAAAATTAGTCGACAAAGAATATGATGATTGTTGTTGTGCTTTAGGAATTCCTTTAAGACCGTTAGATAAAAAGATGTATACATACAAAACACGAAACATAAAAGTTTTAATATTAGGAATTACTAAATATTCAATGCCGTTGATTGCGGTTTTCCTATTATCAGTAATTCTAATTATACTTTTTGAATACTTCTTTCTTAACGGATAACTCCTGCTTTGATAAGCATTGCTGTAATCAGCAGAAGTAAGATAATTGCGTTGAGAATAAACACTACAAACATTAAAAACTTGTTCAATTTTCATTCTCCTTTGCCCACTTAATCAGATCCATAATTTGAGTGTCGTGCTTATCAAGGTAGCTGTCTATTGTTTTATACAAATGGGCGGCTACTATTTTTATTGCTAATACTGCTGAAACAAAAGCTGCGCAAAGCATTAGCAGTCCTAAAATTATTATTACTTCCATCTTTTCTTCACCCCCCTTAGTTTTGGTTGGGTTGCAAGATTTTTATTAAGTTCACGAACCGTGTACTTAATTTGTAAAAAAAAGTTCCTCAATTGTAGTATTGAGAAATCTCGCTATTCTCAACTTAACCTCATCACGAGGAATTCTCTGACCTGTTTCATACATTGATAATGCGGATAAGCTGATTTTTACTGCATTTGCAAAATCTTCTCTTGAGATATTCTTGCTTTCTCTCAAGGTCTTGATTTTCTTGCCTATTACAGAAGCGTTCATTTTTAATCACCTCCTTGTCAAGTTCACATATCGTGTACCATTATGTTATCACAAGAGTTTATGTTTGTCAACACATTTTGTGAAAAATTTTTCTTGATTTATTTCACAGTTCGTGTTATTATGTAGTAAAGAAAATTTCACAAGGAGTGATTTTATGTTCTCCGATGTACTCAGACAATTAAGGTTAAATGCAAGCCTAAATCAAGAAGAACTCGCTAAGAAATTAGGTTGTTCTAAAAGTGCTATCAGTATGTATGAAAATGGCACAAGGGAACCTAACCTCGAAACATTAGAGGCTATTGCCGACTATTTTAATGTTGATATGAACACACTTACTGATTCAAAAACTTCTGCTGAACTTAATTCAGAACTTCAGGAATACCTTGAAGAACTCAAAAACAGAAGTGAAATGCGTATGCTGTTCAGCCTTGCAAAAGGTGCTACAAAAGAAGATGTTGAAAAAGCTGTTCGTATCATTGAGGCATTGCAAAAGGATGAATGATTATTGGGCGATATTTATATTAGAGGAATCGAACTGCCGCTGACTGTAAAAGGTGTTACTGTTGTGGATTCAGACGGTAATTTCAATGTTTACATAAATATTTTATTAAGTCATGCTGTTCAGCAAAAAGCAACAAAACACGAATTGAAACATATTAAATCAGAACACTTTTATGATTATGAGCCTGTTGTTTATAACGAACTTGAGGCTAATGCAATTTAGATAAGCAAAAATCTCAACGCAAAACAATACTTTAATCAAGCAATTTATTAGAAGATAATGAAAAAATTTGCTTGATTTATCAATTTTTTCAAAAAAAATATCTTAAAAATCTTGAAATTATTACTTATAAGTAATATTATACTCATAAGGGGCATAACTATGGATGAGGTGTATTTAAAAAAACAAGTGAATGACAGATACAGCAACATCAGATTTTCTGATGATTGCATTTCTGATATTACTGAAATAATTAACGAATCAGGAAATGAGTTATCCTTTTTAAAGAAATTTTGGCGTACTCTTAACATATTAGATGAATACAAGGATATGGCACCAATAAAGATGTCAAAACTTTTTGAAAGTCTGAAAGGACACAGCAACTTATACTCCATGAAAATAAAATTAAAATTGAATATAAGAATATTATATTCAATAGACAAAAACGGAACAATACTGTTGTATGGCTTTTATGAAAAAGGAGGAAAACGAATAACGGATTACAACAACGCAATACCAATAGCATTGGAACGATATAAGGAGAGTAAAAAATGAAAAACACAAAAACTATGACTGATTTTATTCAAACCTTTGCCGGCAGTTTATCTAAAGCTCAGATTAAGGCTTCTTACATTATTTCTGACATATCATCAAAAATTACAATTGAAAGATGTAACAGAGATATGACACAGAAAGAATTTGCTAAGTTTATGGGCGTTACACAAGGAATGGTTTCAAAATGGGAAAGCGGTGAATATAATTTTACCGTTGAAAGCATTTGCAACATATTAGAAAAGCTGGATTTGGACTGTAATTTTGAAATTTTTAAAGACAATATAATGGACAATATTCAAGATATTAGTTTTGAATTAGATAAGTCAGATGATTCAAAGTTATCAAAAATTGACTTAAAAAATCCTCAAAATTTATTTCTTTTAGAAATGGCAGGTTAATAATTATGGATATAAGAGATTCATTAGCTACATTACAATTATTAAATACAAGGGTGCCTGAATTAACCATAGAAAATGACTTTGTAACTCTTCCGTCAAAAGAAGAAACAGAAACATCCTTGGAATTAGGAGATGTCGGACACGCTATTGAAAAGCGTGACGACGCCTATGTCGGTGTTTTACAACTTAGGATCCATTCAATAACAAAAAGCAAAAAATCAAATAAGAAGATAGAATTTTCAATTGTTGTCGAAGGTATCTTCAAATTCGACGGTGACAACAAAGAAATGTTTGAACAGATGTTGTTTCTTAACGGTAATTCATCTCTGTATTCAATAGCTCGTTCCCATATAATAAATATGACATCTTTATCTTTTGCGTCAGGTCAGATTATATTACCTATGCTTAATTTTGTAAAAATAGCCGAACAGCTCAAACAAGGCGAGGCAAAAGTTTCTGAATAAACTATAAAATAAAAAATCCGCTCTGCTCGACTGGTCCTCGAACAGAGCGGAATCACCTACACAGGGTGCAGATGATACGATTAAAACGCAAGATAATTGTATCACAATCCCTTGTGTTTTTCAAGTAATTTAAAGCACAAGGGATTTTTGCACCCTTTTTTAAGCAAAAGGAGTGTATAAAATGAAACTGCCTAACGGCTACGGCTCTGTTTATAAGCTGAGCGGAAACAGGCGCAATCCGTGGGTTGCCTGCGTGACAATAGGCTACAACAAAGAAACACGCAATCAGGAACGCAGGGTTATAGGCTACTTTCCCAACAAGCCGAAAGCTCTGAACGCTCTTGCTGATTACAATCAAAACCCGTTTGATGTTGATTCGGCAAGACGCACTTTTTCAGAAGTTTATGAACTTTGGTACAAGGAGTTCATCACCGAAGACACAAATCCGAACACCAAAAGACAGTATAATGCGGCATACAAACAATGCTCAATGTTATACAATCGCAAGATGTCCGATATAAAAATCATTGATATGCAACGAGTTCTCGACAACTGCAACAACGGTTATCAATCGGTTAGGCGAATTAAAATTCTGTTGAACAAAATCTACGAATACTGCATATTTCACAATATGCTCCATAACAATCTTGCAGAAAAATTGAAAATCAATACCAAGTCATATGAAACAAAACGGGCACGCAGGGAGTTTTCGGAAAGCGAAATAAATCTTTTGTGGGAATATTCAAATCTTGATTCGGTAAAAATAGTGCTCATGCTGATTTATTCGGGAGTGCGTGTGTCTGAATTGCTCGACCTAAAAATTTCAAATGTAAACCTTGACGAACAGACTTTCTTTGTTGAAAGTTCAAAGACCGATTCAGGTGTACGAACCGTGCCTATAGCAGACAAAGTACTGCCGTTTTGGCAGAAATTCATCAGCGATTCTCAATGTGGATATGTTCTGAATAACACCAATGGCAAGCCACTGAAATACGATAACTTTAAACGCAACTACTGGACACCTCTGCAAAACGATTTAGGTTTAGACCACACCATACACGAAACAAGACACACCTGCATTTCAATGCTTGTATCGGCAAATGTGAACCATACAATCATCAAAAAAATAGTCGGTCACAAGTCGAAAATGGACTTGACCGAAAAGGTTTACACCCACATAAACCCAAAAGAATTAGTGAATGCAATCAACAAAATATAGTCTTATATTATCTTGAATTGTTCATAATTATGCTCCGTAGCTTACATATAGCTAACAAAATCCCCCATTTTCCCCATTCCTATCCCCCTTGCAAGTTACCTGCACCAACAGCCGTTTCTTATGCAGGGACGGCTGTTTTGTACCACATTTTCGGTCTGTCTTATGGTGATTTTCAAAATATTTGAATTAATTTTGAATAAAAAGCGAAAATTATGTTGACAAATCCGAAAATATGGTATATAATAATTAAGCTGTTGTTATTAAACAACATTTCGAGGTGTAGCTCAGTTTGGTAGAGTGCTTGGTTTGGGACCAAGATGCCGCAGGTTCAAGTCCTGTCACCTCGACCATACAGGTCACAATAAAAAATGTGACCTGTTTTTATTTTTTACATAATACGGTTGAGGTGGCAGGACTTGAAGGCGACCGTGCCAAGTTTCGAGCGTTAGCGAAAAAACGAAGGTAAAAACAGTCCTGTGGACTGTTTTTAGGGAGAGCGTTGATGAGAGTTTGAATACGAACAAGCCGCATTGGCGAGATAAAGTTCTTCATTACAGCAAAGCATTTCACCTCGACCAAAAAGGTGGTTTTTTAACCACCTTTTATTTTTTGTCAAAATTACTTAAAATGCCTTAAAAGTGGCTTAAACACTGGGTTTTTGAGATTTCAAAAATTCAGTTGAGTAATTTTGAATTAAGTTAAAACAAGATAAAATGCAGTCAAACTTACTGTCATTTTAGTTTGCCTGCCGATTTTGAGAAACAAGATAATATATTTTAAAATTTTATTACACCGTAGCACAAAAGATTTTTTATTATTAAAACAACAAAGAGGTTAAGCAATTTTTTCTAATGCTTAACCTCTTTTTTTATTTTGTTGATTACAGAGCATTCACATATCATAATTACCCTCTTCGGGGTTATAACTTTTCATATAAATATCTCCTTTAATATGTTTATATTATACCGTATATCATAATTAAGTTAAATACCTTCTTTAGTATAATATTTATTTTTAGCATAGAAAAAGAGGGCTCATAAAGAACCCTCTCTTCCCAATAACTTAAAGGATTTATATCGATTTTATACTTGTTATCGAATTTAATTATCTGTATTCCCAGTGACCGCCGTCTTTGACTTTCTCGTCATAAGCTTCTTTCCAATAGCCGTCTTCTACTGTCTTTGTGCCTACCTGAACCTGCTGCTCTTCAGCATGATATGAACCTCTACCACCGTTATCCGCTTCCCAAAGGAGATGCTCTCTTCTGAAGTTGGCATCTGCTAACTGTACACCACAATCATTGCAAACATTTACCCATCTTGTTTCATATACTGGTTCCTCGTGAGTACCAGTTACAATCCACTCTCTTTCGTGGTGTACTGTCTTGTAGTCATCTACCCATACCTTCTGCTTTGGTTTTGCTGTAGGTGTTTCAGTCTTTGAAGATTCACTCGGCTTAGATGCCGGCTTCTGAGCTGGCTTTGCGTCGTTCTTTGAAGAGTTGTTCGGCTTAGACGCTGGCTTGTTGTCATTCTTAGAAGTGTCAACCTTTGATGTATTTGTCTTTGAAGTGTTGTCTTTCTTTGATGATGTATTTTCTTTCTTTTCGGTGTTACCCTTGTTGCCGTTGTTTTTGTTAGATACCGTTGTTTTTACATCGTTAACCTTAACTGTAACTGTCTTACCGTCATCGGTTTTTACTTCTACTTTGCCGTCTTTTACTTCGACTTTCTTACCATTCTTGTCTGTGATGTTGCCGTCTTTGTCGATTTTTAGACCGTTATCCTCAATAGCCTTGCTGACCTCAGATGATACAGTTGAAGTCTGTACGGTTGATGTCTGTACGGTTGAAGATATTACTGACGGTTCTGTCGGTTCTTTCTCAGCGTTACAGCCTGCAAGAATGCTTATGCCGACTGCTGATATGCCTGCAAGTATTGTAGCACCGCAGACAACTGCGATTACCTTGGCTTTTACTGTCGCAGTTGCTGTTGCCTTTACGATAGATGAAACTGTTGACTTTGCACCTGTTGCAATGCCTTTTGTTGCAGAGGTTGCAAGTGTCTGTCCGTTCGGGAGCTTGATTGTAATGTTCGGTACTGCAAGGCTCTTTGCTTCTTCCTTGAAAATAGTTGTAAAGAACGGCACAAATACAACACCGTGAAGCCTGTCACCGCTTTTATTTTCGTAATCTTCAATTGCAGTTTTCATCTTTGCCCTTGAATAGTTGAGCCTTGAAAGCACAGTACCCCTTGAACATTCAAAGACTTCTGCGATTTCATCAACAGTCATTTCATTAAAATAGTGCATAACCACTGTCTGATACTGAACATCGGACAGTACTTCCTGCATAATCGAAAGAATAATTTCTCTCTTTGCCTTGTCTGAAATGTATTCTTCGGGAATTGATATACGCTCGTCAACTATTGCCTGATTTTCAAAAATTTCATCGTCCAGTTGGATTTCACCTTTACCTTTCAAATAATTTTTGCACTTATTAACGGCAATTCTGTTAAGCCAACTTCTGATTTGTGATGATTTTTCCAAAGATTGGATTTTTAAAAAAGCCGTTATGTAAGTTTCCTGCATAATGTCCTGTGCGGTTGTTTCGTTCTTTAAAAAGCTGATACAAGTAAACCACACTTCACGCTCTGTAAGCTTGTAGAGCTTTTCAAATGATTTGTTATCTCCCTTCTTAATTTTCTCTACTAAGTGGGAAATGTTCATAAAATGACCTCCTCTCATTTCCTTTCATAATATAGACAATTTAAAACGGCTTTTGATTTTATAAAATCCGAAAAATTTTAAAATTTTTCAAATTTTTTCGATTTTTTCAAAAAAGCAAATATTTTTCGCATAATTTCGCATAAAACAAAAAGTGCGTAGCTGAAGCTACGCACGAAAAATACATAGCTTTGATTGTTGCGACACAATATTTCACTTATAAGGTGTGAAAAGTAAAGCCTGTATTTTTACCGAAATAAAAATACACACTTAGGTGAACTTAAAATTAAATTTTTGTTTGGCATTTTTATTTTAGCATACAATATGTGAAAATTCAATATTATTTTAAATTAACTTTTAAAATTTATGTAAAAGAATTTAACAATATCAATTCCGTACTATCATATTTCTGTTTATCAAACATCCCGTTTACAAGCAAAAGTATATCGTTGTATCATTGTTATTATACAGAATTAAATTTGCATAAAAAAATCAGGCAATCGTTATGACTGCCCGATTTGTTTTTGGAAAATTACAATTTTAATCCTATTTATGCACTGTTTTACACGCACTAACCGTAATCAAAGTGCCATGACTTTTTGAGAGATTTCTGCCGGAGATGACACTGTGCCGACGCACTTGTAATCTTCGGTTTCTTCCTTGGTTTTAAAGCCCCAGCCGTATAGCACGGCGAGGAAGTCCATACCTATTTCTTCCGCACCTTTTGCCTCGATTGTGCTGTCGCCGACAAGGATACTTTCTTCAACAGAAACTCCTGTCTGCTCACACGCCTGTAAAAGCAGGTGACTCTTTGTGAGGTTTGTACCGACATCTGTTGCACATACTGCGTCGAAAACATCCGACGCCTCGTAGGTTTCAAGAATATCCGTTGTGAACATTCTGTGCTTTTGAGTTGCTATTGCAAGCTTAAAACCGCTTTTCTTGAGTTCACGAAGAGCGTCATAAATTCCGTCATAGACGGTGAACATCTCTTTTCCTTTCTGGGAATAAAGTTTACTGTAATTCTTTACGGCATATTCAATTTCATCATCACTCATATTAAAGAGCGTTTTAAATCCGTATTCAAGCGGTGTGCCGATTACTCCGTAGAGTGCGCTGTGTTCAACAGGCTCATAGCCCATTGCGACTGCTGTTGTATTGAAACAATATAAAATTCCGGGGGCTGTGTCGGCAAGAGTGCCGTCAAAGCCAAAAACAACTAATTTTTTCATAAAACCACCCAATCTGCAAATAGATAAATTCATAAACAATTTTCACAAAAGTCTTTGTCCTGCAAATATGGAAATACATCTCAAGGGGAATTATACCATTTTACGGAGATAAATACAATACTAATTTTTCCACAAGTATTAATTTGGGAATAAAGGTGCCGAAAAATATGCAATTATTGTTCTTTTGCAAGCATATGCCAATCGAAACAAGTCGAAAATCAGAGCTTTCAACTTACTTTATTTCTTGACAACATCGTGTGTGCGTTATAAAATTGAAGTACATTATATTGAAAGGTTTTTTATTATGACTTCTGCAAAGCATAAAAATCCGCCTGCCAAACCCAAAGAAAAATATTCGGTACAGCAGGCGCTTACAAACTACTATCTGCTTATTATGTTCACGCTTTTTCCGTTGTTTTTCACGGACGCATATTTTAACATCAGGCACGACAAGTATTACTTTTTCATTATATTGACGGGTATTCTCGTTATTGCGGAATTTCTTATTATTATGACCGCAAGCGTTGATAAACCGCCGGAAGACTCAAAGCTTGAAAAGCCTAAACCAAAGCATTTGTATGAAGAGCTTTCGTTTATGGACTGGGCATTTATTGTATTCCTCGGGATAAATGTCATTTCAACGCTGTTGTCTGCAAACCCTTTGGATGCACTTCTGGGTACTCAGGGACGAAACAACGGTCTTGTGCTTATGGTATTTTACACCGCTGCATATTTTATGATTACAAGGTGCTTTAAATATTTTGAATACATATTCGTTGCGCTTGCGTTCGGTTCAATGATAGTTTTTGCACTTGCGGTGCTTAACTCATTCTATATTGATCCTCTCGGAATGTTTACTCTTCTCACCGACCAACAGACTATTACCGACTTCACTTCAACAATCGGCAACAAAAATCTGCTTTCAAGCTACATCTGCATCGCTATGCCTGTTATGATTGCAATGTCGGTTATCACTGAGAAAACCTTGCTCAGGGCAATTTATCTTGTAGCAACAGGATTTGGCTTTGCGGCTCTTATGACTGCCGACAGCGATTCGGGCATTCTCGGCATGGCTGTATTTATGGTCATTTACCTTATTTGGTTCTCAAACAGTCTTGTAAGACTTAAAAGATTTTTCCTTTCGGCAACTGTTATGCTGTTGTTTGCAAAGCTGCTCAGATTGTTCTCGCTCTGCTTTGACGACAAAAGCAAGGGCTTTGATAAGTTTCAGGAAATTTTTGTTTTCTCAGGCATCGGCTGGATATTGCTTGCAGCTTGTGCCGTTATTACAGGGATTTTGTATCTTATTGATTACAAAAAACCAAACATCACAATTTCAAAAGCCGTGCCGATTGCTCTTGCCGTTGTATTCGGATTTTGTGCTGTTGCCATGATAGGAATTATGGTTTATTTCAGCTGTATTGACACCAAAACCGACCTCGGCAGTTTTGAAAGAATTATCCGCTTTAACGATATATGGGGTACGCACAGAGGCTTTATGTGGATAAGGTCGATATGGATTTTCGGCGACGCTTCATTCATTGAAAAGCTGTTCGGCGTAGGTCCGGATATGTTCTACTCCGCATTCAGTCCGTACTTTGACGACCTTTCAAAATACGGTGACAGCTCAACAAATGCCGCTCATAACGAATATCTAAACTACCTTATCACAATCGGAATTACGGGACTGCTCTCCTATCTTGCCATTGTGTGCGGTACGATTAAGAACGCAGTTAAGTATGCAAAGGAAAATCCGATGCTGATTGTGTGCGTTTCGGCTGTTATCTGCTATGCTGTTCAGGCTGTTGTAAACCTTTATCAGCCGATTACAACTCCGCTGTTTTTCATCTTCATAGCTTTGTGCGAGGCTTTTGTAAGAAACGCCAAGGCTGAAAAATCTGCCGTATAAATATTATAACTGCATTTCAATTCGGATAAGAAGATTCTGCATTGACTCGTTGCGGTCACGGCGGTATCGTCCCAGCTCGTAGAGGCTGTCGGGATTTTTAGTAATTATATTGGGCTTTTCCGTACAGGTTAGTGTACACGAAAAGCCCATTTCTTTTATCAGCTTTTCGGTCAGGTCATTTTTTGCACCGAACGGATATACAAAGCAGGTCGGTTTTTTTCCTGTTGCATTTTCAAGCAAGCCTTGAGCTTTGACAACATCTTCCGTAAGAATAGATTTATATGCTTCGTCACTCTCCCCCGCTTTTGGCAAAACACCCTTTCGTGATTTCAAAGAATGCATATCGTACGAATGATTCTGAATTTCAACATAGCCCGAATCGGACATTTCTTTCATATCGTCAAAAGTTATATGACCGTAGGTCACGGAAATGTCCTTGGTTTCGGTAAATTTTTCGGACACTGACGCAATCGGAGATATGACCGCCTTGCAGTTGTATTTTTCAAGCAAAGGGAGTGCATAATAATAATTATTATAATAGCCGTCGTCAAAGGTCAGCATAATGCATTTTTCAGGCAATGATTTTTTGCCGTAAGCATAATCGGTAAGGTCTTTTACAACAACAGTTGTGTAGCCGTTTTCGGTAAGATATTTTAAATCATTTTCAAAAAGAGTCGGTGAAACGGTGTAGTCATTTTGCAGTTTTTCATCCTTTAAAAGTGAGTGATACATTATTACGGGCAGTTTCACGCTGTCGGTATCAGCCGTTGTTTCTTTTACTGCACCTGTCATTACCGATATTAAAATTATCGCAGACAGGAAGAATGCCGTAAAAATGATAATTTTTACTGTTTTGTTTGATTTCACTATATTTCCTCCCAATTCTTTGTGCAAGATTTTTATCTATAATTCTTTATTGTAAATATAATCAAACATCTGCGTGATAGAATATAATCAAAGTTAATACTGATTACTGATTTTGGTCAATCGGTACTGACTAATATTGCATAAGGATTTATGAATTATGGCAAAAAGAAATTTCAGCTCAAAACGCAATGCAATTTATAACGCTGTGTGCGGTACGGACACTCATCCGAGCGCACGCTGGGTTTATGATAAATTAAAGCCCGAAATTCCCGACCTTAGTCTTGGCACGGTTTACAGAAACATTGCTCTTTTTAAGGATGAAGGAAAGGTCAGCGTTATATGCAATGTAAACGGTGAGGAGCGTATTGACGGCAACACAGAGCCGCACCCCCACTTTGTATGCAACAAATGCAAGGCAGTTATTGATGTTGAAGACAATCAAAATGCTGATGGCCTTGAGTCACAGCTTGCCGAAGAGGGATTTAAGGTAGAAAACAGATTTGTTATCTACTACGGCGTATGTCCTAAATGTTCGGCAGAAGTACACTAATATTTATTACAAAGGAGAAGTAATTATGAAATGGTATTGCACAGTATGCGGTTATGTTTATGAAGGTCCCGAAGCTCCCGAGGCTTGCCCTGTTTGTAAGGCACCGAAGGAAAAATTTAAGCAGATGGACGAGGAGGCATCTTTCGCAACAGTTCACGAGGTTGGCGTTGCTCAGGGCGTAAGCGAAGATATTCTCAAGGATCTCAGAGCTAACTTTGAGGGAGAATGCAGCGAAGTCGGTATGTATCTTGCAATGGCAAGAGTTGCAGACAGAGAAGGCTATCCCGAGGTTTCTGCCGCATTTACAAAGTATGCTTTCGAAGAGGCTGAACACGCTGCCAAGTTTGCAGAGCTTTTGGGCGAAGTTCTTACAGACAGCACAAAGAAGAATCTTCAGATGCGTGTAGATGCAGAAACAGGTGCTTGCGAAGGTAAGTTTGACCTTGCAAAGCGTGCAAAGGCTCAGAACCTTGACGCTATTCATGACACGGTTCACGAGATGGCAAAGGATGAAGCAAGACACGGCGCAGGCTTTAGAGGTCTTCTTAACAGATACTTTAAGTAATCATTAAAACAATAAAAAATCAAAAAAGTCAGCTTGATAATCGTATGACCAACAACTAACCGATTACACAACAGACTTTGAACAGGAGATTTGATAGTATGAAATATGTATGCGATGTTTGCGGATATGTTTACGATCCTGAAATCGGCGATCCCGATAACGGCGTTGATGCAGGCACAGCATGGGAAGATGTACCCGAGGATTGGGTATGCCCTCTCTGTGGTGTAGGCAAAGACGAATTTTCCGCAGAAGAATAATTAACAAATTGGCAATTTGGGAGCAGGCAATGCTTGCTCCCTTTTGTGTGTACGGGAGTAAATTATGAAAAAATTGATTTCGTGGAATGTAAACGGACTTCGTGCCTGTGTTACAAAGGGCTTTGAGAACTTTTTTAAAGATGTTGACGCAGATATTTTCTGTCTTCAGGAAACAAAGCTTCAAGAGGGACAGATTGACCTCTTGCTTGAAGGATATCATCAGTATTGGTGCTATGCCGACAAAAAAGGCTATTCGGGAACGGCTATGTTCACAAAGGAAGAGCCTTTGAATGTATGTTACGGAATCGGCATTGACGAACACGACCATGAGGGCAGAGTTATCACGGCAGAATTTGACAATTGCTTTGTTGTCACCTGCTACACTCCAAACTCGCAAAGCGAGCTGAAGAGGCTTGCTTACCGAATGAAATGGGAGGATGATTTCAAGGCATATCTGAAAAAACTTGAAGAAAAAAAGCCTGTTATTATGTGCGGTGATTTGAATGTTGCACACAAAGAAATTGATTTAAAAAATCCGAAAACCAACCGTAAAAATGCAGGTTTTACCGATGAAGAGCGTTCAAAGATGACAGCGTTGCTCGATGACGGCTTTATCGACACCTACCGCTATTTCTATCCCGATACAGAGGGCGTGTATTCGTGGTGGTCATACAGATTCAAGGCTCGTGAAAAAAATGCGGGCTGGCGTATTGACTATTTTATCGTTTCAAAAGCTCTTGAAAGCAAGCTTGACGGTGCAAAAATCCATACCGAAATTTTAGGTTCTGACCATTGTCCCGTTGAACTGACGATTGACATTTAAAAAGCAAAATAAAAACCCGACACAGCATACACCGTGTCGGGATTTTTTGTATATTATGAAAAATTTTCAAGACCGACAATACAAATTCCAAAAGTGTCAATTGACAAAACGGGAATTTCGTCTTGACAAATGATTTTTTGCAAAGAAAATGCTCCGACGCTAAAAAGTATCGGAGCATATATGAGCTTTTTTATAATTAACTGACGGTAATTTTGTTCTGACCGCCTGTTATGTCGGAAAAATTATTTTTTGCACTTTTTACGAATGCGAAGATTGTTTTCAGAAGCATATTTCTTGTTTTGCTGTCAAGACCTGCAAAGGATTTTAGAATTGTTCCCGTGTTCTTAAGCGGATTTTTCAGCATCTCATTAAAGGTTGCGGTTTCGGTCAGCGACAAAAGGGCAAAAACCTCTTTTGTGAACTCCCGTCTTTGGGCAATTGTCAGCGATTCAACAAATTCTTTCAGCGTGTGGTCAAAGAAAACGCTGAAATTTGTAGTGCTTTTCAGCCTGACAAGGCTGTTCTGCTCAATCTCCCACGAATAAATATCGTGTTGGAGAAAACCTTTTTGATTGCTCTTTACAATAGTGTAGCTCTCCTCATGCTCAAACATCATACCGAAAATGCTTGACTGCGGAACAAAGGTGTAGATTCTGTCGTCGATTTCATAAAATCCGCTGTCCTTGATTTTGTCAAGAGAAAACCCGGGTCCGTCAAAATTGTAAATATAATCAATGTGATTTCTTGAATTTTCATCGGTAAAAGCACCGGCATATACCGCAAGATTTCCGCCCTTTGAGTGACCGCCGAGAATGAATTTTCCGTTGAGCATACGGACTGCCTTTTCAAAATAATCAATGGCCTTTTTCTGTGACGGCAACGGAAATGTGAAGAACATATTGAAGTCCTCCTGCCAGCCGACAAGAGAATTGTCCGTTCCTCTGTATGAAATAAAATAATTCCTTTTAAGAAATTCAAAAGTGATTGCGGAAAACTGCATACTCACATCGGACTCAACCTCATTTACATACCCCGAAACAAGAATTTTGCCGAATCTCTTGCTCTCTGCCGTCGCTTTCAAAAGGTCGGCGTCACCCTTCCACAATAGATTTTTCTCGTAATCATCGGTTGCAAACACACGCATTGCCGCCTGTTCAAGGGTAATTTCATCAAACAGACAGGACGATACCGCACCGTCAAAAGGAAGATATGAAAGCCGTGAAAGCACAAGTGCGTCAAGCTCGTTAAAACCGTCCTGTTCAAATGTCAAATCGCCTCTTCGACTTATGTAATCAAATATGTCAGCCATACAAATGCCTCCAATCTGTTTTCTCTCTGTAACTATTGTACCACTTTGTACTAATTATTTCAATACAATTTTGAAAATTGAAAAAGAAAAGGACAAACAAATTCGTTCATCCTTTAACAGTATATGAAGTTATCTGAATTTTGCGATTTCTTCGAGAAATTGTTTTCCGAATTTTTCAAGCTTTGTTCTGCCCACACCCGAAACTTCAAGCATTTCATCGGGTGTTTCGGGGCATTTTTTGCACATATCAATCAGCGTTGCATCGGTAAAAATAACATAGGCAGGAACGCTCTTTTTGGATGCAATGCTTTTTCGCAAAGCCTTGAGTGCATCAAGTAATTCGGAATTGACAGGCACTTCGGGGCGGTGCGTTTTGACAACCTTTTCGGAGTTTTCAACTTTCTTCATCACAAGCCGTTCCCGTCCGAAAAGCACATCTCGGCTCTTTGGCAAAAGTTTTAGAACCTCGGTTTCATTGTCGGCTGAAATATACTCCTTTTCGGCAAGAAAGTCAATTGTGCCGAAAATATGCCTTGCCGTAACCTCTTTCATTATTCCGTAGGTTGACTGATTGTTAAGCTCAGCTTTTAGAATTTTCTCGCTTTTACTGCCCTTTAACACATCACAAATCACGGTTTTGCCGTACTTTTGTCCTGTTCTTGCAATACACGACATAATTTTTTGAGCGTCAATTGTGACATCAACAAGCTTGTGAAAGGAAAGACAGTTGGAGCATTTTCCGCAGTAAGCCTTTTTTTCACCGCCGAAATACCGCAGAATAAACCCACGCAGACAATCGTTTGTTGTGCTGTAAAAGGTCATATATTTTAAGCGTTCAAAATCACGCTCACGAATTTGCTCGTTTTCTTCAATTGTAAGCTCATCGTTGCCCTCGGAATTTTCAATCATAAAACGATTTAGGCGAACATCCTTAGGACTGTAGAGCAAAATACAATCAGCCTCACCGCCGTCACGACCTGCCCGTCCTGCCTCTTGATAGTAGCTTTCAATATTTTTCGGCATATTGTAATGAATTACATATGTAACATTTGACTTGTCAATTCCCATACCGAAAGCATTGGTTGCGACCATAATGTTTTTTCTGTCAAAAACAAAATCCTCCTGATTTTTCCTGCGTTCGTATTCATCAAGACCTGCATGATATCTTGCCGCCGAAAAGCCGTTATCGCAGAGCAATTCGCAGACAGATTCAACATTTTTTCGGGTTGCACAATAGACAATTCCCGACCTGTCGCCACGCTCCCGAATGAGGTCAATAAGCTTTTCGTCCTTTGACGATGACTTTATTACTCCAAAGAAAAGGTTAGGGCGGTCAAATCCCGTTGTAATTTCAAACGGATTTTCAAGCCTGAGAATTTTCTTTATATCTTCTTTTACATCATTTGTAGCTGTTGCGGTAAATGCTCCGACAATCGGACGATTTGCAAGGCTTTCAACAAATGTGATAATTTTGAGGTAACTCGGTCTGAAATCCTGTCCCCATTGTGAAACGCAATGAGCCTCGTCAACTGCAACCATTGAGATTTTTATCTTTTTACAGGTGTCGAGAAATCCGTCAGTCAACAGCCTTTCGGGTGCAACATAGATGATTTTGTACTTTCCGTGTTCAACATTTGAAAGCACTCGGAGAAATTGCGGATATGAAAGCGAGCTGTTTATATATGCCGCAGGAACTCCCGACTGAACGAGTGAGCCGACCTGATCCTTCATAAGCGAAATCAGAGGTGACACAACAATTGTCACCCCGTCAAAAAGTAATGCGGGAATCTGATAGCACATAGACTTGCCCGCACCTGTGGGCATAATGCAAAGTGCATCTCTGCCGTCAAGCAAAGCATCAACTATCTGTTCCTGTCCGTCTCTGAAAGAATCGTGTCCGAAGTAATCTTTTAACACGCTTAATTTATCACTCATCTTTTTGCCCTTATCTATCATTCTTTATTGGAATTATAATCCTTGTATTCCCGTTCAATCCAAGCCATAAGCAGATTTACAATTTTCTGCTGTTCGACTTCGTTAAGCTGTTTATCCCTTGCAACTCTGTACCACTTGTTAAGACACCCTCTGCAACAACAGGCACAGGCGTGCTGTGCGATAAAAACAGGGTGTCCCCTCATAGGCGTTTGCTTTCCGTCATTCGGAATATATTTCGGTGCAAGCCGTGTTCTGACAAAATCTTCTGCATGGGAGCGGATTTTATTCATTCCCTTTTCATTAATATAGTCAATGTCCTTTTGCTTTAAATGAAACCGACTGCGAAAATCAGATTTTTTCAGTTTGTTTAGTGCCTCATCTATCGTTTGCATTGTTCATGCCTTCTTTTATTGTCATACCTTAATTATAAACAATTACTACGGTAATGGCAAGGAAAAATGCACTCATTTTCTGTTACAGAAAAAAACAACCCCACGATTATTTTACCGTGGGGTTGTTTTCATAGGGTTGCTTTTCAATTATTTTTAGAGATTAAACATCTTTGCAATATTTTTCAGCAAGGGCAAAGAACGCTTTTTCGAGCGAATCCAAGGTTTGTTCCGTCATACTGACCGACATACTGTTTTTGTCGGAAAATATGATTTCAACGATTGTAACCGTGGCGTCATCGACTGTCAGTTCTTTGTTTTTTGGATTATATTTTTTCAGAATTTCCAATGCGTCTTCGACAACATTACACAGCAGTCTCATATCCGTTTCGTCAATCAGAACATTTTCAAAAGCGATATAACCGCATTTGCAGATAGCGTCAAAAAGGAAATTTACACCTTTTTTTCGCACATAAAAAGAACAGCAGTATTCTCAAACAAATAATCGGAAACATAAACAATCGTGTTGGTTTTACTACCTTATAGATTTACACTATTCTCAAACGAGGGGTTGTCCTTCATGTACTCTTTACCTGTTTTACTACCTTATAGATTTACACTATTCTCAAACATACAAATGCATTGCCGAGGACAGTGTTTTGTTTTACTACCTTATAGATTTACACTATTCTCAAACTATACGGTTTGCCCGTGCAGTCTTGTACAAGTTTTACTACCTTATAGATTTACACTATTCTCAAACGGGCTTATACTCTGACTTTCAACAAGTTAGGTTTTACTACCTTATAGATTTACACTATTCTCAAACCCGATTTTTTCATTGCCAAAACGATATTTTGTTTTACTACCTTATAGATTTACACTATTCTCAAACCTCAAATTGAGAATAAAATGCACCCACTATACTGTGCACGGCAAATCTATAAGGATATTTTATAACATTTGTATAATGAATGTCAATAAAATTCGCATAAATCATTATCAATCACAACAAGGTGTCCCATGCTGTAATCCAGCTTGGATGTTTTCGTAATTACTACCGTTCTCCAACTCATCTAAATTTCCTCTTTTCTGATAACTTACATATGTAACAAATCAATCTTCTTCTCAAACAAACCTGTTACCGACTGATGAACAAGATAAATCGACTTTACACCTTTAATCTCCGACAATACGGAATTTGTAGAAACAACTCCCGCTTTTTTAGCTTCGTCGATTAAAGTTAAGTCACCGGTAACAACATTTGAGTGAATAATTTTAAGAATTTCTGCAAGAACAAAGCATTGTTTTCTTACATCCAGTTTTTCAAAAGCATCACGGTGAGCTGCGATTTTAACACCCATATCACCGAATTTAACCTTTAGAATTGTATCTGTCATTTTAAAAATTAGAATATCAAACAATTCAATATTCCCATCGGTGCTCACTTTGTCACGCTCTGTAATATTGTAATTTTCAGGCATGGAATTTAACTTAACGACATTTCTGATATATTTTTCTGTATCATAACTAACTGTTAACTGCATAGCAGGTTTGTATACAATTTTTTTGCCGCCATTTGACTTACTGCTTATGTGCATTCTGAAACCGTCAATTTCAATGCAGGCATTATATTTTACAACGGGAATCAGAACCACAGGATTTTTCAAGCCAAGAGTTTCACTCAGATATTTTTCAGGGTTTGCCTCATACCGAGCCTTAATGTAAGAATCAATTGCCACAAGACGACGCATTTCTTTACCCTTTTTACCCTCATATTTAACAAATGAAAAGTACGAAGATGCCGGCTTGTCATATCCGCCGTATTTACTGATATCCGAAAGCGGGGAGTTCTGTTTTAGCGAAACCTGACCGCTTCCTTTTTTCAGAGGATTCATCTTGAAAAGTCCGCCGTTCCTTGTTAAAGCATACCTTGTAAAGCGGATATTGTTCTTATTCATAGTCTTTCTGACAATTTTGATTGACTTATTATCATCAATTGACCATGCGTTCGGTGTATTAAAACTGAACATTTTGTTAAGGCTATAATCTTTGGTTTTCAAACCTTCGATAAATATGGATTTGTTGTGTGTACAGCGTTCGTTATACACATTGCCGACAACAATATTTAAATAGGCATCTTTTGCATGGTGAAAATCGTTTACTTCTCTGCATTTTAAGAAATCATATTCGTGTCTGAATTCAGAAACCGTTGACGCTTTTACATACACAATTTCAGTATCGGGATACAATTCTTTAAAAAGTGACGCAACTGCTTTTGTTGATTGAGATGTTTCAACAATCTGTCTTGCAATAAAATCTGAAAGTTCGCTGTCAGAAAGCGGAGTTGCCTTGTAAGCCTCTCGTACTTTTTCTTGCTAATAAGGCCTTTATCCATAAGCAAATGCCAGAAGCCTTTCATCTTTTCATGAATTGAACTGTCAAGCGGATATGTATTATCCTTGTGAGCATTAACCTGTTTCTTTACAAGGACACGGTTATCAAGGCTGTCATCTTTAACTTTTGAACGAGGGAAAATGTGATCCACATCGTAAATGTTTTGATTGTACAATTCCGACAGATTTATCGGTTCTCCCGTGTACATACACTTGCCGAATTGAGTATAGTAAAAATACAGTCTATCTCTTTTAAATTCATCATCAGGTGTTTTTTCAAGAGTTTCCCAAAGTTCGCCCGAATCCTCACCGCATTTTTTATATAAATCTACAAGCTTGGTCTTTCTTGAGTCTTTACGGCCTTTGTCACCTTTCACACCGTCTTTTCTTGTCATCTCAACAAATATCTTTTTAGGTGCATGACCTTGAATTTTGTTGATTTCATGCATAATTTTCAAAGACTGATACACAGGTCGTTTTACCGCAGGAGAAATATAGAGATTCTCCACCATTTTCTCAAGGCTTTGCCCTGTCTGAATACCGTCAAGATAGTTTTGTCTGCTCTGTTCAAAACCGTATTTTGAGCCAAGCAGCTCCATAAGATTATCATTTGTCTGCCATAGTGCATGGATAATGTTAAATTGCAACTCGCCTGTATTTTTATCGACATTATAAACTTCGGTAAGAAATTCCTTTGATAATCTTCCCCAATCCTTATATTTGAGTTTAGAAATTCTCATTATATCTTCATCCGATAATTTTGAACCGAGCTGTCTTTTTAAACGCTTTCTTAAAAGTTTTTTATCATCTCCAAATACAGTTATGGCTTTTATAGCGTCCTCTTTTTCGCTGTCGGTCAGATTAAATTGTGACATTTCAATTGCGGAACGCATACTTGACTTAAAATCACCGTCAATGCCTGTAATGTCGGGCGTAATACCTTTTTCGCTTTTTAAATAATTTAGCAAATCTTTTCTTCTGACCTTTTTATGCGTCATAAACAAGTCATTAAATATTGCCTGTTTAAGACTTACATCAGGCTTTTTTCCGTCAAGTCTTAAATTATTCAGTTCATTAAGAACCGTAAAAGCACTGTATAAAATCGAATTCTTAGGTATTACATCCTTAGTTGGAAGATATGTACATTTTGAAGTCAGATTATTTATAAAATTCTCTGCCGATTGCTCTATGTCAACAACGCTGTCAAAATTCCACGGATATATTTTTTCATCACTTCTGACAAGCCACGATTTTAGGCTGTGATTATTCAGCGGACCTACATAATACGGTATTCTGAATTCAAAAATTTTGACTATCTTGTCACTTACAGAAATTCCGTTTTCATCTTTTTTATTAAGAAATTCAAGATAAGTTGAAGCATTTTTCAGAATTGCTTTCAGCTCACTCCTATTCACCTGCATAGGAATAACGCCGTTGTCTTTTACGACAATTTTCGGCATAAATGTGCCGTTTTCAATCTTATCAAACATTTCTTCATAGCCTGTTTTGTCAAGCGTTTCAAACTTTTTCTTCAGATATTTGCAGAAATCCGCCTGATTTGTACGATACTGAATCACACCGTTTCTGCCGTTTTCTTTGTACTTTCCGCAATATGCCGTATAGTTATCAAGCTTGTCCTTTGTAATTCTAAAGATTTCGCCATATAACGATTTACATCTCTCTTTAACGAAATCTTTGAGCATTTTCAAATCTGAACTATGTTCTTCGTATGTTTTAACTTTGGCAAATGAAATATAGTTTTTACCATTATACTTTTCTCCATTCAAAATGTCTGCAAGAATTGCCCAGTCATAAACCGCCTTTGCTTTTTCGATAAGTTCAAACTTTTCTTGTAACAAATCACGGTATGTATTTTCATTATCGTCATAACCGCTTTCAAAGGTAATACCGTTTACTTCCTCACTGTCAAACGACTTATCACCGAACATATCGGAAAATTTAACCTTTCTGCCACACATCAAATCTATCAAAGCGGTTTCATGTGGATTATTTCTTTTACTGTAACCGAAAAGCTTGTATAACTCGGACGATTTTGCAGTTTTCTTCAATGTTTTGTCCTTTAATATTTCTGAAAATCTTAACGAATCATTGCACTCAAATTCAATTTCATATTCTTCTTTTAAGTAAAGTTTTAAATCGTCAAAAAGAGCTTCAAACGAGGATTCATTTTCAAAATCAGACCCCATATTATCAAACAAGAAGTGTCCCCTGTGTTTTATAATATGATGTAACGCAAGATATACAAGTCTTATATCGTGTGGTTGTGAGCTCTTAATCAATTCTTTTCTAAGGTGATATATTGTAGGGTAGTCTGTATGGAATTCTTTATCGGTGTAATTACCGTCTGCAAAAACCGCATACGGAACATTTGATGATTTGTCATCAAGATACAGACAACTTTCTTTTAATCTCTGAAAAAAAGCATTGTCAACATTTGAAATTTCCTGATCAAAAAGCATCTGCAGCCATTCAATACGGTTTCTTTTTCTCAAACCTCTTCTTCGTGCCGATCTAAGAGTTCTTCTCTCGGCAGCTGAATTACTCTCCTCAAAGAGATCAACACCCCACATGGCATTGCCTTTAAATTTGCAGAGATTGTAATCTGTATCGGCTACTGCATATCCGACAGAATCTGTTCCTATATCAAATCCTGCATAATAATCGTCATTAAAATTCTTCATAAATTTCCTCCTTTTCTATTGACAAAGTATTTATTTTGTAATATTATTAAGATAATCTAATTACCTTATTGGATTTACACTATGAGTTCAAATAAAAATTCATTCTATCCGTTGCTTAGGCAACCATCACAGTGTGTGATTTGAGGATTCGGTTTTCCGAATCCTTTTCTTTTGTCTAATTTTAGCACATACTGTAGTTATTTTCAATATTTTTAAGTTATTTTGTCCTTATTTTTAGTATGTTTTATTCAGTTATACAATTTTGGTATACTTTCTATATATTTTGCATAGTATGACATACTACTATCAGTATGTCGCATTGTACATTTTTAAAATCAAAAAATTTCTGCCTCGCCAATTGCTTGCGGTGCGTAACCTTAACCCTCATCAACGCCACTCTATTTCAAATATTGCTCTATAATAAAAGTTAGGGCAGAAAAAGAGCTGCAAATAAAAAGTAAAAAAAGTAGAGCATATTTTGCCAAGATCCGTTAAAATTCAATTGCTTAAAAACCTGAAACGGAGGACAAAATATGCTCTACAGATATTTTACAGAAAAGCTCTTAGGGTTCTGCTCGAATTGATGGAGTCATATATATTGCAGAAAAAACACAAGCCGATTCCAATTATGCTTACTTTGACAAACTATTTCTATATGAAATTTCAGAGTTGAATTTAAAATATAGGAATGGTATAATAACAGCTGGCGAATGAACAAGAGGGCGTGAAAAAATTATTGTAGATGGGTTACTTAAAAAGTTTACGAAAGGGCTGATTGAAATTGAGTAATAACTGGGCTACAGGAACATTGAAAGAAGCTCCATATTGGAGAGAAGGAATGTCCCCAGAAGAGTATGAAATCGAAAGAGATTATTTTAATGCACATCTTGAAGATTTTTATAAAGGTATTTATGTGCCACTCTGGAAACAAAAATCAGCTTAAATTTCACTATATACGATTTTTTGTACAAAAGGTAAAGCTACATAGTTGATTGAATAAAAACAAAATTAAACGAATTTAAAAGGGTATTAAAGGGGTGTTTGAAACATCCCTTTTACTTTTACCCACAGATTATGGTTATAAGCTCCCGAATTTCTGGGGCTTTTAATATTGCTCAAATATCTGAGTACACACAATTGCTAATAAATTGAAAGGAGCAAACAAATGGACTTAATGGAAATTTTAAAAACCCTGTTTGGCGGCGAAGCTTTGACATTTGAACAGTTTGCAGAAAAGGTAAACAATGCGGCAGATGTTAAGCTCAGCAACCTTGCAGGCGGTCAGTATGTTGAAAAGGACAAGTACGATGATGTATCAAATCAGCTTGCAAGTGTAAACGCAAATTTTCTTGAGGCTTTGTCATGAAAAGTGTGTAAGTTTTTTTAAAAATCATAAAAAATTATATTAATGCCTTAAATCATGTGCTCGTATTTTTCGATACTGGCACTGATTTTTTCATTTGCAGCCAGTTGATTTCTGACCATAGCCCAATTTTGAACCTTACTGCCATTCCACTTTTTGTAAAGCTCGGTTGTGCGTAAATAGAGCAATTTGAGTAGTGCGTTTTCGTTTGGAAAAGCACACTTTTTTGTAACTTTTCTGAAACTTGAATTTATGCTTTCAACCGCATTGGTTGTACACATAACCTTACGAACGGCACTGCCGTAATCAAAAAGATGCTCGACATGGTTGAAATTTCGTTTCCACACATCAACTGCTCCGTGAAATTGTTTGCTGTGCAAACGGTGAAATACTACATAACGTATTATGAAATTTTCTGCTAACGCAGAAAATGAAATGAAATAAATCAGCTCACACCGTAGGCATTTCACATTCAGAAAGAATATTTCACATGCAAAGCGTATTTCACAAATCCGTAAGGATTTATTTCACTAAAAAAAACGACAGGTAAAAACCTGTCGTTTTCTGGCTCCCCCAATTTACTTTGTAAGGAAGGAAAGTAACTGCCTCGCATACTATGTTTGGTTCTTAAACAGCACTCGCACAATCCCAGTTCACTAAAAACAGTCCACAGGACTGTTTTCTTAACGCTCACCTTCTTGCCCGATTTAGCAGTAAATCTAGATAAAAAAACAGAGTAGTCAAAAGACTACTCTGTTTTGGCTCCCCCAACTGGGCTCGAACCAGTGACATCATGATTAACAGTCATGCGCTC
>OGXC01000158.1_pt1 | contig 59504 bp, 67 predicted proteins | sample 1576201 | NCBI WGS metagenome assembly OGXC01 (sample SAMEA3541562, study PRJEB24748) | human gut metagenome | biome: human gut; feature: human-associated habitat; material: faeces | place: China | collected 2012 | reverse complement strand
TTTTCCTTTACAACTCACTCCAATATGTAGTCTTAGGCTCAACAAAAAAACAACAACACATGGGATTTTAAACCAGGGTGTTAATTTAAAAAGAAAGGAATTGATTTTTTGAACAGAATTAATATTGTAACTATTAAGATGGAAAAAGTGAAAAGTATGCTTGTGGATAATAAGAATATTGGTTCACCTAAAGATGTTTATAAAATAGTATCTGAATACTTAGATGGAGTTGATAGAGAGCATTTAGTATTATTAACATTAGATACTAAAAATAAAATAACATCTATAAGCACTATATGTATAGGTTCATTAAATGCTAGTGTGGTTCACCCAAGAGAAGTTTTTAAACCTGCTATTCTAAGTAATGCTGCAAGTATAATACTGGCACATAATCACCCAAGTGGCGACACTACACCAAGTAAAGAAGATATTTCAATAACACGAAGAATTAAGGACGGAGGGGATTTATTAGGAATTGAATTATTAGACCATTTAATAATTGGTGATGATTATACAAGTTTAAAAGAAAAAGGAATTGTATAAATAAAAAAAGGCATAACAATGAAGTTACACCCTTACTCACAATAAGATTATAACTCATTGTTTGCCTAAAGTAAAGGAGAATAGAAATGAGTATATATGTACTTTTAACCTATAAAGAATATTGTGATAAAGTAAATGAAACAATGACTTTTGAAGGACTTCATAGATATAAGAAAAAATATTGGAGAGATTAAGTATAGTTAAGGAAGGTAATATTATGAGAAAAAAAATTTGTGAATTTAGAGCAAGAAATTCTATTAAAAATGAACTTGTATTTATAGAAGTTGAATATTATAAGAGCAGTTGGTGGTATATAAATTTTAAAAATGAAAGAAGTTATAAATATAATTCTATTAATGAAGCTATAGACGATATAAGTAATATGTTTGGTGATTGGATTGATTTTAAATTATTAGTCTAATAAATCAAAAAGGTAAGAAGTCCTTAGGGACTTCTTTTTTATTTTTATGTTTTTTTTGAAGCACCAGCCTATCATATTTCCGTTCAAGTTGTAAAGCCATTCCATAAAATTTTTTGTCGGCCAACTGGATCTGCAGTTAGCAGCCAAAAATTTTTATTCCATTTTCCTTTACAACTCACTCCAATATGTAGTCTTAGGCTCAACAAAAAAAACAAACAACAAGAAAGGAAAGGTGCTATTTATGAAATTGAGAGTAGTTATGACAAATGGAGTTAATTATTTAATTGAAAGTGGGGAATTTAAAGACAAAGATTTAATGTCAGCTTTATTAAAATTCCATTCTGATGATTGGGGAATTTTATGTAATGAGGATAAAGAATTTCAAAATGAATTATTAAAAAATCCTAATTCAAAATATGAAGATAGATTTATGGGAGTCTATATGATAAATGGACATAAAATTTGGATTATGAGTGAGTATGATTATTCAATAAAGAGTTTATTAATAACTATCTTACTTCCTGAAGAATACTAATTTTAAAAAGGTGTTCCTCGGGAACACCTTTTCTTAAATAATAAAAAAATAAAAGGAGATTTTAACAATGAATAGTATAGTTTCTTATCCAACTAGAGGGGAATATGGAGATAATAAATATAGGGGAAATGCAACAGGAAAATTATTAATTGACCTACATAAAATTTATAAATTTGATGAAATAAGTGATTATATGAGTGGAAGTTTTACAACTGCTGATGTAGGAAAAAAACTAGGAATAATAACTAATTGTTATGATTTAAATGGATTGAAAGGAGAAGAAACAAAATTTGATTTAATAGAAAATGATATTAAAGAAAGAAACAATTTCATATATTGGCATCCACCTTATTGGGATATTATTAAGTATAGTGGTCATATGTATGGAGATACACCTTTGAAAAATGATTTATCTCATATTAAAGATTATCAAGAGTTTATAAAAGCTATTAATTATTGCCTATCAAAACAATATGCGAGTTTGAAAGTTGGAGGAAGAATGGCAATATTGATGGCTGATGTAAAAAAGAATCATAAATTATATTCAATGCTTTTAGATATGAATAAATTAGGAACTGTAGAGCAAATAGTAATTAAAGAACAACATAATTGTATGAGCAATCATAGAAAATATTTTAATGAAAATTTTATAAAAATAGCACATGAATATTGTTTAATACTTAGAAAAGATGAGCCTTTAATTTTAGATTACATGATTACAAAAAGGGGAAAAATGGATTTAAGAGATAGTTTAAAGGTTACTTGGAAAGACCTTGTTGCTTCAACAATTGAAAGTTTAGGGGGGAGGGTAAACTTAGAGAAGTTATATAAGAGTTTAGAAGGATATAAAAAGACATATAATAATCCAAATTGGAAAGCTAAGATAAGACAAACATTGCAGATATATCCTAATATTTTCGTAAATATAGAACGTGGAGTATGGCAATTAGTATAAATATAAAGATAAAGACTGGTAAAAAAATTACTAGTCTTTTTTGTTGAAATGCTTTTTCCTAAAAAGTATAATAAGAGGTATAGAGAAGGGTAGCAAGCATAGTGAGTGTGTACACACATCACTTTAATTTTAAAATTAAAAGGAAACTTTAATTTTAAAATTACTTGTTGAGGGATACCCCCAAACCCCCAATAGAATAAATCATAAATGATTTATTTTTAGAAAGGAAATAAATTTATGGCTAATAGAAAAAGGGATATTCAAAAAAAATTATTTGTGAATGAAGAAGAGGATAAAATAATAAAAGAAAAAATGAAACAGTTAGGAACAGATAACTTTGGAGCATATGCAAGAAAGATGTTAATAGATGGGTATGTAGTAAAAACGGATTATACTACAATAAAAAATTTAATTAAAGAGATTAATAAAATTGGGGTTAATATAAATCAAATTGCTAAAAGAACAAATGAAACAAATAGAATTTATGAAGATGATATAAAAGAGTTAAAAGGAGAGCTTGAACAGGTATGGCAGTTACTAAAATCAAATCTATCAAGTCAACATTAAAAAAAGCATTAGATTATATAATGGATGAAAGCAAAACTGATGGAAAGTTATTAGTAAGTGGGGGAAATTGTGCCCCTGAAACTGCATATTTAGAGTTTAAAATGACAGAAGAAACTTGTAAAGAAGTGATAGGAGATTATAGTAAAAAATCAAACAATTTAGCTTATCATATGATACAATCTTTTGATAGAAAAGATAAAATAACTCCTGAAGAAGCTCATAGAATTGGTGAAGAATTAGCAAAGAAATTAACAGATGAAAAATATGAGTATGTAGTTGCAACGCATATAGATAAAGGTCATATTCATAATCATATTATTTTTAATGCTTATAGTTATGCGACCTATAGAAAGTTTAATTGTAATAAAGATACTTTTAAAGAACTTAGAGCAATAAGTGATGAACTATGCAAAGAAAATGGATTAAGTATTGTAGAAAATCCTAAAGGAAAAGGTAAGCATTATAAAGAGTGGTTGGAGAATAAAAAGGGTACAAGTTGGAAAGCTTACATTAAAGATACTCTTGATGAATTAATAGATAAAGTTAAGTCATTTGATGAATTAAAAACTGAAATGATTAATAGAGGTTTTGAAATAAAGGAAGGAAAATATATAGCATTTAAAGCACCTAATCAGCAAAGATTTTGCAGAGGAAAAACTATAGGTGAAGAATATACTAAAGAAGCTATAGAAAATAGAATTAATGAAAATAACAAGGCTAAAGAGATAATAATTAATAAAGATATGATTATTAATCAAAATGAAAAAAATTATTTTGTTAGAGTGCCAGGAAGTGAAAACTATATATTTATAAATAAATCAGAATGTAATTGGATTAATGAGTTTGAATGTAAAGTAACATTATCAAAAAATGAATATAAATTTATAGATTCTTCAGGAGAAAAAGAAGAAATATTAACTGGTAAACAAATAAATAATTACTTTACTAGTCAAGATGAAAAATCTAATGATATTAAAGTTGAAGATGTTAAAATTGATGAAAATGTATTTACTATCAGAAGAAATAGGATAAGAGATGTTAAAGAGCTTGCCAATGCAATAGTTCTATTGAGAAAAGAAAATATATCAAATAGAAATGAATTTGATGGTAAAGTACAAGAAGTATTAAATAAGAAAGATGAATTAATTAATACTATTAAAGAATTAGAAAATAAGAACGCTAAATTTAATCAAGTATCTAAATATTTGATAACATACAATAATTATAAAGAAATTTACGAGAAACATGGAAATAAGAAAACTATATTTGGGGGATATAAAAAACATGAAAATGAGATATTAATGTTCCTTCATGCTAAAGAAAAACTAGAAAACTTAGGTATAAATACAAACGTTAGTATAGATAAGTTAAAAGAAAAAATAATTGAACAAAAAGAAGAAATTTCATTATTAGGTAATGAATTTAAAAATATAGAAAAAAGATTAGAAAGTATAAGAAAGGCTAATAGTAAAATAGAAAATATAATACAAGAAAAAATCGACTTAACTAAAGAGAAAGAAAAAGAGAGATAAATTAATCTTATACAAAAATCATTAGTTATTAGGATCATTGGTTATCTTTATATAAAGGCATAAATAAAAGTACAATGTAGTTGAATATTTATATGCAGAATGGTATAATATATTATATAGAATATAATGATTATAAATCAGTATAAAGAGCGGTGAATCTCCACCAGTAAGTGAGAAACTAAAAGAGCGGTGAATCTCCACCAGTAAGCGAGAAACTAAAAGAGCGGTGAATCTCCACCAGTAAGCGAGAAACTAAAAGAGTGAAAAAAGTAATCAAAATTGATTACTTTTTTTTTATAAGGGGAGAATGGGAATGAGAATATATATAGTTAAAGAGGATTATATAAATTATCTAAAGAAATTTGATGATAATATTAGAGATAATAAAAATGAATCACGTCCATATATAGGGATATTATTAGAAGTTAATGGGATGAATTATATAGCTCCGTTGGCATCACCTAAAGAAAAACATAAATCTATGAAGAATAATATAGATTTTTTTAAATTGGAAAATGGAGATTTAGGTGTTATAAATTTAAATAATATGATACCAGTACATAAAGAAAATATAGTAGAGTATAATTTTGAAGAAAGACATAATCGTAAATATTCAATATTATTAACAAAGCAAATAAGATTTATAAATAAAAATGAAGATGTAATTAAAAATAAAGCTAATAAATTATATAATAAGGTTATAAGTGGAAGAAGCTTTATAGCTAAAAGATGTGTTAATTTTGAACTTATAGAAAAAAAAGCTTTAGAATATAATTCAGATATTAGAGAAGCAGCAGTAACAAAAACTGTAGGAATAAAAGATATTGTTAAAGATGCTTCAAAAAAAGCTGATGAACATAATAAAAAAAAAGAAAAGATTTAAAAGTTCATAAAGATATATATAGGTAAGCGATTTGTATATTAATTTAATATATAAATCGCTTATTTTTACAATTATATGTAAAATAATGGTACAATATTAGTGTAATATTACAAGTAAGTGTGAGGTGTAAAAATGGAATGGAACAAAAATAATTTAATAAAAATAGTTGAATTTATAAATAAAGAGTTGAATAATGGAAAACCAATGGTGAAAATCGAAAAAGAATCATTTGGAGAAAATGAACGAGTAATTCATAAAAGACTTATTAGATTAGGATATAAAAAGATAGATAATCAGTATGTATTACAAAATGATATTACAAGTAATATTACTAAAAAAGAAGCAAATACCCAAAGAGAAGATAGTAAGAATTTTAAAGATGAAGTAAATAATGAAAGACTATTATTATTATTAGATAATTTAGATGAAATTTTATCATTAATTAATAAAAATAATTCAAACAATATTACAAGTAATATTACAGGATTGAGAAGTAATATAAATGATGTAAGATCATTTAGGATAGATACTGGAATTTATGAAGAGATAAAAAAATTATCTTATAAAAGCAATGAAACTATTGGAGAAATAATAAATATTGCTTTAGAACAATATTTAAAAAATTTATAAAACAATGGTATATCAATTTTTAAAACATGTTAAATTGATATACCATTGGCATAACAATTAATATTTAAATTTGAATTTATATACCAATGCTATATCAATTATTTTTAGTTGAAAAATTGATATAGCATTGACATAACAATTTTTATGTGTTACTATATAAATATAGTAATTAGGAAATAAAAAAAGAGGTGTAAAAATGGAGAAAAATATTATTAATCAAGAATCTCAAATAATAGGAGCAGATATTGGGCGTGGATATACAAAAGGTTATACAGTTTACAATGGAGAAGCTAGTGAATGTTGCTTTAAATCAATAGTTAGTCTAGGAAGAGAAATAGATTTTGATGACTATAAAGATCCGATATATTTAGAAGTTGAAGGAGAAGAATATTTTGCTGGTATATTAGCTGAAGTAGAAGGTTATTCTCCAACTTCTAATAATATGGAATCTAAGATTACGTTAACTGCTGAAAAATTATTATATGCATTATTAGATAAGTTAGCAGTAGCTAATAGTGTTAAACTTGTATTAGGAGTTCCAAATAAATCATATAATAAAAGAACTTTAACAGAAGTGATAGAAGCTTATAAGGGTAAAACAGTAAAGATAATGAATAATATAACTAAATGTTATAAGAAAGTTTTCATAGAAGATATATCAATATTTAGAGAGTCAGATGCAGCATTATTTTGGGAATTAAGAGATAGAACAACTACTAATAAACCTATTGGAATGGTAACTGTAGGTTTTAGAACTACAGAATTTACATACTTTGATAAGGGAATGAAGTTTAATGATAAAAAATCTAAATCGCTTGAATTAGGAAATAAGACAGCTCTTGAATATGTGCAAAGAGAATTAAATGATAAATATAATTTATCTAAAGAGTTATTTGAAATAGATAGTAATACTGGTGATTATGATAAATTAAAGGAAAAAGGATACAGAATACTTTCAGAAAAAGTAGCTCAAGAAGTTGATAGTTATTGGGTTAATACTGAAGAAATGGATATTTATTTTGGTGGAGGAACTACTCAAAGAATGAAAATATATAATGGTACTTTAGTAGAAGCACCACAAATGGCAACTGCTAAAGGTCTTTACATTGTGGGTACAAAAGTCTTTAAATAAGGAGATACTAAAATGGCGAAGATAAGTAAGACCTATACAATAGAAGAAGAAACTTTAAACATTGTTAGGGAAAATAAAGAGGATAGAAACCTTTCAAGTGATTCAGCTAGTTTAGAAAGAATAGTATTAGAATGGGCAGTTCTAAAAGGGAATAATAATGGAACAAGTAACGTACATTCCAATATAGATATTAATAAAATAGTAGAAAAAGTACTAGATAGGTTACAAGAAGATAATAAAAAAAAATGTGAAGAAATATCTGTAGATAAGGAAAATACTGATTATGAGAACTCTATTAATGAGTTATTAAATGATATACCTGATTAGTTAAAATATAAAAAGATGAGTAATATATACTATTACTCATCTTTTCTTATATAATCAGAAAGTTTACCAAGAACTTTACCTAATATATGAACATTAATATCTTTATATATTTTAACTTGGTGTATTGGGTTAGTGCTTTGAGGGATTAAAATAATTTCATTAGGAGAAAAATTGATTTTTTTGCAAGTAGCTTCATCATCAATTATAGCAATAACAATATCATCATTATTAACTAAATTTGTACTTTCAATTAATATTAAATCACCAGGGGGATAGATTTTATTCATACTATCTCCTTTAACTTCAAGAATAAAATAATTTTTAGAAGGACATAGGATATTGGAAGGGATTTTATAAGTGTTTATTATTTCTTCGTAAGCATAACAAGGATTCCCAGCAGATACTTTTCCAATTAGGTTTATAGATCTATAGTCAATACTTTTTTCATTAGTTTTAAATTCACTAGTATTAGGTGAGATTTCATCACTAATCTCTACATCTTGATCAGTATAAAGATTTATATACTTAATTAGATTATCAATTTCTTTAATTTTTTTTGGAATTTCATAATTAATTAGGGATAAACATTTTCTTTTTTTATTCTCCAATTCAAATAAGATATTTTTACGCATATCTAAATTAATATCCTTAATTTTTTCATCATAATTAATATCATTTGAAATTTTGTTTTGAATATCCTTCAAAAATTTATCATTGTTGCTAAGGTTTTCAGTCAAGAGTTTATCTATTTCAACGTTAAGGAAATCGGAAATTTTTATTAAAACATCTATACCAGGCTCTCGGCGACCATTTTCATAGTTAGAATATGAGCTAGGATTTAATTTTAAGTGATTTGCTATTTCTTTTTGGCTGATATTTAAAGAACTCCTTATATATTTTAGATTTTCACAAAAGTAATTCTTTTTCAAAAAAAAATCACTCCTTTCTATCAATAGAATAATAGCAAAATAGAACAAAAAACAGAAAAAGTTTCGATATGAATAAAATAACAAAAAGATAAACATTTCACATTGACATAAAATGTTGAAATTGATATTATATTGTTGTAATAAGACAAAAATATAAGTAGATAATTAAATTTGTCCAACTAAATGGGTTGGGGCAACTATGTAAAAGTTTAGAGGTGTTTTGAGAAAATTTAAAAGGAAAGACTTGAAGAAATGTTAAAAGAAAAGTGTTCCCAGGGGACATGAATTAATAATGGATAGATGTAATATAAGAAAATATAAAAAAGATGAGTGATATGAAAATTATTACTCATCTTTTTTGTTGTGTGAAATTTCATTTGCTAAATCTTCATTATAAATATTGTTTATAAAATTTAAAAGAGAATCTATTTCAGATATTTTAACATCAATTTCACTTAATATAGTTTTTTTCTTTTCTTCATAAAATCTTTTATTTTTTAAAAGTTTTTCTTTTAAGTCAGAATAGTTAAATTCATTTAAATTTACACTAATTCTTGGTTCTTCAGATATAATAGTATCTATTTTACTTTTGACAACAGTATTAATTCTACTTTTTAAAAGATCATCAATTGAACAATTAAAAAAACTAGATATTTTTATTAAAATTTCAATATTTGGCTCGCTTATTCCATTTTCGTAATTTGAATAGCGAGATCTTGTTATGCCTAGGGCTTTTGATAGATCATTTTGGCTATAATCATTATCTATTCTTAGGCTTTTTATATTGTTAGCAAAAGTAGATTTCATATAATCACCTCATTCATAATAGTGTATACATTTATTTAGACATAAAAATAAAGCATATTCATAGCGCGACAAGAAAATAATCTTGTTGTCAAAACTTCTGTTGACAAAATACTTGTCAAATGACAATATATATTTAAATTAGTTAAATATGGTAATTGAAAATAAAAATGTCCAACTAAATGGGTTGGGGCAACTATATATATTTGGAGGTATTAATTATGGTATTGGATTTGAGAGATAAAATTATGATTGAAAAATTATATTTAGCTGGAGTAGATGCTAAAGAAATATCTCGTAGAATTGGCAAGAGTGTTGATGCTATTAGAAAATATATACAGAGAAATTTAAAAGATTTAAAAGAAAAACATGAAGCTGAAAAGGAAAGAACAAGAGAGGTTTTAAGAAAAACTAAGTGGGAGTGTTCGCAAGAAATTTCAAATAGTAATTTTGCAAAATTTAATAGATCTATTTATAAACAAGCAAGGAATGGAGATTTAATACTAGATAGAAAAGTAGCACCAGTAGTTACATTTGATACGCCTACAAGAATTACAAAATAAAAATAAATTTGTTATAATATTGCTAAAAACAGATGATAAATTAAAGATATTAAGGAATTAAAGGTAAAAAAGTGTTCCCGAAGAACACAAATTTATAAGGAGGTAAATTGATGAATTTAGAAAAAATAAAAAAAATATTAAAGAGTAAAAAAGGAATTGTGGCAAGTGGAGTAATAGTAGGAACTATAGTTATTGGAATTATTGGTGGAGTGTTAGTTAATGGAGCAAGTAAATCAAATGATATAGCAGAAAATAACAAACCAGTTATCAATAATAAAAAAGAAGATAATAAAAAAGAAAAAGATGAATCAGCAGCATCAAAAGAAAATAATAATGCTGAACATAAAAAAGAGGAAGTAAAAGAAACTGAATCTAATATCAATATGCCTGAAAATAGTACAAGCAGTAATGAGATAAAGAATAACAATAACGATACTAATAAAAATAATAGCCAATCTAGTAGTAGCAATGCTAATAGTAATACTAGCAATAACAATAGTAGTAATACTAGCAGTAACACTAATAGTAACACTTCAAATGGAAGTACTCATACTCATAGTTGGAACCCTATAACTGAACAAGTTCACCATGATGAGGTAGGTCATTGGGAAGATGTAGTTGTTAAACCAGCTTGGACAGAAAGTATTCCAGTATATGAAGATCAAGCTAGAGATATTTGTAACACTTGTAATGCCGATTTGACTGGAACAGATATAGCTGCTCATGTTAAAAAGCATATGATGGCAGGTGAAGATAAAGGTGGTCATAGAACAGAATGGGTTCAAGTTCAAGTAGGAACAAATAATGTTAATCACCCAGCAGTAACAGAGAAGAAATGGGTAATAGATAAAGCAGCTTGGACAGAAACAGTTACAGTTGGACATAGTTGTAGTTGTGGAGCGACTAAGTAATATAAAAATTATTATAGTATGTATTATTAAAGTGCCTAGAAAATAGGCACTTTTTAATTGTTATTTTTTAGTAAAGGGGCAATTGTTAATGAAAAATGATAGGAGGAATATAATTTTATCTAAAAGTGATATACAACAATTGAGAACGGCTTATAATAATAAAAATATATCAGATGATTATTTGAATTTTGAGGTAGAAAATATTATGAAGTGTGAGGATATTAGTAAAGAGAAAGCCATAAATAAAATATTAAGATTAGTAAGATAAGGAAAAGTGTTCCTCGGGAACACTTTTAAATATAATTATGTAACATAAAGAACTTCAACTATTAAATATAGTTGGAGTTTTTTAATTGCATAATTTTAAAGGGTGATTGGGGGGATAAAAATTAATTACAGTTTTTGATTAAAATAAAAAGTTAAGGAGGGAAATTTAGTGAGGAAACTCAAAAGAATTTTAAGCTTGTTTTTAGTGAGTATTTTAGTTGTAGGGAATATTCAAGCAATACCAGCAGAAGCATCTAATATAACGAAGCTAGAAATAAAAGTTAAAGGTGAAGGAGAAGTTTTTATTGATGATGGAAGTTCTAAATATTCTTTAGGAAATAAAGATGTTTTTAGAGCAGATTGTACAGTAGATACTAATTTAAAAATAACTGCTACACCGAATGAAGGACATTTTATATCATCCGTTGAGGGGATAGAGAATGATGGAGTAATAAATGGAAATAGCAAAATTTATGATATTAATCTAACAGAAAATGCTAAGTCTATAATTATTAATTTCTCAGAAAATCCAAAAAAAGAAACTAAAGAGGAAATAGTTCAATCAGATGTGGTTAAAGAAGAACCACAAGATGTATTGAATGAAATAGATGTTAATGAGAAAGAACCACAAGTAGATAGTAAAGTAGATAAGATACTTAATGAATATCTTCAAGGTATATATAATTCTGAAGAAGCTTTAAGTTTTAGAAAAGAACTTGTTTCTAAGCATAAGTTGGAAGATAAGGTAGATGAAAACTTCTTTTTTAAAGGTGAATATATAAATAAGCTTATTGATTTAGAAACTATAGGTGATTGTATTGTTTTAGTAGATATATCAAAGAAAGATTTAGCTTTAGAGTATCTTCAAGATGAAAATGTAGATCCAATTTTAGAAAGTCTGAACAACTTAAATCCTATTAGAACTAGATTTAGAAGATCGTTATCTCTTATGTCAGCTAGAACTGGAATGACTGTTACAAATCATGGTAACCTAACTTACTATGAGGGTGGAATTCTTATGGGTAGGTCTGATATGTTTAGCATAAATGGACGTACAGCTTTTTGTGCTGATCACAGTAAGGTATCTCCAGGAACTGGAGTAAGGATACTTAGCACTTCGGTTGAGAATAATTCTGATATAAGAAAGATATTATATTATGGTTTTGAAGGACCAGGTCAGGTAGGTGGTTGGGCATCAAATGGTTTAAGAATTGCGACTGCAATGGCTATTTCTGAAGTAAGACATGGTGATGGTAGAAATTTAGGTAAAAGATTACTTAATCAAGTAAGAGGTTTACCAGAGCCACCATCTTCATTTACTGCATATATAGCTGATACTGAAGGAAGTTCTTATCAAGATTTAGCATTTTGGATGTATAATCCAAAAGGTTCATTACAAATATCTAAATCATCTGCTGACCCATCAATAACAAATGGAAATAATTATTACTCAATAGCAGGTGCCGAGTATGGGGTATTTAAAAGCTCTAATGCTACTGGTCAAGTAGCAACTCTTGTTATAGGTTCTAATGGTTGGTCGCAAGAAATTCAATTAGATTCAGGAACTTATTATATTAAAGAAACCAAGGCACCTAAGGGATATGCATTAGATAGAAATATATATCCGATAACAGTTAATTCGGGTAGTAAGTCAACTAAAGCATTTACAGATAGACCTCAAGCTGACCCAATTGGTATCTTAATTAGAAAAGTAGATGCCGATACTGGTGCTAATAAACCTCAAGGTAGTGGTTCTTTAGCAGATGCTCACTTTACTATTAAGTATTATGCAGGGGAGTACGCAGATAATGTAAACCCTTCAGATTTAGGAGTATCTCCAACAAGAACTTGGGTGTTAAAAACTGATAGTGATGGTTTTACGTATTTAAGTGATAGTTATAAAGTATCAGGAGATCCTTTCTACTATAATAGTACTTCTGCACCTACCATACCTTTAGGGACTATAACAATTCAGGAAACTAAAGCCCCTATTGGTTATAAGGTAAACCAAGAAGTATTTGTTAGAAGAATAACTCCTAACAGTTCTGCTGAAAATGTTAATACTTATGTTGAGCCTACAATAAAAGAAGATTCCTTAGATTTTACTATAAGAAAAGTACAAGAAGGAACACATATATTACTACCTAATGTAAAGTTTAGACATACAAAACCTAACGGAACAACTGAAGAATTAACAACTAATCCAAATGGAGAAATAGTAATTAAGGGGTTAGAGCAAGGAACACATAAAATAATAGAAATATCAACTACTGAAGGATTTGAAGTAAATCCAAATGAGTTTGTTTTTGAAGTTACATCAAGTAATACAATAAGAGTAATATCTAATACTACTAATATGGGAATGAGCTATGTAGAATCAGAAGGCAATGGGGTATTGACAGTAGAAAATAGTTTAAGACCTTTCCAATTAAAAGTAGTTAAGGTTAATGATAAGAATACACCACTAAAAGGTGCTGAATTTACTTTATATTCTGATAGAGAATGTAGAAATGAAATAAGTAAGGCAGTTTCTAACGAAAAAGGAGAATTATTCTTTGATGGGTTAAAAGTTGGAACTCCATATTACTTTAAAGAAACAAAAGCACCTGAAGGTTATAGAATACCTGTAGATGCAGATGGTAATGTTCATGTTTATGAAGTAACTACTGAATCTCAACCATCAAATGGTATTTTTAATTTTACAATAGATGGAGTTAAATATACTGCTAATTCTACAAATGGTGATATTCATATAGAAGGAAATAAAAATGATAGAGTAATCAGCGTTAAAGTAGTTAATTACATAACTATGAAACTACCAAGTACAGGATCAGGAATGATGATACCTATATTAGTAGTTGGTATGTCTTTAATGGGGGTTGCAATTATAATGAGTAGAAAATCTAAGAAAGAAAATAAGAGATATGTTATAGGGGGATAGTCAAATGGCAAGACATAAAATATTAAAATCTGTATTATCATATGCATTAGTTGCAGGAGTTTTAGCAACGAGTACATTACCAAGTGTAATGGCTCATGCAGAAACTAGAAGTGAAAGTGCTGCTACAACTTATGCTTTTGTAAATAAAAATACACCAGGAGGTGTAGCAAATTTTGGTCGTGGAAGTGCTTCAATTACTATTGAAGGTAATAACACAAGTCAAACTTTAGTTGGTAAAAAGTTCAATGTGTACAAGCTATTCAATGCTCAAAACTCTACTGGTTTAGAATCTATAAACTATACAATGAATCCAGAGTATGCACCAGCATTAAAAAATGTTGTTGGTAAGAAATTAAACAAAGAAGCTAGTAAAGTAACAGAATATGAAATTATAGATTATATCCAATCTTTAAACAATAATAAGGTTGAAGGTGCTAATGCTGAACAAACTTTAGAAGGAAGATATAGTGAGTTTAGATATTTTGTTGAAGAGTTAAGAAACGAGATAGTGAAATTAAAAATTAAATCTGATGTTGTAACAGTTACAGAAGTTAAGTCAAATAATAGTATAGAATTAACAGGGTTAGATTATGGATATTATATAGTAGATGAAGTATCTAATGTTTCAGGTTCTCATTCAGCGGGATCTTTATGTATGGTAAATACGGCTAATCCTAATGCATCAGTTCAAGTAAAATCTGATTATCCATCAGTTATCAAGAAGATAAAAGAAGATGATAATGTAGATGCAGTTGGGAATGATGGTTGGAACGATATAGGGGACTATGAAATAGGACAAACTGTACCATTCAAATTTGAGTCAAATGTACCAAATATGAATGGTTATCATACTTATTATTATGCTTGGCATGATAAAATGGACGAAGCTTTAACATTTAATAATAATTCAGTAGGTATTAAAATAAGTGATTCTACAGGAAAATCATATACATTACAAAATAGTGAATTTAATGTAGTTGAAAATCCAGGAAAAGATGAAACTTTCAAGGTAGAAATTGTTGATTTAAAGGCAATAGTTGATAGGGAGTTTAATAATAAGAATGATTTAAATGAAAATGTTTATGGGCAAAAAGTAGAATTAACTTTCAATGCTACTTTAAATGATAAAGCAGCTAATGATACTGGTAGACCAGGATTTGAAAATGATGTTAAATTAGAGTTTTCAAATAATCCTGATGGTGATGGAGAAACTGATAGAGGGGAAACTCCTTGGGATACTGTAGTTTGCTTTACTTATAAAATCAATGGTTTAAAGATAAATGACCATGATTTAAAACTAGAAAATGCTAAATTCAGATTATACTCTGATAAAGAGTGCAAAAATGAAGTATATGTAAAGAAAGCTGAAAGTGGATATATAGTAATCAATAGAGATAGTGTTCAAGGTGGTGTACCAAGTGATGCAGTAGAAATGGTTTCTGATGCAGAAGGGGTATTCACAATTATTGGATTAGACCAAGGTACTTATTGGTTAAAGGAAACTGGTGCTCCTGATGGATATAGACCAATATTAGATCCAATAGAAATAAATATAGTTCCTACGTTCATAGAAAACAGAAATGTTTATGTAAAAGGTGATGGAGCAACTGATAAAACTCTTAAAACTTTAGAAGCAACTGCCAATATAAAAACTTTTTGGGATGGAATATTTAATGAGAATAATCAACCATTAGATACTAATGTTGATGATGGATCTCTTAACATAACTGTAATAAATAAGGTTGGTAGCAAACTACCTGTAACTGGTTCGGGTGCAACTATAGCATTAATTGGTTTAGGTTCAACATTAATGACAGGAGCATTAGCAGTATCAAGAAAAAAGAGTAAAAAGTAAAAAAGCTTATAGAAATAAAGACAATGGAAAGTGAGTGTTGATATGGATGGGAGAAATGTTATTCGTAAGATAATATTTATAATTGGATTTCTAATATGTATATATCCTTTAGGTAGTAGTATTATAGAAAGTTTTTATCAGAGAGAAGCTATAGCAACTTACGAAAATGCAGTTAATAATATAGATAGAGCAGAATTAGAACTAGAGTACAATAAAGCTGAAGAATATAATTCAGCTTTATTTAATTACAAAAATAATATATTAAATACTAATTCAATTAGTGTTTTAGGTGAAGAAAGCTATAATAATATTCTTGATATGGGAAATGGAATAATGGGAAGCATTGAAATTCCTAAAATAAATGTTAATCTTCCTATATATCATGGGACATCTGATGAAGTGCTTTCAGTAGGCGTAGGACATGTTTACAACAGTAGTTTACCTATAGGGGGAATTAATACTAGAAGCGTTCTAACAGGGCATAGAGGACTTCCTAATGCGAAATTATTCACTCGTTTAGATGAAGTAGTTGAAGGCGATTTATTCTTCGTTAGAATACAAGATAAAACATTAGCTTATAAAGTGAATAATATTGAAGTTATTGAGCCTGAAGATATAGATGCAGTAAATATTATTGAAGGTAAAGATTTAGTATCTTTAATAACGTGTACTCCTTATGGAATTAACACTCACAGATTAGTTGTTACGGGTGAAAGAGTTCCTTATGAACCATCTGAATATGAGAGTATTGAATCAAATAGAATGTCTAATAGAGAAATACTATTTGCTAGTATTCCTTTTATATTTTTAACTTTAGCAGTAGTTTTAAAACTAAGTGATAAAAGAAGAAAGGAGAGAGAAGGGCATGAAGTTAAGGAAGATTAATTATATATTAGCTATAGCTTTATTAGTATCTTCTATATCAGCAGTTAATGTTTATGCTGATACTATTAATAATATCAATAGTAGAGCTATAATAACTGATTCTGTTGTAATAGATAAAGAAGATAGTGGAAGTACATTAGTGCCAGGAGATATACTTGAAGAAGTAAAAAGTGGAACTGGTAGTATTACAATAACTTTATCTGATACTGAAGATAATAGAGATAAAGGTAATGTAAAATTTGGATTATCTAAAGTAGCTGATGTTATAAATGGAGAATATAAAGTATTAACTCAATATGAAGCAGTAAATATAGATTTAAATAATATAAAAACTGCTACAGATTTGGAATTAGCAGCTAATTTATTTAAGAAGGTAGTAAGCACAGATAATATATTAACAACTGATAAAAATGGAAAATGTACTATAGATGATTTAGATGTAGGAGTATATTTGCTATATGCAACAGATATTTCAAACTATGAAAACATAACACCATTTTTAGTATCAATTCCATCTTGGAATGAAGCTGATAAATCTATGTCTTATGACATAAATGTTATTCCCAAACATACTAAGATTATAGAAGAAGAAAAGCCTAAAGTACCAGCAACAGGATATGATAATAAAGCTTATTTATATCTAGGGGTAGGGACTTGTTTATTAATAGGTAGCAGTATTTTATTTTTGGGAGTAGGGAAGAAAAAGAAAAAATGCGAAAAGTAATAGCAAGTATATTATTAATAGTATCAATAGTGTTTCTATATAAGGGGTTTGTTGAATTTAGGTATATGATATCAAATAAAGCTAAAAATCAAAGTCTTAGAGAAGTAGCGACAAGTGAAGTTGTTAATGATCCATTAGATAGAATTATAGACTTTGAGAAATTAAACAGTATAAATAAAGATATAAAGGCATGGATTTATGTTCCTGGAACAAAAATTGATTATCCTATATTGGTTGGAGAATCTGATGAAGAATATCTATATAATGATATGAATAAAGAATACACTCCTTTAGGTTCAATATTTTCTTATAGTGGAACAAACTTTACAAAAGGGAATACATTTATTTTTGGTCATAATATGGCTAGTAGTCAAATGTTCGGTGAACTTAGAAAATATATAGATAAAGATTTTTTGAAAGAGCATAGATATTTATATATTTATACGGAAAGAAAAGCTATGAAGTGTAATATATTTTCAATTTTTATAACAAATGAAAATGATAATATATTTAATGGAGAATATGAACTTGGAACGGTAGAGTATGTATCGTTAATTGAAGAGTTAAATAAAAGAAATAAGTATAGTGAATATATTTTAGGTGAATCAAGTATTAATTATTCAACAAGCCAAATATTTAACTTAATAACTTGTTATGGAGCTGAAGGTACAACTGAAAGATTAGTTGTAAATGCAATGGTAGAAGAAGAAAAAATAAGATAAATAATAATATAAGGGTGTTCCCTGGGAACACCTTTTTATTATTCAGTAAATTAAATAAAGCAAGTATTTTAATGCTTATTTTATTTAATTTACTCAATCAAAGTAATATAAAAAAGGAGGATTTATATGTTTTTAATGTTGGTAGTTTTATTTTTATTAGGGTTTTCAGCATTTTCTTGCGTAATTGTTGGAACTAGAACTGGTAAAAGGCGATACGATTAATTAATGTTTTTTAGAAAGGATATACGATAGGGGTTAAATAAATTTATTATTAAATTTATTATTAAAATGTATGGGAATTAAAAAATATTATAGATAATTTTAAAAGTGTTCCCGAAGAACACTTTTGTTATGGAGGTTTTTGAAGTGGATAGAACAGAAGTTTCAATAGGAGTAAGATTAATGAGAGAAACATTAATTGACTTAGAGAGATATATAGTAAGTGAAGGATTGCATAGATATAGGATAAAACCTTCACAAGTAGCAACAATGATCGTAAAGGAGTGGTTAAATAAACCTATTTTAGATAAATCTAAATTGATATATGGAAGAATTAATAATGAGCCTAAGATAAGTAGGTTAACAGTAAAACTTTTAGAGGAAGAAAATATTAGACTTTATGAAATATATGTTAAAGAATATATAAGGGAATGTTCATCTGTTAACGTGCTAATATACAATATAATTTTACAATTTTTAGAGAATAAAGGAACACTAAGTATATTAAATGAATTTAAATAGATTTGTAATATTACAAGTAATTTATTAAAGGTATAGTAATATTAAAAAAATTTTAAATGCGTAAAAGGTGTTCCCGAAGGACATCTTTTTATAAATATTTTAGAAAAGAACTTCTGACAGGCAATAGCCGAGAGTTTTTTTGTGGGAGGAGGTGAGTGTATGCTAGGAGATGAAGTAGGAAATAAAGCAATAGGTGTTACTGTAAAAGCATCACAGATTACAGCTAAATTAGTATTAGAGGTGATTAGATCTATAGCAAATGATAAATATAAGGTTGTTAATGGAAAACAGAGTTTAAAAGAGTTGAACAAAAAGGGAAAAGCTTTAGAAAATGTAAATATAGATAAAGCTGATTTAAAAGCAATTCAAAGGCAGCTTAAAAAAGATGGAATTGATTTTGCAATAAAAAAAGATTCTTATAATGAAGTTTTCAACTTATATTTTAAGGGGCAAGACATCAGCCAAATTGAAAAAATATTTAAGGATTATGCAAGTAAAAATTTTAAGGATTTTAAGAGAGATGAAAGAAAGGAAGTTAAAGAGGTTGTAAAAGAAGCTAAAGTAAAAGCTGAAGAGCATAACAAAGAAGTAGAGCTTAATAAAAATGAAAAACAATTTGTTAAGGATAGAGGGGATAGATAATGAAAAAAGAAAAATTAATATTCACTTCTATAGCATCAATAATAGTATTTTATATATTTAATAGAATAGCTTTTTTGTATCAAAGTTTAGAAGGGGATATACTTACCAAAATTAATTTTATTATGGATAATTTGAGTAAATCTATCCTGGAAAACATATTTTTTATAGATAAAACACCAGAATCCATATTGATAGGTCTAGTTGGATTGATAGGTGTTTTTTTAGTGGTTTTATATAATTCTTTTACAAGAAATAATAGATTAGAAGGTAAGGAGCATGGTTCAGCAGAATGGGGAAGTGCGACTGATATAAAACCTTTTATAGATAAGAATTATGAAAAAAATATGTTACTAACTGAAAGTGAAAGAATATCAATAGATACAAGAAAAACATTGCGAAATAATAATATTCTTGTTGTAGGTGGTTCAGGTTCGGGGAAAACAAGATTTTTTGTTAAACCTAATTTAATGCAGTTACACACATCTTATGTAATAACTGATCCGAAAGGGACTTTATTACCTGAATGTGGAAAGATGTTATTGAATGCAGATTATAATTTAAAGTATTTCAATACAATAGATTTTTCTAAATCTATGCACTATAACCCGTTTGAATATATAAGAAAAGAAAAAGATATTTTAAAATTAGTAAACACAATAATATTAAATACTAGTGGAGAAGGTGAAAAATGCAAAGAGGACTTTTGGATAAAGGCTGAAAGATTGTTATATCAAGCTTTAGTAGGATATATATATTATGAATTACCCAAAGAAGATAGAAATTTTAGCACTTTACTGTATTTGTTAAATCAAATGGAAGCTAAAGAGGATAATGAAGAATTTAAAAATCCTATAGATATAATATTTGAAGATTTAGAAAGTAAAGATGAAGGTCATTTTGCAGTAAGACAATATAAAAAATATAAACAAGCTGCTGGTAAAACAGCTAAATCAATATTAATTAGTTGTGGTGCTAGGTTATCACCTTTTGATATTAAAGAGCTTAGAGAAATAACAGAGTATGATGAACTAGAACTAGATACTTTGGGAGATAACAAACAAGCTTTATTTATTATTATAGATGATACAGATAGTACCTTTAATTTTTTAGTTGCTATTTTATATACTCAAATGTTTAATGTCCTATGTAATAAAGCAGATAACGAGTATAAAGGAAGATTACCAGTTCATGTTAGATGTCTTTTAGATGAGTTTGCTAATATAGGTCAAATTCCTTCATTTGAAAAATTAATAGCAACTGTAAGAAGTAGAGAGATATCAGTAGTTCCTATAGTTCAAAATATGGCTCAAATAAAAGGCTTGTATAAAGAACAAGCGGGAACTATTGTAGGTAACTGTGATACTACACTATTCTTAGGAAGTGGGGAGGAAGAAACGCAAAAATCTATATCAGCTAGAGTAGGTAAAACAACTATTGACCATACTGCAATAAATATAAGTAAAGGGCAATCAGGAAGTTTATCATTAAATAATCAAATTATAGCAAGGGATTTAATAACGCCAGCAGAAGTTGGGTTGCTAAAGACAGATGAATGTTTACTTTTTATAAGAGGAGTAAAGCCTTTTAAATCAAAGAAATTTAAAATAGAAAAACATAAAAGATATAAGGAATTAGCTGATTATAGTGAAGATAATAGATATGATGTTTTAAAAGAAAAAAATAAAGATATTTTAGATGAAAAAACTGAAATTAAAGAAATTGAATTAACTGAAGAAATAAATAATTTAGTATAAAAAAGGAGAGATAAAAATGGACGTAATGAATCAAGTTTTACAAATAATAATTAAGTTCTGTACTATAGGTGGAGGACTTTGGTGTGTTTGGGGAGTAATTGTTTTAGCAGGAGCATTAAAGGATAAAAATGGACCAGCTTTACAAGGTGGAATATGGCAAATAGTAGGTGGAGGAATGATAGTTGTAGCTGCACAATTATTTTCATCTGTTGTTGGCTAAAAAATTAAAAGTATTTAATAGGAGGATATTATGGAAGAATGGATTGTAAATACGATAATAAACATGATTACGAATGTTACATCTGTTGGGAGTGATTTAATAAAAACTCCTGAAGAATTCAATGCCACAATCTATACAGGGATTTTAAACATTCAAAAAAATATAATAACTCCAATAGCATTAGTAATTCTAGCAATATTTTTATTGCTAGAATTGCAAAGTATAACCACAAGAACAGACACTATGGGTGAAAGGGGATTTGAAATCCCCTTTAAAATAATGATTAAGTTTATAATATGTAAAACTGCGTTAGATATGACACCTTTAATTTTATCAGTAATATTCAATGTATCGCAAGAAATTATTGTAGGTATAAACGGAATATTTTCAGGGAGTGGAGGACTTGATATTGGAAGTGCTAGAGAAACAATAGAGCAGTTGGTTAGTAATGCAGATTTTTTAGAGAAAGTTTTAATTATGATAAATGTAGTTATAATAAATACTATTTCGTTTATTAGCAATATATTAATAACTGCAATAATATATGGAAGAATGATAGAAATGTATGTCTTTATAGGAATAGCACCATTACCTATGGCTACTATACCTAATGCAGAGCAGAGTTCAATTGCAAAAAACTTTTTAAAATCTTTTACTGCGGTATCTATACAAGGAGTTTTGATGTGTATTTCAATTGCAATAATGGGAATTTTATTTAGTGGAATAGTAACAATAGATCCTTCAAATATAGATTCAACAAATTTATTGAGTTTGTTATGGGAATGTACTGGATATTCAATTATAACAGTATTTGCATTATTAAGTAGTGGTAAATGGGCTAAGTCAATTTGCAATGCTATGTAAGGGGGAACTAGAATGTCAGTAGAAGTAAGAATACCTAAAGAGATAACAGAATATCAAGAAAAAATAATGTTTGGGTTAAGTGTTAGACAGTTGGTATGTTCACTTATTGCAATGGTTATAAGTGTACCAAGTTATATTTTTTTTATGAATAAAATAGGACAAGAATTAACTGGATATATAGTAATAATAGAAGTTGTGCCATTAATAGCAATAGGTTACTTGAAACCAAAAGGATTAAAATTTGAAAAAGTTTTGATAATGTTTTTGAAACATCAATTTGGAAAATCAAAAAGGAATTACAAGACAGTAGTTCAGGTTGATTTATTGGAAGGAGGATATGAAAGTGATATTAAGAAAAAAACAACCCAAAAGTCAATTAGAAGAAAGGTTAAAGAAGAAAGAGAATATAAAGGATTTGAACCAAGCAAAAAAGATAGAGAAAGAAAATTCAAAGAAATTAAGAAACAAATTAAAGGGGCAAAACGAGATTTCAGACAGAGAAAGAAAGGTAGATAAAAACTTTCTTAAATCTTTAAAAGTTCCAGCAACAGTTCAAAACACTATAAGATATAATAGAATGTTTGAAGATGGAGTTTGTGATGTTGAGGGTGGAATATATTCAAAAACTATAAAATTTTCAGATATAAATTATCAAATTGCTAAAAGAGATGATCAAATAGATATATTCTCTAGGTACTGTGAGTTCTTAAATTATTTTGATCCAAGTATTAATGTTCAAATTACTATAAATAATAGAAGAATAGACCAGGAGGATTTTAAAAAGAGAATTTTATTATATACGCCTAAAAAGGATGATGGATTGAATAAATATAGGTATGAGTATAATCAGATGCTTATAGATAAGGCTTTAAAAGGGCAAAATGGTATAATAAGAGAGAAATATCTTACTTTCTCTTGCGAAGCAAGTAACTATGAACAGGGAGTACAAGTTTTATCAAGAATAGAGGCTGATGTACAAGCAAATATGAAAAGATTAGGGTGTATAAACTCGGTTCTTTCAGGAAGTGAAAGATGTGAATTTATACACTCTATTTTTAATCCTGATGAACCATATAAATTTGAATATGAATACTTACTTGAAAATAGTTTAAGTACAAAAGATTTTATAGCACCCGATAGTTTTGACTTTAAAGATAAGAGAAGTTTTGAATTTGGCAATAGATATGGACAAGTTGTATATTTAAAAGATTTACCTTCTGATTTATCTGATAAGCTATTAAGTGAACTTTCAGACTTAAATTGCGATTTAACAATTAATCTACATATAAATAGAGTTTCACAAGATAAAGCTTTGGATTTAGTTAAGAGTAAAATTGCATTTATGGAACAACAAAAAATAGATGAACAGAAAAAAGCTATAAAAGCTGGATATGATCCCGAGATGATACCGCATGAACTTAAATTTAGTTTACTTGAAGCTAATGAATTATTAGATGATTTATTAAATAAAAATCAAGGTATGTTTAAAAATACAATTTTAATATTTACTTCAGGAAAAACAAAGGAAGAGTTAGAAGAAAATATTTATCAAATATCATCAATTTGCAGAAAGAACAATTGTAAAATAGGATATTTAGATTATCTTCAGGAGGAAGGGATTAATTCAACTTTAATTCTAGGGAAAAATTATGTTGATATAAAGAGAACATTAACTACTGCTTCTACAGGTATATTTGTTCCTTTTACCACTCAAGAATTGTTCCATAATAATGGGACTTATTATGGGTGTAATTCATTAAGTAAGAATTTGATTTTAGTAAATAGAAAAAATCTTAAAACTGCAAATGGATTTATTTTAGGTTCTTCAGGTTCGGGGAAATCTTTAGCAGCTAAAAGAGAAATTGCAAATGTACTTTTAAGTACAAATGATGATGTAATAGTAATAGATCCTGAAAGAGAATATACTCCATTAGCTAAGGGAATTGATAATGATGTTAAAACTAATGGTTTTTATGGAGAAGTAATAAAAATATCTGCTGGAAGTAATAATTTTATTAATCCATTTGATATAAATTTAGATTATGCAGACGATGATAACCCAATATCATTAAAATCAGAGTTTATATTATCTTTATGTGAAATACTTATAGGGGGAAGATATGGATTATCTTCAGCTCATAAAACTATAATAGACAGAACTGTTTTATTAACTTATGAAAAATATTTTAATAACCCTAAGAAGGAAGATGTACCAACATTAAAAACATTTTATAGTAATTTAGTAGAACAACCAGAGCCTGAAGCAAATGATTTAGCACTTGCTTTAGAGATTTATATAAATGGTAGTTTAAGTGTATTTTCACATCATACCAATATAGATATTAATAATAGATTTGTAGTATTCGATACTAAAGATTTAGGTAAGCAGTTAAATACTATAGGAATGTTAGTGGTGTTAGACCAAATATGGAATAGGATAACTCAAAATAGAAAAATAGGTAGAAGAACTTGGATATATATAGATGAAATATACTTACTTTTCAAAAATGAATATTCAGATAACTATTTATTTGAATTATGGAAAAGAGCAAGAAAGTGGGGAGCTATTCCAACTGGAATAACTCAAAATGTTGAAGATTTATTACGAAGTGATAATGCAAGAAGTATGTTATCCAATAGTGAGTTTATATATATGTTAAATCAGGCTTCTTCTGATAGAGATGAACTGGCACATTTATTAAATATATCAGACCAACAATTAAACTATGTTACTAATTCAGATCCAGGACATGGATTGATATTTGCAGGAAATGCAATAATACCATTTGAAGATGATTTCCCTAAGAAAACAGAACTTTACAAAATGCTTACTACTAAGATTGAAGAAGTAACAGCGGGTGTTTAATGAGTATAATAAAAAATGGTTCAAGGGACTTAGTTAAGAATAAAGAAAGCACTTCTATATATGGAAGTGCTTCTTTTAAATTAGAAGGAAAAAGTATTATTAAAGATAGTGAGTATAATACGGAAATAAATAAGTCTTTTGTTAATAGATCTACTAGTGAGCAATCTTTAGATAAAGTTATAAATAATGAAAGAATTTATAAAGGGAATAATGAATCTTTAAATAAACCTCAATATTTTAAAAATGGATATGGAGATACTGGTAGTAGAAGAGAACTAATAAGTAGGATTGAATACCCATATAAAAGTAGTCAATATACAAGAGCAACAATAAAAAGAGAAGAAAGAATTAATGATAGAACTTACTCTTTGTTGAATGGAAAAGAAAATAATTATAAAGCAAGAAAAAATAGTCTTATAGATGATAAAAGAATAGATTCTATAATAAAAATAAAGGAATTTGATACAAGAGGTAATAGTTTAAGAAAAAATAATATTACAAGTAATATTACTAAAAGAAGTGAATCAGTAATAAGAGAAAATGGATTTAAAAATAGTGCTAACTATGTAAATTCTAAGCTTGATGGGATAATAAGAGTAAGAGAAGAAAGAGTATCTGAAACAATAATAAAAAGAGATATATCTGAAACAATAATAAAAAACAATATACCTAATATAAAGAATTATGATATACAAGGAAATAGAAGAAAGAGTTTAAATATAGTAAGAAATGATAAATTAAAAGCAAAAGGAAGATATACTAATTTAATAGAGGATTTAAAATATACTAGAAGTGTAAATTTTTCAAGAGTAAAAAAGGAGTTATTTAAAGCTAGGTATATAAGGACAATAGTAGACAATGGAATTGATAATTTAAATAGTTCAGATAATGATTATGGAAATACTTTAGCAAAAGAAAAAATGTATAGAATTGTATCAGCTCCAAGAGATGTAATAAGAGCTGGAAGAAGTTTAAAGAGAGCTTATAATGGAGCAAGGTATGTAAAAGATGTATCAAAGAATTTAAAAAACATTTCTGACATAAAGTCAATTAAACTAAAAAGAATTGTTGGAAAAGGAATAACAACTAGCTTAATAAATGAGGTTAATTCATTAAAAGGAAATGAAAATATAGGAATACAAAGCATTGTAAAAACTAAAGATACATTAGTTACTACTAAAAATACTTTAAGGTATAGTGCGAAAGCTACTAAGAAAGCAACTAAATTAACTAAAAATACTTTTGATTATGGAGCAAGAGGAATAAAACAGGTAAAGAAATTCACAAAGTTTGGTTATGATGCTGGAAAAAAACTAACTATTATGGCTATAAAACTTTTCTCTAATCCAGTAGTATTGAAGGTATTAGCTGTATTAGGAGCAGTAGTAGTGGCATTAAGTTTAATAGGAAGTATATTTATAGGGTTTATAAGTATTTTTATTGGAGAAAATTCAAATATAGATTTTGCAGTTCCTAATGAAGAACAAAGAGCATTTATATTAAAATTAGTTCCAATAGCTCAAGATAATTACAATGATTACGGGATTTTTCCATCAGTAACAATAGCACAAGCTATACATGAATCAGCGTGGGGAAAATCTGACCTTTCAGTAAAAGCTAATAATTTATTTGGAGTAAAAGCTGATAGTAGTTGGAAGGGACAAACTATTGATATGCCAACACAAGAACATATAAATGGAAGTAATATTACTGTAATGGCAAAGTGGAGGAAATATGATAGTTTTGAGGATTCAGTAAAGGATCATGGAAAGTTCTTAAAGGAAAATCCAAGATATGAGCAATCAGGGGTTTTTAAAGCCAAAGATTATAAGGAACAAGCTTATGCAATTAGAATGGCTGGATATGCAACAGATCCACAATATGCAAGTTTAATTTGTAATATTATAGAGTCATATTCATTAAATATTTATGATTTTAAAGTAGGCGATGGAAATAAAGTAGTTGAAAGAGCTATCACAACGGGTATGAGTATTGTAGGAAAATCACCTTATGTTTTTGGAGGAGGAAGAAATCCTGAAGATATTGCAGCTTTACGGTTTGATTGCAGTTCTTTTGTACATTGGTGTTATGCAAATGCTGGTCTTAATTTAGGAGATTATAGAAGCGTAGTAACTTGGACATTAGTTACTATGGGAAGAGAAGTTAAACCTGAAGAGATGCAAAGGGGAGATTTAATTTTCTTCAATACAGAAGGAGTTGTTAATAATCATGTTGGTATTTATTTAGGAGATAATAAATTTTTACATGATGCATCCACTAATGGAGTATGGGTGAATAATTTAGAAGGATATTGGAAAAATGCCTTTAATGGTACTGTTAGAAGGGTTGTTGAATAGCAAATTAGAAGTTTAGCTATTAAAACTACAAATAAGGAGCGTTTAATATGAGTATTCAAGAAAAGATAAAAGCTAAAGAAGAACAAATATTAAAGAAAAGAGAAAAAATAAAAAAAGAGGAAGAAGGTATAAAAAAATTAGAAAAAGAAATAGAAAACTTAAAAACACTAGAAATAAAAGGATTAATAAATGAAGTAGATATTCCATATGAAGAGTTGGTAAAAATGATAAAGGAATTAAAAAATTAATAGCAAGACTATTCCTGGATAAATTAAATTTTATCCAGGATATTTTTATAGTTAAAGGAAAGATAATAACAACTAAAAATAGATTATGGGAGAGAGTTTGATGAAGAAGTATGGTATTAAATCTAAAGATAACAATGATATATTAATATTCCATGCACTACCAAATGAAACTACAAAATTTCAATGGTATATTTCAGAAAATATTAATGAGAAGGGACAACCTATTGATGGACAAATATATGAATCATATACATTATCTACAGAAGTAATAAAAAGAAAAAGCTTTGAAGGAAAATACTTATATTGTGAGTATCTAGTACAAGGAATAGATCAGTATAAAAAAACAGAGTATATAAAGTTAGATTTAAATATTGATAGTATGGTTAATTCAGGAGTAATTTTTGATGATATTTTAAAATTTGATGAACAAGGTAATATATTAAATTTAATTATAAATAATTAAAGAGGTGTTTTTTTTGCATGAAAAAAGAGATATTGGCTCATAATTCCGAAATGGTGGATATAATGTTAAAAGAGTTAAAAGAATATGTAAAATCAAAAGAGGATAATCAAAATGAAAAGATAGTTGAAAAGAAAAAACCTATTAAAGGAATTAGAAAATATAGATTAGGATATGATTATTTATTTTTACCTAAAAGAACATTTAAGTATAAAGGGGATTTAATAGGTGGAATTAGCATAATGGTTTTATTTAAAATTTATGATGTGAATGGTAACGAGATTTTATTTGAAACAAAAGGTGAAGAGTTGAAAGAGCAGACAATAAAATTAAAAAACGGTGAAGAATGTTATTTAAGTGAGTTATTTTATTGTTCTTTTGATAAAGAGTTGTTTAAAGAGAATCAAACTTTTGATTTTAGTCCAACAATGAATGTAATAATGAGTAACTGTAGGATTGCTATGGAGATTCATAGTTATACGAAAGATATAGAAGTAAGGAAAGTAATTTTAGAACCTGAAAATATAGATAGAGAAGAGTTTAATGATATTATGTTAAATAATTTAGAATTATTTGATGTAACTGATAATAAGCCAGCTCAGAGCTGTTCTTATATTGCAGTAGAAATTTAAAATCAAAAATAAGAGTATAATGTAATATTACATGTAATACATAGATAAGAAAGGAGAAATTGGGAGTGAAATTAGTAATAGCTGAAAAGCCAAGTGTAGCTTTAGAGATAAGCAAAGTCATTGGAGCAAGTGAAAAAAAGAATGGTTATTATGAAGGTAATAATTATTTAGTAACATGGTGTGTAGGGCATTTAGTTGAAAATGCAATGCCTGAAGATTATAGTGTTGAGTATAAAAAGTGGAATTTAGAAACATTGCCGATAATTCCTGAAGAATGGAAAACAAAGGTATCAAGTAAAACCAAAGATCAATTTAGAGTTATAAAAGAGTTAGCTAATAGAGATGATGTAGAAGAGTTGATTTGTGGGACAGATGCTGGAAGGGAAGGAGAACTGATATTTAGGCTAGTATATAATCAAATAGGAAGTAATAAACCTATTAAAAGATTATGGATAAGTTCTATGACTAGAGAATCTATAGAAAAAGGTTTCTGTAAATTAAAAGATGGGAGAGAGTTTGAAAGTCTTTATAAGTCAGCTTTTTGCAGAAGTAAGGCAGATTGGTTGGTAGGGTTAAATGCAACAAGATTATATACAGGCTTATATAATAAAATGCTTAATGTAGGTAGAGTTCAAACACCAACTATAAATTTAATTGTAAAAAGAGATGAAGAAATTAAAAATTTTGAACCTAAACAATATTTTGTTGTAAAGGCTGATACTGGATTATTTATAGCTGCTAAAAAATTTGATGGAATAACTGAAGCTTATAGTATAGTAAATAAGTGTAATGGTAAAGATGCAATAATAAAAAATGTTATTAAAGAAGAAAAAAATATAAAACCTAGCGGTTTATTAGATTTAACATCTCTGCAAAGAGAAGCTAATAAATTGCTAGGTTTTTCAGCACAACAAACATTAGATTTAGCTCAATGTTTATATGAAAAGAAAATTATAACCTATCCAAGAACAGATAGTAAATTTTTGACGGAAGATATGAAAAATGAAACAAAAGATTTAATAATTAATTTAGTAAACTCAAATCTTTTAGGAGAAAATTTAAGGGAAAAGTATGAAATTGAAGCCATTAAATTAGAAAGCATTATAAATGATAAAAAGGTTAGTGATCACCATGCAATAATACCTACTAACGAAGTTTTAAAGCACGATTTAAGCCTTACAGATAGTGAAGAGAAGATATTATACCTAGTTACGCACAAGCTCTTAGAAAGCGTTTATAAGCCTATAAAACAGACTAATATAAAAATAGATTTGGGTATAGAAGATGAAATATTTGAGTTTTCAGGAAAACAAATATTAGATAATGGTTTTAAGTTGATAGAAAAATTAATGAAAGACAAATTGGGTATAGAAATAGAAGAAGATAAAAATAGTTTTGAAGGTGAGGTGAATGTAGGACAGAGATTTGAAAATGTTGAATTATCTTCAGAAGCTAAGAAAACTCAACCACCTAAATATTATACTGAAGATACGTTATTATCAGCTATGGAGAATGTGGGAAGATTAGTAGATGATAAAGAACTTAAAGAATCTTTAAGCAAAGGTTTAGGAACGCCAGCAACTAGGGCGGGAATAATTGAGCAGATAATAAAGAAAGGTTTTGTAAAAAGGGATGGCAAAAAACTTATATCAACAATAGAAGGAAAAGAATTGATGAAGATTTTACCTAAAGATATAAAATCACCTGAATTAACTGCTAAGTGGGAATATGAGCTAGAGAGAATAAATAATGGTGAATTATCAGAAGGTGAGTTTTTAGAAGAAATAAAAGTATATATAAATAGCCTAATAAATAATGCTAAAGGAAATTTAAATAAGGAGTTTGTTAAAAGTAAAGAAAAAGAAATTATAGGCAAATGTCCTAGATGCAATAAGAATGTTTATGAAGGGAAATTAAATTTTTATTGCGAAGGTGGAAAAGAATGTGGATTTACACTTTGGAAGCAAGATAAATTTTTTACTAATGCAAAGAAAGAAATAAATAAAAGTATTGCAAAAAAATTGCTTAAAGATGGTAAAGCAGAAGTTAAAGGATTGTATTCAGTAAAAAAAGATAAGAAATATGATGCAACTGTAGTTTTAGAAGATACAGGGAAATTTATTAATTTCAAATTAGAGTTTTGATGATATAATAAAATAAAAAGCTATGGAGGAAGAAATGAGAAGTATATTATTAAAAACTATTTTAAGCATACCATTAATAGTTTTAAAAATAATAATAATAGTATTTGAAGGTATGAAATCAATAATAGAACGTATTGGAGGATTTTTTCTTTTATTATTTATTATACCTACTATTTGGACTTTGTTTAAAAAAGATTATTATACTTTTTCAGCATATATATTTGGAATCATATTTGTAATTTTGATGCAAATAGGAGCAGAACTTATATTGAGTACTCTAACTTGGCTATATGAGAAAATATATATATACAAAATGGAATTAGAAGGATAATTAACACCAGGAAGATACTTGGTGTTTTATTATTGTTTTTTTTAGGAGGGAGAAGGAGGAATGTATTATAAGATTGATGAAATTAAAGCAATACCGATACAAGATGTATGTTCTCATTATGGAATAGTTTTAAAAGCAAAGGGTGAGAACTGGTGGGGACGACTTAGAGAAAATGATAGGACACCATCTTTTTCAATAAATCCAAGTAAAAATATATGGAGAGATTGGGGAATTTCAAAAGGGGGAGATGTAATTTCCCTGGTAAGTGAAATAGAAGGAGTGGATCAAGGGAAAGCAATATTGATTTTAGGAGAAAGGTTTGGTATAGAGCAAGAATATACGACAGAAAAAGTATCTGTATTTCCTACATTTAATCAATTTAAAAGTATAGGGATTTTTTCTAAAAGAGCTATACAGAATTTAGACATTAATTTAGAAAAACAATCAATAGAGGAAATTGAAAAGCTTGAAGAAAAATTTGAAATATCTATGCAAGAATTAGCTAATGTGGATATAGAGTCTTATCATAGGATATTAGATTATAAAGCATTACCTATTTTATATGAATACAGAAAAAATACAATAGATGCTTTTATAAAATATATTAATTGTGATAATTATAAAGATCTAATTGTTTATGAGTTAATTTTTAATGAATTTCAAGAAGAATTAAACCAAAAGGTTGATATTTATAATAAAGCTAGATTAGATGGAATAAATTTAGATGAATTGAAATTTGATATAAGTAATATGAATGACATAAATTTTTCTGATGAAGATATAAACAAACTAAAGCAAGATATCAAGAATTTAGAAAGGATATCTGATAAATTGAATTTGAATGAGGAAATAAATTATCTTATAAATGTGAAAGAAAATGTAGTAAAAATTTATGAGGGATTAAAAAAAAACGGTAATTACTTTTTAAATAGTGTTGAGTATGAAGTTATGGATAATAGTCAGCAGTTAAGAGAGGATAAATTTTTTTATAAAACTAAAAAAAGACTAGTAGGTGATGAAAATATGGTATATGAAAAAAATATAAAATCTTCTAATGAAGATAAAGTAAAAGAATTAAGTGAAAAACTTGAAGATGGAATAAAGGATTTGTTTGAGAGTGATAAATATAAAAACTTTTTAAAAGTAATGTCTAAGTTCCATAATTATTCGTTTAGAAATTCTATATTAATAATGATGCAGAAACCTGAAGCAACTTATGTAGCTGGATTTAATAAATGGAATACATTTAAAAGAAAAGTCAATAAAGGTGAAAAAGGAATAAAAATTTTTGCACCATCTCCAATTAAGAAAAAAGTTCAACAATATAAAAAAGATGAAAAAGGTAATTTCATATACGTAGATGGCAAAAAAGTTATAGAAGAAGTAGAGCAAATAATTCCTAAATATAAAATAACCTATGTTTTTGATATAAGTCAGACTAGTGGAGAGCCATTACCAAGCTTGACTGAAGAGTTAAAAGGGAGTGTAAATGATTATAGTAATTTTAAGAAAGCATTAGAAAATAGTACAAGTTTTAATGTTGCATATGGAAGCATAAAAGGAGAAGCAAAAGGATATTGCACACCTGCTTTAAAAAGAATTATGGTTAAAGAAAATATGTCAGAAGTTCAAACAATAAAGACGCTTCTTCATGAAATGGCTCATGCAGAGTTACATACAATAAAAGATGGAAAGAGTAGAGAAACTAAAGAAGTTGAAGCTGAAAGTATTGCATTTATAGTTAGTAATTATTATGGAATAGATACATCTGATTATAGTTTTGGATACTTAGCTGGATGGAGTAGTGATAAAGAGTTAGGGGAACTTAAGAAATCTTTAGATACAATTCAAAAAACTGCTGCTTCTTTAATAGATAAAATTGATATTAATTATAAAGAGTTATTTAAAGATAAAGAAATTAAAATAGACCATGATAATAAAGATATTAAAGAGATAATTTCAGAAGCTAGTAAAAAAGCTGAAGATCATAACAATAAATTGGAGAATAAAGAGAGTAAGGAGCGTAGTTATGAAATTTAATATATTGGAGAAATTAAAGGAAATATTCTTAAAAAAATCAGAATATAAAACTGAAAAAACTGATTTTAATATAAGTGAAGAAAGTAAGTTAGAAAAACTAAACATAGGAACTTGTATAATGGATAATGAAGAAAAAGAGAAATTTTTAAGTATTAATACTCCAAAATTAGTTGAATTATATGAAAAAAAAATATCAGAAGAAGATAAAATGTTGATGGAGAAGCAAGGATTAAAGTTAGATACTTTTGTAGAAAGATTTAAAGATGAATTAAATGATCATGATTTTATAGAAGGAAATTGTGCAGTATTTTCATTTGATGATTTCTTAAAAATAGAATTATCAGGTTATTCAGAGCTAGATTTAAAAAGAAATCAAAATTTTATAGATTTACAAAAAGAGAAGGGATATATTGAAGGGAGAATTATTGACTTAAAAGAAGATATAAAATATTATTCAGAAGAAAGTCAACATCAATCTATTGAAGAGTTAAAAAATGAGTTAAAATTATATGGAGAGTTAAATGATTTTCTTAGTAAAGAGATAAATAAAGTTGTTGGTAGTGAAATAGAGCAGCTAGAATATAATGCTAAAGAATATACAATGAAAGATGACTTGAAATTGGAGGATGGTTCTTTTATAAAGGGAGGAACATCTTTTTTTGTTGAAGGATTTAAAAAAGGAGAGTTTGAAGTTCACTTTGAAGCTAGAGAAGATAATACATATATTCCTAATGATGGAGAAGGAACTGGGTATTATTTTAGTGGAGAAGAAATAGCAAGATATTCTGATCTAAATAAGACAGTAGATTTAGTAAGAGGAAAAGAATTAATAAATGATAATATGAAATTAGATAAAAATAATAGTAAAGATATAAAAGATATAGTTGAAGATGCAAGTAAAAAAGCTGATGATTATAATAATAAATTAGAAAAGAAAGAGGGGAAAGTAAATGAAAAAGAGCTTTAATAAAGAAGAATTAACTATTATGAGTTTTTATAATTGTGATGATAGAATTAAATTAATTAATCAATTGGAATCTGTAGTAGAAAATGTAGATGAAGTTGAGATTGAATCTGAAATAAATGAAATTGTAATAAAGCTTAAAGGTATGACGAATGACGAATTTAAAGAAATTGACTTTAAAAATATTATAGAAATTGAAGAAGACATATAAAATTTAAAAGTAGCAGTAAATAAAATTTACTGCTACTTTTTGCCTAAATTATATTGTTTTAATTCTAAAAATGTAATATAATTTAGAAAAAAGAAGAATTTCTTCTTCATATTTCAAGTCCGAACGATAAATTAAAATGTCGCCAAACATCTTAATTTATATAACTGAAACTGGTAGTACAAGTACCGAGAAACAGAGTGTTGGAACTTTAAATTCATTTTATGCTTATATTCTAGCATAAGGTGAAAATTTGTGCAATATAAAAAATAACAAATTGACAGGAGGAAACCAAAAGAAATTTGGGGATAATTTTCAATTTGATTTTAAAGAGCATAACATAAGTTTTGATATATAACTCTTAGGTATTTCTACCTAAGAGTTTTTTTGTTGTCGGAAAATATTACGGAACAATTTAAATAGATAGATTGTGGGGAGGGGGGAACTATACCCAAAATCATAATTTATCAGATGAAAGGGGGGAAAAACTTTGAAGGATAAAGGTAATTTTATAGAGCAAATGTTTATATATAATTTGATAAATAAATATGGTGAAGTTCAAAATTATTTTGGGATTAATGAAGTAGTTTCAGGAGAATTTTCTCAAAATAGAGCTGAAAAAAAATATGAAACACATATAGAAAAAGTATTAGAATATCCAATAAAAAATAGATGGAATAAAGAACTTAGTCATATGAGCCTTCAAAGTTTTTGTACCTTTTTAAATAAACAAAATAGAAATTTAAGAACTGAAGAATTAGATGATAGATATTATCCATTTACACTTGAATTTGAATCATCAAAAAAGAAGGAAAATTTTGATGTATTATTTGAAGCAGCTCAATACCTTCAGTATTTAATGAAGGAATTAAATGTAAATGAAGAAGATTTTACTATTATAATAAATAATTCAAAGTCAGTTTATATAATGGTTAATCCAAAAGTATTTGGATTAAAGCCAAGTAAAAGTGTACATAGAATTTATACAGAAATGTATAAAAAAATAAAGGAAGAACTAGGCTTAAAATTTGTAGATGAAAGCGTAGTTAATTCATCATACCGTTTAATAAAAACACCAGGATCTTATTATAAGGGTGGATATGTTAATTATGTTTCAGTAGATGAATTTATGCACTTAATGACAGGTCATTTAACAAGAGTAAAATTAACTAAGAAACAAAGGGACATAAGAAAATTAATGTTACCTGGTATTCAATCAATTGCAATGACTAGGCTTTATGAAAAGGCAAAAAAGAAAGTTGAAAAATCTATAAAAGAATATAAAAATAAAAGCACTAAAGTTTTAAATTTACCAGGAATGGAATGTACTAGAGAGTGTGTGAAAGCATTAATAAATATGCCAGTAATGGATAAAGGTAATAGAAACAATTTCTTAGTAAGTATAGCATTAGGTCTAAGTGAAGCTAATTATAGTGAAAATGAAATTAAGGAAGTCCTAAGAACAAAAGCTATAGAATGGAAACATGATGAAAGTTTAAGAGCAGTTGAAAATAAGTATAAATCATTGAAAAGAAATGGGACTAATTTTTCTTGTGATAAAGTAAAAATGCTTTTTGAAGAAGAAGGATTAAGCCTTGGTTGTAATGTCTGTAAAAAGGCAATAAATAGCATCTATATTGCGAGAAATATAGTTGAAGCTATTTATAACAATAAGGGGGCAGTACGCCATTTTAAGGCTTATTTAGAACTAGAAAAACAAAATCTTTTGGGAAGATATTTTAATATAGATGAAGTTGGAATAAAAGTAGCAACTTTAAAAGAATTAGCAAAGAAAGTGAATGGAACATTAGAAAAGAAAGAAGGATTATTTAAATTAACCGTAAAGAGAGGAAAGGCAATATATAGATTACCACTTAATTATATAGAAAATGCAGTTGATATATTAGATCAAAAAATAGGAAAGGTATTAATGTTAATAGTTAAAGCATATTCAAGCAACTCATATGGAGCATTTATAAGTTTAGGAATTGTAAAAATTGCTGAATATTTAGCTTTTAAAAATGAAAGAAGTGTATATAATTTTTTAAAAGAATTAGAGAAGTTAGGATTTTTAACTAAAAATAAAAATGGAATAACATTATATTATAAAAGCAGAAAAGTAGTGAATTTAGAAGAAGAAAGAACAAATAGAAAAGAAAATGCAAGAGTTATAGAAGGAACTAAAGTAGTAAATGGATTACAATTAAAATTTGAATTTGAAAAAATAGAAGCTAGTACAAATCTACAACAAATAAATTTTGAAAATTATAAATTCAACAGAATTGAAAATAATAAGGAGATTAATAGAGGTTCACCACCATGATAAAAAATTAATATTCGTGTTTTATGGCTAGAAGTTTCATGGCCATAAAACTTTTAAAGAAATATTCCAGGATAATTTTAATAGAAATACGAATAAAAATATAATTGATATTAATAATGTACAAGCTGTCTATAAGCCTATATAAGAAGAGTAAATTTAACAGGTATTAGAATATTAAAGTGCTATAAAAAATGCTAAAAATAAGATTTAAAAGAAAATAAGTAAAGGAGGTAAAAAACTAATGAAGGTAATTTCCAAAATAAGTAATTTTCTCATATTCATGAATAATTTCATAAATATAAAACATATTAAACCATTGAAATTACTAGCTTTGATATATATTTTATTTTTAGACATTTAAATATAATATCTTTATATAGGGAACCTTTCATTTGTTATTGGTTATTCTTATATATATTTTATTTACTATTAAGGAACTATGTTATAAAAGTATTCTAGGATTTAGGAGGTTTAGGTTATGCCAAAAAAAGATAATTTAAATAAATGTTTATTAGAAGATGTATCTAAAATTAAATTTAAAGGGATCTATGTTCCTAATTTATATGTTTTTGATAAAGATTTGAATAGTAATATGAAGCTTATATTATCTTTGTTGTTGTATATAAATAAGTATTATGAAAATAGGATAATTAAAGTTAAATATTTAAGTAGTTTGCTGGCTATAACTGAAACAACAGTATCAAGGGAATTAAAGAAACTTGAAGAGTTAGGATACATAAAATCAGAACTAGCAGCTCATAAAAATATAACTTTAGGCAAAAGGTATTATGTACAAGTTAAACCTATATAGATTTATTTTAAAATAATATTAATTGGAGGAAAAAAAATGATAGATGAAAATTTAAGTTGTAAAGAAATTAGAATATTTGCTATGAGTAAAGATGAACCAAGATTTGAAAATAAAACTTACTCATATGTTCAAAGAGAATTTTTTTTAAAAGATTTAGTTAATGAAAAAGGTAAATTTTTATATTATAGAAATGGAATGAATATATCAGGAGATACGCTTGTTTTATTTAAGTTTGATAGGCAAATAATTGCAAGTGCAATAGTAAAAAAATCTGAAAAAGAACTTGAAGTTAAGCATGGAGTTGAGCATAAGGGAGCATTATATATTGATATTTCAACTATAGAAGTATTTAAACCTATTAGTATAAGTAAGTTATTAAAAGAAATACCTAATTTAAGATATTCAACTAGAGTAACTAAGATACCAATTGAGAATTTAGATATAATTATACAATTAATTAATAAAAATATTGACAATAAGAATTATTAATTAATAATGACTAGAATATATGATAAAATAAATATTATTTAATAGTATTAATATAGTTTAGGAGGATATATATGGATAATAATGAGTTTTATGAAAAGAATTATATTAGAGTATTTTTTGCAGATGAAAGAGGAAATTCAATCTTTATGAATGAATTCTGTAAAGTAAATAAAAATGAAGAAGATTTAAAGAAAGAACTATTTATTCAGGAAGATCTTAATTATAAAGAAGACGTAGCAAAAATTAATCTTTATAATACGTGTGAATATATAAGTCTTTCGGATAAAGATTTTAAAGTTACAAAAAGAGTTTTTTCGCCTGGTAGACCAAGTATGTTAACATTGTACTTAGAAGAAGCATAGTGAATAGATATGTATAATTGTAAAATAAAAGAATTAAGCAATCCTTTCAAAATGAGAAAGGGTGAAACAATTGTAGATATAGAAAAATACGTAGAGATGTTAAAGCGACATAATATTGTTTTTACAGATGAACAATATAAAAATGAAATAAAGAAAATGCAAAATAAATTGAAATAGAAGGTGATTTTATAATGCAAGTAAGATTTATTCCAAGTCAAAGAATGTCAGCTCAAGGGAAACAAAGTGAAATCTACAAAAAATATGGAAAGGAATGGAATATTGGGAAGCTAGGTGGAGGTAATGGAAATTGGTTGTTGACTAAAAAAAGTGATATACTTGTAGATGGAAAAAGCTATCGTAGTTTTGTACTTGAGCATTATGGCAAATCTAAATTGACAGAAAACCTAGCAAATAAGTTTCGTGAGGATTTAATAAATGGTGTAATACAATTATAAGAATCATAATTTTAAATCAAGTAGGATATCACTCCTACTTTTTTTTGTATCAAAAGTTTAAGAAGTTCTCTTAATGAAATATATATTTTTCTTTATAAAAAATTTCATATGTACACTGACAATAGTATTAATATTTATTAAGGTTAATTATAATTAACCTTAGTTAATAGTTAAAATTAAAAGGAGTAATTAGAATGTTAGAAAAAATTGAAGCAATTGAAAAAGCATTAGATAATAAAAGCTTTTTACCAGCATTAGCATTAGCATTAACTTTACCTGATATTTGTGGACAAATTGAATATCCTAATTATATTGATAAATATGGATATAGATTGGTAGGAAAACAATATAAGAAATGGTTTAAGGAATGGGTAGAAATATATTACGCTGATGATAGTGGATTTGATTTAAATGATAAACCTAAAAATCCTTATTTTACAAAAGAAATGTGTTATAGTTTAAGATGTCAATATTTACATTCAGGAAATATAAAAATTAATGATTTTGGAAAAGATACAGATGACGAATATATATATAAATATCATTTTAATTTATATATAAATGCTAGTGATAGCATTGGTTCAAGATGGTGTTCTAATAAATTAATAAATGGTAAAATACTTAAAGATATTACTGTATCTTTAAATGTTAAGGAATTATGTGAGAATATATGTAATGCAGCAAGAAAATATTATACTTATAAAGGTAATGAAGTATTTAAAGATAATGTAATAAATATTATTGATATTGAATATGAATTAAATAAGAATAGAAATCTATATGAAATATGATTAAAAAATTTAAATTTAGGATATAAAAAAAATATAGACTTATATATTTTGTTATGCTATAATGTAACCAAGATAAAGTATAAATCATAGATTATATATTAAGAAATAATTCGAGGTTATCTATCCTCTAAAAAATAGATATTAACTAGTTGTTAAAAGTTAATTCGAATTTTTTTACTGTTTTAGGAAAACAGCCTATATATTCCGAGTTACTTCGCTCGTTAAAGAGGAGAACTATAATACCGAGTTGCTTTGCTCGTTAAAGAAAAGTCGAGATAAGGTAGTTATTAAATTAACTACCTTTTTTTACTTAAGGGGGATTAATGGGAAAGTTAAAATTTTATACAATTAATAAAAATTATTTAGATTATTTGAGAGAAAATGGGGATAGTAAAGTACCTAAACATGACTATGATAATGCGAAATTTTATACTGGTATAGTGTTTGAAATTAATAATTATTCATATTTTGCACCAATATCATCTTTTAAGGAGCAGCAAAAAACAAATTATCTAATATATGTACAAGATAATGATAGTGAAACTGGAATTAAAGTGTCTAGTTCTGTACGTTGTTGTTATATGGTTCCAGTACCTAAACAATTATTAGAAGTTATGGATATTAATAAATATCCCAATGTTAAAGCAAGAGCACTTATTAGAAAAGAGTTAAAGTGGTGTAAGGATCATTCAAGTGATATAAAGAATTTAGCTAGTAAGGTGTATAAGTGGGGTGCAAATAGGAATAGTCCACTTAGTAAAAATTGTTGTGACTTTAAAAGACTTGAACAAGCACATGATATATACATAAGAGATTTTTTGTAGCAAATAGATAAGTAATAAATTATGGTAGTATGTTTTTAAACATACTAGGATTTGAATATATAATTAAACCAGTAGAAAGAGAAGACAATTTGTTAATTGTCTTCTCTTTTTGCAAATCAAAGTATCAAAACTTAAAATTTTTCAAAAGGTAACAGAGAGTATTTAATATAATAATTTCCGAAACTCAAAGTATAATGAATATGCAATCAACTCTGATGTTTATAATTCAATATATTTTTTATCTATATCTCTTTCGATTTATAAATCGAGCGATAATATATTACAATTTGATACTATCACATTTAATTTTGGTTCAATAACTATAATAATTCTTTCAAGCTCATTTTGCATTAAGTCATAATACTGCTTACTTATTTCATTTTTCTGAATCATGAAAAATATAAAATCAGCTTTAGTTATATCAACATCTATATTATTACGATAATTAAACCTTAAGAATTTAAAATGAGGTTCTTCTAATTCTGATAAAGCATATTCTTTTATTTGAGTTATATCCATTTTATTCTTAAATATATTAATTACTTCATTTACAGTTTGTAAAGGACGAATTTTATCAATATATTGTTTTTTTAGTAAGAAATAAGTTTTTGATTACTCATAATTTATACAATTAATAATTATATGAAATAATATTAATTAAAACTCCGTCTATAATATACATAAAGTTATTATACTAATTATCCTATTAATTATTTATTTACCCTTATTGGATTAGCTACTCACCAATAATATTACTGAAAGAATTCTAACCAAGGTTCATCAACATTAATATAATATTATTTTAATACTGAATCTTGTACACATACTTTATCAATACTTGTAGGTAGATTTGCGAAACCAATATATAGATTACAAAATATTGAAGGATAATTTAAAGGATAAACTTTTGGTGTTAATGATTCTTATGTTTACTGGAAAATCAAACTTGTACTAATGTTGAATTATCGGATTGCTTAATAAAAAAACGGGGTTATACTATTGAAAGAGACATGATTTGTTTCAATATTTAAATTGGATTCTAATTGAATTACAGAAATACTATCAGATGTTGGTGTGTTAGATATAGGATTTAATAATGATTCTTCATACTCGATAAATTCTATATCATTAATATAATTACTAAGTGTTGTGTTTGCATATGTGTTAATAGTTGCTCCTGTACTTATTGAAATTTACTTCTAAAAGTTATCAATTAAAATATATTGCATAAATTAAAATATAATTAATATTAAATAAAAATACTGTACTTGCTTCTAAATTTAGCAGTACAGTATTTATGTTAGTATTTTTTATAATCTTTTCAAATAAACTTGAATTAAATGACTATAAATTTTATTTTTATTTTAATGTATTTGGTAACCTTATATTAATTGACTTCAGTTGTATCTGGATTATATACTTTTAATAGTTTCTTTTCAGTAGATACTCCATAAGAAAAGTCTATTCCCACTCCTGCACTAGCGCCATCTGTTCCTACTGATGCACTCAAGCTTGGGTTTGTAGTAAGTTGTGAATGTCCGTATTGTAAGCATACTGTTAATCTATCCATTCCAACTGTATTATTAAAATAAATATATCCATATCCAGATCTAGCAAGAGTTTTTAAATTATCTTTCATTCCTTGTAACTCAACTTTACTTTCTGCTAAATTTAAGTCAACTCTACTATAATTTACTGTTTTACTTTCAGCAATACCTCCACCATGCCAATAATAATAAGTCGTATTACTTGACTTTTCTAGTACTACTGGTATTGCAACTGTTCCATTTACAGAACCTAGTGCTCTTACTCCAAAAATATCTGTCATTGCAAAAACAGGTCTATCAGTCCAATGCCATTCATAATATAATGTCCAATCGCGCCCACCATTGGTTACTGTTGACATACCCATAACTAAATTAATAGTTGCAGCTCTTGCACTAATTTCTTCCTCGGACCAGTCACGTTCAAGTTCATCGCTTAATATACTTATGTCTCTTGATGAATTTCCAAGAAGTGCTTTTTCTATTTCTCTCTTTTTTAACTCTTTTTCAAAATCAAATGTTTTTATTTCTTCTATTTCCTGGCTTGTCCATCCAGAAGCTAATAGCTCTTCTTCACTCATGCTTTGAATTTTCTTAAATTCATCATATTCATTAAATTCAACTGTTTGTACTGTTTCATCTATAACTTTATCATAGAAATCACTTGAGTTAGAAATATTTTCTTTAGTTAATGCAAATGTATTTATTGATGTAGTTATAGCTATTAATATTGTTAGTGATAAAGTAATTATTTTTTTCATTATTCCCCTCCATATTTTACTTTTATACCAAATACTACAAAATTATAACTCTATAAAACAAATTTATCAATTTTTATAAATATTGTTTATTTTTTTCACTATTATATAAGTACACCCTATAATAACTCCACATAATGTAATTAAACCTGTATATATAAACATATTATATGATAATGCTACTTCATTTCCTACAAAAAGCAATTGTCCTACAACTGAAAATATATAACAATTAAATACATAAAATATTATCCCTGAAATTATTGCTAAAATTATTGCCATTAAAATTATATTCATCTTTTTATCTCCTTTTTATTACTTATACTTTACATAATTTTACCATACTTTTCATAATTTTAGAATAATATTTATTTTATTGAATTTTATAGCTAAACTAAATTAATAAAATACAAAGTGCTAGTATAAAATATTTATCTTAATTAGAATTTGTAGCAATATAAACTTAGGTATTGAATATATAATTAAATCATTAGAAAGAGAAGTATTAAAAACTTAAGAACAACTACCTAGTGGGGTTAAATATAGTAATACAATAATAAGTTACGATAACAAATATTGGTATATATAAGTTGACATAGATCAATAAGAAATTAAAGAAGAATCAACAAATGTATAATTAGGAATTGATTTAGTCCTTAAAGAATTAGCGATATGTGCTAATAAGATTATACTAATATGTAGGATGCGTTGTATCCGAATTTACGACCTTGGCGAGTTAGATTAAATGAAAGTTAGATTACTGTTTATGGGTTTTAAAATCGGACTCGTGGAATATGTTGGTCTAAATCTACTATTTCATGGACTGCTAATAGTACATCGATCACAAGTTCAGATACATGGCAACAAAAAAGTGGCTTTTTAGTTAATCTAGAGGGAATTAGTAAATTAAATAAATCAACAAATCTTGCTCATTGGTATCATAGTAAAACTAAGCTTTTAGTTGGAGCTGAAATTAATGGAGTAACAATTGGCTGGGATCACGATGTTATAGATGAAGCTTATATAACTCGTAGTGGTTGGTCTCAATGGGATCCAGATATTTAATATAAAAAGTTAAAAATATATTAGTAGTAGGTATTTATTCTTAACTTTTTAATATTAACTTTTCATAAGGAGATAATAAATGATTGAAATAATAAATTTATCAAAGAAATATAAAAATAAAATAATTATAGATAGTTCAAGTTTTAGAATTAATACAAATAAAGTTTCTTTTATTATGGGACCTAATGGATCAGGAAAAACTACATTAGTTAAGTGTATTATGGGGCTAGAATCTTATTCTGGTCAAATAATATTTAATAATTCTTCAAATAATTCTCTAGTTGTCTGGGATGATTGTCCGTTTTACAACAATTTATCGGGAATAAAAAATTTAATACTTTTTTCTGAAGGAAAAATAGATAAAAAAAATATTATAAATTTATCATTAAAATACTTAGATAATGACTTATTAAATAGAAAGGTTAAACATTATTCATATGGACAAAAAAAGAAATTAGCCTTAGCTTTAGTAGAAATTTTAAAACCTAAATATTTAATTATGGATGAAATATCTAATGGATTAGATTATGATACAATCAAAATTTTAAAATCACGAATTAAGCAATGGGCTAATAATACAACTATATTACTTACAGGACATCAGTTTGATTTTTATAATGATATAATAGATGAAGTTTTTATATTAAAGAATAATAAAATACTTTCTTTGGATAATAAATATACTAAGGAAGGTATAAATTTGGAGGATATATATGATAAAGAGTTGCATTAAGCATGATATAAAATATGTTTTTTTTTCACATACATATATTATATTTTCTGGTATACTGTGCTTATTATTTGGAATTATTTTATTTATGAATTATACTGCTGCTACTGATATTTATGAAGGTTATAATAATTCTAAAGCATATTATGAAAAAAATAATATTGATATGAATGAATCTGACTCTTATGATATTATTCAAAATAATGATAGTTCAGTAACGGTAAGTAACCCAATAGCCTATTATAAAGAAAAGGTTGCTCAATATATTTATGCAGCTAGTCCTAATTATACTATTTCTCAAATGCTAGAAACCTCTATATTATTTTTTCCGTTACTTTTTGGGGTATTGGGATTAGTATATGCAACATTTGACTTTAACTATAAGACTATTAAAGTAAGAACCGTTAGAAACTCTAAAAAAGACCTTGTAATTTCAAAACATATTGTAATAATTTTGAATAGTATTTTTATATTATCCATTAGTCTAATATTTGCTAAACTAATGGGGTATTTAATATTTGAACTATTAAAAAATTCAATACCTGTTGAATCATTTAATTATTCATTACAACAATCAAATAATATTTTTATAAAGTATATCTTTGGTATTGTAACAGCTATATGTTTTGCAGAAATTGGTTATCTATTGGGAATAATTTTTAAAAATAATTTAATAGGTACTATAATAATAGCTGTATACTCTTTATTTTTAAATAGTATAGGAAAATATGATCTAAATAATGTATTAAAGGAATTAGCAAAAAAGATATTTGATTTTTATGGAGTTATTAATATAGGATCTACATTTGCTATATCAACTGGAGAGTGTATATTGGTTATAGGAATAATAATTCTTTTTTGTTTAATTACTAGTATAGTAATAGTACAAAAAAGAAGTTCTTTTATTTCTTAACTAATGGTTTATAATCAAAAAGGAGATTAAAATGAAAAAATTTTTATTAATAATATTATTACTTGTACTATTAATAACTATTATGACAGTAGCTATATATGCTTTTAAAAATAATTATATCAATAATATAAAAATAGGATAAGTTAACAATTATAATACTAATAGTTCATTATTTAATTATGAAATTATAATTATATGATTAGGCTTTCTTCATTTAACTATGAGGATAGCTTTTTTTTGTAAAAAAGAATGCTACCTACTATGTAGGGATGAGCAGATTAGTTTAAAGAATGGGTTTGTTATATTTGAAGGATTTTTATAAGTTAAATATAAAGAGGGAAATTAGGTAGTTTTGGTGAAAAAAATATTATCTGGATACAGTAGGAAGAAATAAAAAAGTAATAGAAGAATATATTAAAAATAAACTTCAAGAAAATTTAGCTTATTAATAAATGAGTTTAAAAGAATACATAGACCCGTTTATAGGGTAGGCTGATTATTTGAAAGTATCAAAACTTAAAAGTTATTCTATGATAAATTTTTTATTTAAATTAATTTATACAAACACTCTAAGATGATAAGAAAATAAAAAAATTATATGTATATATTACATATAATTCTGAAAAATATAATTAAAGGAGAATAAATATTTTTGATTTAGATGATTTGTTTAGCATTGATGATGAAGAAAAATTTATAGAGCTAGATAGAATATTTTTAAGTTTAGTTAAAGGGAGTGATTATAAATATCTTAGAGATGTAGAAACTGAAATATTAAATGAATACATGAGAAGGTAAAACTTTTGTAGTACAATCAATCCTAAATTAAGAAAAAGGCTAAACAAGTATACATATTATAGATTTGCAATTGATAGAGGAAGTTATGCAAAAATCAAAAAAGTATGATATAAAACGTGTAACGTTTTCAGATATAGAAAGTAAATTTTCAATAGATTTTTTTTTAGAATGAAGAAATTCTAGTGACTGTATTTTATAAATTATTTAATGGAATATCTGTATTTAGTAAGTATAATATTGAAATTGGTAGTATTATACTTGATGATGTACATTCATGTATATATAATACTAGAGATAAGTTTACTGTAAATATTAAAAACTCATCAGAGTTATATTATACTATGAATAAAATATTTGATGTTTCATTGTATCAACAAACTTTGATGATTCTAAATTTTGCTCATATAAATTAATTTACTACATTATAATAGATTTTTCTTCGTCATCTAATTGATCAAAAGATGGATTATTAGCAAAAATCTCTATAATTTTATCATTTTTTGATATTTTTTCAGTTGTTGATCTTAAAAGACTTATATCTTTTTCTAGCTGAAGAGTAGCTTGTTTAAAATGAACATCACCAGTTAATTTAACAGCATTATCTAAAATAGTATTTATTAAAGTAGTACTCGCTAATATAAATATAAAAATAATAGCTATAATAATTAATTTACTATTAATATGAAATCTATCTTTCAATAATCTTTCCTCCTATAATGTTCTTTTTATCTGTTAATTTATATGAATACTATTCTTAATACAGGTTTAATCAAAAGTATAAATACAAATAATTAAACAATGTAAATATAACTCTTAAATGGCAATACTAAAGAATTATCTTAGATGTTATAAGTATAATGAATGAACTTTATATAAAACTTTTTTGTGTTTAGTAGCTTAATTGAACTTAATACTTTTATTAACCTGAAATAAATCGTTTGAATTAACAGAATTTTCAAAAAACTAATTAGTATATAAAAAAACCGACTGATAAAAATCAGTCGGTTGTACCAATAACTCCATATATTCCAGGTACCCAAATATAGAATATACTTCTCTGTTCCTTAACGAACTTTATTCTAACACTATAATTAAATTTATGTCAACAAATTGAATAGAAAAATTTAATTTTTTATTCTATTTTCTTTACAACTTAATCTAATAGGATATAATATTAGATTTAATAAAAAAGATAAAGAAAATACTTATTTACAGTAACATATATAAGTAAATACTTATATATGTTACTGTAAATAAGTATTTAACAAATTAAAAAAATGGGATTAGAATGTATTTGAAAATTAAACGAGAGAAGAGGTAAATAAAAATGGAAAGTATAATTTCAAAAAGTACAAATACTAATCTTAAAAAATATTTTATAGTTATAATTTGTATGTTAATACAAGCAATACCGTTTGGAATTGCGCAGAATATTCAACCGTTATTCATTCCACATGTGGTAAGTGAGTTTGGATTTACATTATCAGGTTTTTCATTAATATTTACCATAGGTGCATTAGCTTCATCAATAGCATCACCTATTTTAGGTAAATTATTTAATAAAATAGGAATTAAAACAATATTTATATTAGGAACTTTAGTATCAAGTTTTGGTTTCTTTATGTTTAGTCAATGCAATACATTGTATGAATTTTACTTTTGGAATGCTGTATGTCAAATAGGATGTATATTCTTTTCAGCATTGGGGGTACCATATCTTATACAACATTGGTTTACTAGAGAGAAAAGAGGAAGAGCTCTTGGAATAGCTTTTGCTGGTGGATCAATAGGAAATATATTTTTACAACAAATAACAGAGTTTTTATTATCTAGTTATGGCTCATCAACAACTTATGCAATATTCGGTATAATATCAGCAGTTTTTAGTATTCCAGTTATATTATTTTTTATAAGAATGCCTAAGTCAGAAGAGATTGAAATTGAAAAAAATGAAGTGAAAGATAAAGATAAACCTATTCATCATCAAGAATTTGAAGGGCTTGGAGTAAGTGAGAATACTAAAAAGCCAGTTTTCTGGATATTTGGTTTAGGATATGCTATAGTAGGTATTTCAATATCAGCATTAAGTACACAATATGCAACTTACTTTACTAATGGATTAAATTTAAGTCCAGAATTAGTAGGAATATTAGGATCATTATTTGCAGCATTCTGTTTGTTTGGTAATATAGGTGGGGGAGTATTATTTGATAAATTAGGTACATTAAAAACAATGAGATTATCTATGATACTTCAAGTGTCTGCAATATTAGCATTATTATTAGCAACTAAACTAAATGCATTTGCATTTATATATTCAATAACATATGGATTGAATGTGTTTTCTTATATGTCAGCACCAGCTATTATGTCTATAGACTTATTTGGTAAGAAAGATTCTAGTGTTATACTTGGATTTATACAATTATTCTTTGCGGTAGGATTTGCAGGAGGGTCAACATTATTTGGTTTAATAGTTGATAAAACTGGGGGATTTAATATAGCTTGGATAGCAATGTTAGCATGTGCTGTAAGTGGATATATTTTATTGATTATAGGAATAAAAAAATTAAAAAAGAAAAAAATGGAATTAATTAATATAGCTTAAAGTGATTTATTAAAGTAATAAAAGGAGTTTAACTATGAAAAAAATATTTTTTAATGGAAAAATAGTAACAATGAATAATAAAGAGACTATGGTAGAAGCTGTTTTAATAGATGGAGAAAGGATAGTTAAGGTAGGTTCAAAAGAAGAAATATTAAATGAAAAAGATGAAAATACAGAATTAATAGATTTAGATGGTAAGACTATGTTGCCTGGGTTTATAGACTCTCATAGTCATATAGTTGCTGTAGCTCAAACTTTAATGATAGCAAATTTAACTGAAGCAAACTCTAAAGAAGAATTTATACAAATATTAAAAGATTCTTTAAAAAATAATCCACCAAAAGAAGGCGAATGGTTAATAGGATTTGGGTATGATAATACAAGATATGAGAATGAAGAACATCCAACTAAGTTTGATTTAGATTTAGTGAGCAAAGAAATTCCTATCTTTGTAAGTCATGCATCAGGTCATATAGCAACTACTAATTCAAAAGCATTAGAAGCTTTTGGATATGTTGGGGAAAACTATGAGGTTCCAGAAGGGGGAGTTGTTAGAACTGTAGAAGGTTCAAAGGAGCCTAATGGTGTTTTAGAAGAAAATGCATGTTTATCTCCAGAAAAAAGAAAATGTATACCAACTCCATCAATGGAAACACTTATTAGTTGCATAAAGAAAGCACAACAAATATATGCATCTTATGGATTAACTACTGCTCAAGATGCTAGTATTGATGAGGGATTAAATCAACTTTTAAGTTTTGCAGCACAAAAAAATGAACTAATAATAGATATTGTAGGGCAAGCAATTCAAAATACTACATTAAAATTACTGAAAAATGAAGGTACTCCAAAAAGAGAGTATAATAAACATTATAAATTACTTGGAGGAAAAACTTGGTTGGATGGTTCTCCACAAGGTAAAACAGCTTGGTTAACTAAACCTTATTATGAAGTTCCAGAAGGAGAAGATAAAGATTATTGTGGATATCCAACTCAAGATGATGAGGTAGTAATAGATTATTTTAAATCTTTAATTGAAAATAATATACAAGTTAATGTTCATTGTAATGGAGATGCGGCATCAGATCAATTTATAAGATGTTATAGAAAAGCTTTAGAGCTAACAGGAAATAAAATGGATTTAAGACCTGTAATGGTTCATTCTCAAACAGTTAGAGAAGATCAGTTAGATGAAATGAAAGAACTTGGAATAATAGCAACATTTTTCTTAGATCATATATGGTTCTGGGGAGATTATCATTATGAATCAGTACTTGGACCTAAAAGAGCTGAGAGAATAAGCCCAGCAAAGTCTGCATTAAAAAGAGGAATAAATTTCACTCTACATCAAGATTCTCCAGTAAAAATGCCTAATCAAATACTTGCGTTACATAATGCGGTTAATAGAAAAACACAAAGTGGAAGAGTATTAGGAGAAGATCAGAGATTAACAGTTATGGAAGCTTTAAAAGCATTAACAATAAATGCTGCTTATCAGTATTTTGAAGAAAATGAAAAAGGTTCTATAGAGATTGGAAAAATTGCAGACTTTGTAATACTTGATAAAAATCCATTAGAAATTAAAAGTTCAGAAATTAAGGATATAAATGTAATAGAAACTATAAAGTATGGAAATGTAATATATAAAAGATAACAGGATTAAAAGAGCTGAATTTAATTTTCAGCTCTTTTGAATATTTAAGAAAGGAGTAAGTATTTGTGAATATTAGAAAGTTAAATATTTTTTATAAAACAGCTGAATATTTAAATATGAGCAAAGTTGCTAAAGAAATGTATATTAGTCAACCTTCAATTAGCCAATGTATTTCTGAAATTGAAGAAGAAATTGGTACTAAATTATTTGATAGAATAGGTAAAAGGTTATATTTAACACATGAAGGTAAAATTTTTTATGATTATACACGAAGGATATTAAATATTTATGAAGAAGGAGTAAATGTATTAAAGGATTCTAAAGTAAATAGTGGAAAAATTACTGTAGGTGTAAGTACAACAATAGGTATATATATAATGCCATATATAATAAAAAAATTTAATGAGAAAGAAAAGGATATTGAAATATCATTAATAATAGATAATAAATATAATATAGAGGAGTTTATATTAAATAATAAAGTAGATATTGGTTTTATAGAAGGAAAAGCAGAATCAAGTGAAATAATTTTAAAAGAGATATGGAAAGATGAGCTTGTATTTATAAGTGCGATTAATCATGAATGGAAGGAAAAGAAATATTTAACTGTAAATGATTTAGTTAACAATAAATTTATTATAAGGGAAGATGGTAGTGGAACAAGAGAGCGATTTGAAGATTTTTTAAATAATAATAATATTAAATTTGATTCATATATAGAATTAAGTAATTTAGAGGCTATTATAAATTATGTTAAACTAAATATTGCTGTTAGTTGTGTACCTTATATTTCAGTTTTATTAGAAGAAAAATCAAAATTATTAAATGTAAGTAGGTTAAAAAATTGTATTATAAAAAGATCTTTATATAGTGCTATTCACAGAGATAAATATGTATCTAAACCTATAAAAACTTTTATAGATTTTTGTGAAAATACAGAGATTTTTTTTAGTAAAATAATATAAAGTAAAAAATTATATTAGGACCTGTTATTAGAACAATTGTATCAGAAAAAGTAATAATTTATATGAAATTAGAAAATTTATTAAATAATAATTAGAAAAATAAAATTGAAGATAGTAATATTCAAAATACCATAAATAATGAGAGTAACTCCTTTAATGAAGATAAAAAAGAAAGTGAATATATAAAGTCATTTAATAAATTTAATATTTATCATGTAAGAGGAGCTTAGGCAATTAGAATAGCGTTACTTACTTCTATAGCAGTGTTCTTAGTAGATTTCTTTAATTTACATCAAGGGTATTGGATGTATATACCATATTTTCATTAACAGAATTATATTCAGAACATTGTAGAGTAAGATCAAAACAGCGTTTGCAAAGTACTATTATAGGGATAATTATAATAGTGTTATTATTTGTAGTTATTAAAGATAATGTTATAAGAGGGTTGATACTATTGTTAGGTGGTTATTTAGATACATATACAGCTAACTACAGAGATAAAATTATATGTGTAACTAGGTCAACAGTTGCTTCTGTTTAATTAACTAATTTAATTTTACAACAGCTATAGCAAGAATAAGTTATATATGGCTTATATTTTATCTTTTTTTATAAGATTATTAATATTTTATTAGACTTATTCAATCAATACTATTAAAGTAAATAATTAACAATTCAAGCTTCCTTTAGTAATTAACTAACTCAAGTAAATAAATAATATCAAGTAAACATCCCCACAAACAAAAAGAGTTTGGTAAATATGTTGAAGTTTGAAAAGGAGATAAATCAGGTCAAGCATGTATTATAAAAAGTTACAATAAATGCTTGACTTGATTTATCTATTATTTTTTTATTTGATGTAATTTTAAGAAATACGAAAAAAATATATATTTACAATAAATTATATTATAGAATATTTAGAAGAAATATTAGATGAATTACTGTATTAAACATAGTTAAAATATTAATAGATAAAAAAATATATATAAATTGAGTATTTAAAAATTAAGAGTAAATAAAGAAAAATTTATAGGTAGAATGGTGCAAAAAGTATTATTAGATAAAAATATACAATTTTACGTTCATATACAAGAAATATAGATTTTTTATAACATAATAAGTGTCAAAACTTAACACTTTTGGACTAGGGGTGTTTTTTACTTGACATAGATTTTTAATTAACGATAGAATAATACTTAATGAGGGGTCAAAAGTAATGGTCAAAAGTGATAGTATAAAATTAGTGTAAAAACACTAATTTTGACCTTGATGGAGGTAAAAATATGAATTATGGATATGCAAGAGTTAGTACAATAAAACAAGGACATGGAAATTCCTTAGAAGAACAATTATCCCAATTATTTGAATCGGGTTGTGATGAAGTTATAGAAGAAACATATTCAGGAAGAACTAACGATAGACCACAACTAAAATTATTATTAGAGAAATTAAAAGAAGGAGATACTTTTACTGTTACTAAATTGGATAGGTTCGCCAGGAGCTTAATAGATGGAATTAAATTAATCCAAGAATTACTTGATAGAGGTATAAAAATAAATATATTAAATATAGGGATAATGGATAATACTCCTTCAAGCAAATTGATAAGAAATATATTTTTGTCTTTTGCTGAATTTGAAAGAGATATGATTTTAGAAAGAACACGAGAAGGAAAGGAAATAGCCAAGACCAAAGAGGGGTATAAGGAAGGTAGACCTAAAAAGTTTACTAAAGAGCAAATAGACCTAGCTTTATCTATGTTAACTGTAAATGGTGGAGATAAAAGTTATAACGAGGTTGAGAGATTATTAGGTATTAGTGTAAGTACATTAAAGAGAGAAAATAATAAACTTAAATTAGAAAAAATAAATAATTAGTGTAAATAAGAAAGTGTTCCCGAGGAACACTTTCTTATTATTATTTTTAGATATATATCAAAAGTCATCATAAGATATAAAATCTTGTGGTGTATTGGAGAATTCATAAATGCAATAAATTACTCCAATAATTGTCGGGATGGGCAATAATGATAATAAAATAAACCTCATAAATGAATCCTCCTTTGGAAGTAAATAAAAGTATTGAAATCTATGATTAAATTTTACTATAGTAAACATTTACATAACAGTCTATAATTTGACAAGAATTTTTGGTATAATAGATATTGTGGTTAAAAATTATATTAAATTTTTATTTATTAAGCAAATATACTTAGAATAATAATTAAACTAAAATAAAAAGGTGTTCTCCAGGAACACTTTTTTTTTATTTTCCATTCAATTTATAGCAAAACATAACTAAATTCATATTAATTTTAATTAATATACTAATATTAATTAATAGTATATTTAAAATATAAATATACTATTAATATACTAATTTATTTTAGTATATTAATTTTAAAAAATAGTATATTATTCTTATAAATGGTGATATAATATAAGTATAGATAAAAATGTTGGAGGGTTTATGATGAAAGAAGAAAATATAAAAGAAAAAAAGAAACAAAAAGCACCATTAGGAATTAGACCGGATGATTATATTGATATAAAATTTAGAGAACTTGTTGAGAAAGAAGGAATATCTCAAACTAAATTATTTGAAAGAATGTTTTGGGAGTTTACTAGGAACTCTAAAGATGCATTAAAACTACAAGCATTAGATTGTAGTGTTGAGTTGCAATCTATTAGTGGAGCTTCAGCAACATTGGTAAAAGCTATTGAAAAAATTGTTAATAAGGCTCAACTTGAACTTATGTCTAAAAATAGAGAAGTTGAAAATATTAAAGAAGCTTCAGATAAAAAGATTGAATTAGCTAATATTGAATTAGCTAATAGAGTTAAGGAATTAGAATTAAAAAATAAAGATCTCGAAGAGCAGCTAAAAAATTCCAATGCTATTGTTACTGGATTTAATACAGTAAAAGGTGAACTGGATTCAAAAATAGAAAATCTTAATAAAACTGTAGCGGAATTAAATAATGATATAAAAGAAAAGGATAAGATTATACAAGATAAAAATAAGGAAATTATCAATAGTTCTAAGACTATTGATAATATGGAAAAAGAAATAGCATTGATAAAAGAGCAGAAAGTAATTTTAGAAGGGAAAAATGCAAGTTTACAAGTTAATGTTGAAATGCTACAAGGAACTATTAATACTTTTAATTCTATAAAGAAAACTGAAATTGAAGCTATTAAAGATAATGAGGCTACAATAAATCAATTAAAGATAGATAAGTTAAAAGCTGAATTTGAAAATGAAATATCTAAACTTAATAATAATATAGTATCTTTAGAAAAAGATATTGAATTAAAAGAATCTGAATTAAAATCATTAAATAATGTAATATCTTCTAAAGATTTAGAAATAAAAACTTTAATTAAAGGGAATAAACAATCTAAAAAAACAAGTAATAAATAGAAGGAATATATCCTCCTATTTATTGAAGGTAAATTAAAGTTATTGAGGTGAGAAAGTATGAGATATAGAAAAGTTGTTTTAGACTTTGAAACTACTGGATTAAGTTCTAAATATGATGAAATATTACAAGTAAGTGCTATAGATCTGGACGGAAATGTTTTAATAAATGAGTATTGTAAGTCTAAAAATATTAGCACCTGGGAAGAAGCAGAAGAAATACATGGTATTAGTCCAGCTATGGTTGTAGATAAAAAGCCTTTTGAAGATTATGTAGAAATTTTAAGTGATATATTAACTAATGCTGCTGAAATTATTATTTATAATGCAGATTTTGAAGTAGGCTTTTTAAAGAAGTATGGAGTTAAGTTTAATACTAACATTTATGATTTGATGTATGAATTTGCAGAAATTTATGGGCAATGGAATGAATATTATGGGAACTATACTTGGAAGTCATTAGATGATTGTTGCTTATATTATGGTTATTACTTAGGTAATGCCCATGATAGTTTAGAAGATTGTAAGGCTACTTTATATTGTTACAACAAGGCAATAAACAATGAGAGTAGATATGAAGGGAAAGAATATATCGGAAAAACAGTTAAAGAATTTTTAGGTGAAGCATGGGTAAGGGTTAATAATAATGCTATAAAGTTAAGAGTTTATCCTATTGGAGCAAAAAGAATTAAAGGTTATTTTTATGGTGAAATTAAAGCTTATGATGATTTTAAATACCAGGAATTATTAGATTATAAAATACATGATATATCATATAATTCACCTAAATCTTTTTCTATTTGGGTAGATAAATGTTTACAAGCTGATTTTGATTTATTGTTAGAAGATGTAGAAAAATTGAAGGAAAAAAACTCTGATTTAGAGAGAAAGAATGATGAATTAAGAAAAGCTAGATATGAAAATTATAGGTTATATAGAGAAGAAAATGAGAAGGTTATAAAATTAGAGAAAAAAATAAATAAGATGAAGGAAAAACTAGGCTTAGTATTGAAGGAAAAAAAGAAAGTACCAGTTTTTAATAGTTATGGTTTCTATACTGCTGAATATTGCAGAACTACTAAAAAGCCAATGATCCAGCCAAGTGAATATAGAGCATTTAAAGATGTTTTATTATCCAAAACTAGATGTAAAGAAATTAAGCAGCCAGTTCGTGAAGGAGAAGAAATTTATGCTTTTCTTAGAGTAAGAAATGGTTATTGTTCTTTGTATTATAGAAATGTTAAAGAAGGGAATAAAGATGATTAAAATTAGATTAACTTATGCTTATGATGAAGAAAAAGATATTGCAATAGAAAAAATTAAAGAGAATTTTGAAGTTTTAAATATAAGCAGAGAGTATAAAGGTCGTGGAAATAATCAATATTCAAATATTTATATTGATGCTAATATCATAGAGCAAATATCTAATGAATAAATTGATTATATTGCGAACTAAATGATCTTTAAAAATTTAATAATTCTGTATTTATATTTCATTAATAGATTAATATAGTAACGGCTTAGCTTCTATAGACTATTAGTAAAATATTGACATATAAATATTGAAAGTATTATAATTGTTTTGACAATAAAACTTGTCAAAATGAATATAAAACTTTACAGGGAGGATTTATGAAGAAGGATGAAATTTTACAAAAAAGCCGACAATCTAATAATGATGAAGGGATGGAATATGCAGAGAATCGAGGTCGTAAGATAGGGTTTATTGCATTTGCAATATTATTTATATTTATTGCTATATTTAATTTGTTTTTAGGTGATCCTAGGACATTTTTCGCTATATCTCCACTTTTTTGGATATTTATTGCTGGTGAAGCTTATGGAAAGTTTTGTTTTACCAAAAAAGGAGTATATCTTATTACGACAATAGCAGCAGGTATTTCTTCAATATTATTTACGGTAAAATTTATATTGACTACATTGAGGTAACTATATTATGGATGAAAGCTTAATATTAAAAAATAGATTAAAAGTAGCACGAGCTGAAAAAGGTCTTTCGCAGAATGATTTAGCTAAGTTAGTAGGAGTATCACGCAATACAATAAGTTCGATTGAAACGGGTCAGTTTAACCCAACTGCAAGACTTGCATTGATACTTTGTATTGCATTAGATAAAACATTTGAAGAGTTATTTTATTTTGAATAAAATATTAAAATATAATTTATAATGGAGTTTTAGGAGGTAAAGTATATGGAGTTTGGTGGGTGGTCATCATGGGGAGTTATAACATTAATTATTTGTATTGTTGGATGTGGTGTATTAGTTAGTAAGAAAAATAAAAAATGATTAAGAATATTAAACTTATTATAAAAATATCGTATTATTCAAAAGTGAATATGCGGTATTTTTTAGTGCGTAATTCAAAAATAAAAAGCAATATGAATTAAGTACGAACTAAGAGAATCTTGAAAATTGAATAATATAGAATTGTTAAAATATGCTATAATAAATTCATAATTGTCTTAAATAACAAATTAGTTGGAGGTACATATGAGAGAAGATAGTAATAAAAGTTATGTACCAATTGGATTATGCTTTGGCATTATTTTTGGTTCAGCATATGATAATTTAGCAATTGGTATATGTATTGGCTTAGTTATTGGTGTATTAATAGATAATAGTAAAAAGAAAAATAAACCTCAAAATTAATAATAGGTATTTTTTAGTGAACAATTGTATTAAATTGCGAGCAAAATAGGAATAGTTTAGAATGTTTTACTTATTATTTAGTTAATGGGAGGAAAAATGAATAAAAGAAGATTAGTGAAAATATTTATAGTATTATTATTAATAAGCATTATGACAATAGTATTTTTATACTTTAAGGACATTGGAGTTAAACAATATATGTTGACTAACAACAACTTTGATTTAATAGATATAGATAATTACGAAGTATTTTTAACTGGTGAAACACATACAATGGCTAAAAGTGATGAGTTCAAAAAGACGTTTTTTTCTTATTTAAATAAAAATGCTGGAGTAAAAAATATAATTGAAGAAATAGGATTTTGTAGCGGGCTTGTATTAAACAGATATCTAGAAACTGGAGATGAAAAAGATTTAGAGTTTTTTATGGAGCAACTAAAAGGGACAATGGCTTATAATAAGGAAAAATATGAATTTTATAAATGGTTATATGAATACAATCAACAATTAGCTGAAGAAGATAAGATAACCATATACGGAATAGATATTGAACATCAACCATTAACAGCTATAAGGGGAATTTCTACACTGATAGATACAAAGAAGGAAGTGCCAAAGTCTTTGGAAGAAGCTATTAGATATGTAAGAAAAAATAATCAAGATGCCAGTTTATATTTAAAAATGGCATATGATAAAAATAAGGAAGATTGCGAAGATTATTTCGGTGATGATTTTATTGTTTTTGAAAATTGCATAAAAAATTTATATCCTAAAGAAACTGGAAGTGATATGAGAGATAAAGTTATGATGGATAATTTCTCATTTGTATATTCATTAAATGAAGGTGAAAAATTCTTTGGGCAATTAGGTAGTGAGCATATATATCAGGATTATATGGATACTGATTATATGAGTAGTGATGAGGAGAGGTTTGGAATACTAATAAATAGTAAAAATTCTCCAGTTAAAAATAAAGTGTATTCTTTATTATGTGTTTATCAAAATATAGATAGTAATAATCCATCTGAAAATTCATTTGATTATTCATTAATTAAAAATTATAAAGAGGATATATTTATAGACTTATTACAGGAAAATAGCCCTTTTTATAAAAAGAAATATTTTTTTAAAGATAAAAAAAATACTGGGGTAACTTGTGATTATATACAAGGATTAATGATATTAATTAATTCTAATGAAACGACACCTTTATAATTAAAAAAACTCCTATACAAATTCCAAGTGTCTAGTAGGTTTTACGAACAATTTTAGCATAATGTGAAGTAAATATACTTTTGGGTATCATATAGATAAATAGGAGTTTGTAGAAGGAAAGATATGAAAAATAAAAATATAAGTTATGTAGGATTAGGTCTATGCTTAGGAGTTGCTTTTGGTTTAGTGTTTGATAATTTAGCTATTGGAATAGGTATTGGTTTAGCTATTGGAGTAGGATTAGATAGTGGAAAAAATAAAAATAAATAAAAGTAAATTCCAATTTGTAGAGTAGATTTGGAAAATAATTTTAATATATTACAAAGATAAAATTAAATATTAAATTAATTATAATACCGTATTATTCAAAAGGAATATGCGGTGTTTTTATTTGTATTTCAAATATATTATTTTAAATATAGGAGAATAAAAATATTTGAAAAATTTTATTTTTCCTGGCACTAATCCCATCACCCACTTATAACGTTTCAATAAGTTAAGATATTCT